>OJTN01000009.1_pt1 | contig 160032 bp, 141 predicted proteins | sample 1599741 | NCBI WGS metagenome assembly OJTN01 (sample SAMN04436820, study PRJEB24849) | human gut metagenome | biome: human gut; feature: NICU; material: stool | host: Homo sapiens | place: USA: Saint Louis, MO | collected 2011-05-19
GGAGGATTCGAACCTCCGACCGCTCGGTTCGTAGCCGAGTACTCTATCCAGCTGAGCTAAGGATGCAAATCTAAATGGCGGTGAGAGAGGGATTCGAACCCTCGATGCAGCTTTTGACCGCATACTCCCTTAGCAGGGGAGCGCCTTCAGCCTCTCGGCCATCTCACCATATTTAGAACCACTCGAAGAAGTTCTTTGTGAACATCTCGTCTCTGTGTGGCGCACATATTACTTTCTCAGCCTGAGAAGTCAAACAATTTTTCTCAACTTTTTACGAATATAGGTTCGTTTGAACACTTCACAAACAAACTGATGCGTTTATCAGCAAGAAAGGCTAAAAAAGAACTGAATACCATGATATCGCTGATGAAAAATCATTCAAGCATTTTATCTCATCGACGAATAATTTTATTCCCCCTACTAATAATTATGAATCGAATGATAAGCAGTAAAAAGACTTTCAATTCTGTCAATCAGAATAAGCGGATAGTGTAATAATAAATACAGTTCAAAAGAGCGAGGTGAAGAACGAGAAAGAAAATGGAAAGTTCTATAGAAAAGAAAAGCGCCCAGACCCGGCAAAAGTGTGGACGCTTACGAAGAAAGGGTAACTAGCTAAAAATAAGAGATTGCTTAGTAGTTATCTGTGGGCTGAGTTTTCTCGGCCTGAATTCGTTGATAGATCTCTTCACGATGGACAGATACTTCTTTGGGGGCATTTACGCCAATACGTACCTGATTACCTTTAACCCCTAAAACGGTTACGGTTACATCATCGCCTATCATAAGCGTTTCACCAACTCGACGAGTTAGAATAAGCATTCTTTGCTCCTTGAAAATTTACAAGAGTCGGGTCTCTAGAATTTCCCGGCCATTATCCATCATACATTGTCAATTCGTATAATCATTATTTATCACATATAGCCCATACTTCATAACAAAATATAAATTTTGTGATTGATTATTTAACGGATTGTCAATATTACATAAAGCGTTACCCCTAAAAACTAGGGATAACGCTTTTTCAGGTAGCTATCGCTTAAAGATGCGATTCTACCCACTCGTCAACACTCGCTAAAGCAGCGGGTAACGCTTCAACATCTGTACCACCAGCTTGTGCCATATCAGGGCGACCACCACCTTTACCACCGATTTGCTGAGCGACAAAACTAATTAGCTCACCTGCTTTTATTTTAGCAGTCAAATCCTTAGTCACACCGACAATTAAGCTCACTTTACCATCAGAAATAGTAGAAAGTACAATTATTGCTGAACCTAATTGATTTTTTAAATCATCAACCATTGTTCTTAACATTTTTGGTTCAACATTATTCAGTTCACGAACTAAAAGTTTGATACCTTTCACATTCTTAGCTTGGCTTCCTAACGAGGAGCTTTCTTGAGCTGCTTGCTGATCTTTCAGTTGTTGAAGTTCTTTTTCTAATGAACGGTATTTTTCTTGAACCGTTTTAATTTTCTCAACTAAATTACTACCATCACTTTTAAGTGCATGTGCCACAAGAGAAATCAGATCCGATTGCTCATGAACACTTTCAATCGCTGTAGCCCCCGTAATCGCTTCAATTCGGCGAATACCGGCCGCAGTCCCTGATTCACTCATAATGCGGAATAGACCAATATCACCCGTTCTGGCTGCGTGAGTACCACCACAAAGTTCAGTTGAGAAATCCCCCATGGTTAAAACACGAACACGTTCTTCATATTTCTCACCAAAGAGTGCCATCGCACCTTTTTGCTTCGCATCTTCAAGATCCATTAACTCGGTGACAACCGGCGAGTTAAGGCGGATTTGCGCGTTAACAATGTCTTCAATTTCACGTAACTGTTCTGGTTTTACTGCTTCAAAGTGAGAGAAGTCAAAACGCAGATATTTATCGTTAACTAAAGAGCCTTTCTGGGTAACATGAGTGCCTAATACTTGGCGTAATGCCGCATGCAATAAATGCGTTGCTGAGTGATTTAAGCGAATAGCATCACGACGAGCCACATCAATGACTGCATTGATCTTATGATTAACAATAAAAGATCCAGAAATGACTTTACCAATATGACCAATAGCCTTGCCATATTTTTGCGTGTCGGTAACTTCAAACTGGCTATCTTTGCCAATCAGAAGACCTTTATCACCTACTTGGCCACCAGACTCAGCATAAAAAGCCGTTTTATCTAAGAAGATAATCCCTTCTTCACCTGCTTTAAGCTCAGTGACTGTTTGACCATTATGGAAAATCGCATTAATAGTACCTTGTTGCTCATTATGGTCATAACCTGAGAAATCACTGCGACTATCGACTTTAATCAGTTCGTTATAGTCAGTACCAAAACCGCTAGATTCACGAGCACGTTTACGTTGCTCTTCCATTGCCAGTTCAAAGCCTTCTTCATCAACTTTGATATTTCTTTCACGGCAAACATCCGCAGTTAAATCTAATGGGAAACCATATGTATCATAAAGACGGAAAGCCGTTTCACCCGCTAAAGTATCACCGGTTAATTTTTCTAGCTCTTCATCTAATAATTGTAAACCGCGCTCTAAAGTACGTGCAAACTGCTCTTCTTCCGTTTTAAGTACTTTTTCAACGATTTCTTGTTGATTCTTAAGTTCTTTGCCGGCTTCAGCCATTACATCAATAAGCGGTGCAACGAGTTTATAGAAGAAAGTATCTTTCGCACCTAACATATAACCATGGCGTACAGCACGACGGATAATACGACGTAGCACATAGCCTCGACCTTCATTAGAAGGAATGACACCATCACAAACAAGGAAAGAACAAGAACGGATATGGTCGGCAATCACACGTAATGATTTATTTGCTAAGTCTGTCGCATTAGTCACTTCAGCAACGGATTTAATGAGTGCGCGGAATAAATCAATATCATAGTTAGAGTTAACATGCTGTAGTACAGCAGTAATACGCTCTAATCCCATTCCCGTATCAACAGAAGGCTTCGGCAATGGATCCATCGTACCATCTGATTTACGGTTGAACTGCATAAAGACGATATTCCAGATCTCAATATAGCGATCACCGTCTTCTTCAGGTGTCCCTGGCGGTCCCCCCCAAATATGATCACCATGATCGTAAAATATCTCAGTACATGGACCACAAGGCCCCGTATCTCCCATTTGCCAGAAGTTATCTGAAGCAAATGGTGCGCCTTTATTATCACCAATACGAATAATGCGCTCAGCTGGAACACCGACTTCTTTATTCCAGATATCATAAGCTTCATCATCAGTGGCATAAACGGTTACCCAAAGTCTCTCTTTAGGTAAGTTAAACCACTCTTTGCCAGTTAATAATTCCCAGGCAAAGTTAATTGCATCATGTTTGAAATAGTCACCAAAACTAAAGTTACCTAACATTTCAAAAAATGTATGGTGACGTGCTGTATAACCCACATTTTCTAAATCATTATGTTTACCACCCGCGCGCACACAACGTTGCGCGGTTGTCGCTCGGGAATAAGGTCGGTTGTCCAATCCAAGAAATACATCTTTAAATTGGTTCATCCCTGCGTTTGTAAACAGCAATGTTGGATCATTATTTGGAACCAAAGAACTGCTTGGTACTATTTGATGTCCTTTAGTATGAAAAAAGTCGAGAAACGCCTGACGGATCTCAGCGGTGCTTTTGCTCATAATTATCCCGAAATCAAGCTGGAAAAACAGAAATTAGAAATCTAGTTAGAGGAGGTTTAGTTTTACCTCTACTTAGCCAACGAATACATAAGTAGGGATAAGATAGAATTTCTTCGCTCAGAAGTAAAACCCCCGATAAACTTATTCGAGTTGACATTGTAAATCGTCTAGTAGTTTTCTGAAAGTAGCAACATACTTCAAGATAGGTCGTTTTAACCAAATCGAGGCGAATTTTGTAAGATATGAGAAGGTAATGACGATAATTTCATAATAAAACTATTAAATAATTTTTTCGTCATTTTTAGTTTATTATCAATAGCATTTTGCTCATTTGCTCGCAACAGCTATCCTAAATCTGTATTATCAAAAAAAGCCAATATTCCCATTACACATTTAATTTTTCTGAATAAAAATCCCGCCAGAATCATTTAACTAAATATATTTACTGATAAATTTAAAATAATAAAGTAGCAAAAATCCATTTCTCTCGTAGTCAAAGAGATTGATTATCTATATAGATAGATGCTAACAAGTTATTTTAATGCTGTTTTTTCAAACATGTAAAAGAAATATGATGTTATAAATAACCAATAGAATACATCACCAAATCTTCACTATATAAACACTTACATAGTGTAAAACCACCCAAAGATAAAAATATTGTTATTGCTGATAAAATAGTAATAAATTGCAAAAAAAAAGAAAAACAGTGAAAAATAAACTAATTTTTCACTACCACTGAGTGGTTAATTTTTACATAAAACAAAAAGGAAGCTTTTTTAAGGCTTCCTTTGATATCTGAATAAAATTTATACAAACAAGTTATTCAATGAGATGCTGTCGTGATGATAGCCAATGATTTAAGGTCTATTTTCACACAAACAGCATGACAACCAGCTAATTACTCTTTTGTGTCGTCAGCATCACTGTCTGACTCTTCACCTGCAAAATCCGCAGCACTTGTGAATTCACCAGCATGATTTAACAACATTTCACGCAATTTAGTGTTTAACTCATTGTACATTTCAGGATGTTCTTTTAAGTAATTGGTTGCGTTAGCTTTACCTTGACCAATTTTTTCGCCATTGTAGCTATACCAAGCACCTGCTTTCTCTACTAACTTATGTTTAACACCTAAATCAATCAGTTCGCCATAGGTATTAATACCTTCACCGTACATAATTTGGAATTCAGCTTGTTTAAACGGTGCAGCCACTTTATTTTTAACAACTTTAACGCGAGTCTCACTACCAATGACTTCATCACCATTTTTGACAGAGCCAATGCGACGAATGTCTAAACGAACAGAAGCATAGAATTTAAGCGCATTACCACCGGTCGTGGTTTCTGGGTTACCAAACATAACACCGATTTTCATACGAATTTGGTTAATGAAAATCAGCAGTGTATTAGAGTTTTTAAGGTTACCCGCTAGTTTACGCATAGCTTGGCTCATCATACGTGCGGCTAAACCAACGTGTGAATCACCAATTTCACCTTCAATTTCAGCTTTTGGTGTTAATGCTGCCACGGAGTCCACGACAATAACATCGACCGCACCAGAGCGAGATAATGCATCACAAATTTCCAGTGCTTGTTCACCTGTGTCAGGTTGAGAGCAAAGTAGATTATCGATATCGACACCTAGCTTTTGAGCATAAATTGGGTCTAATGCATGTTCAGCATCAATAAATGCACAAATTTTTCCTTCACGCTGAGCAGAGGCAATAACTTGTAGAGTCAAGGTTGTTTTACCAGAAGATTCAGGGCCATAGATTTCAACAATACGGCCACGTGGCAATCCACCTGCACCTAAAGCAACGTCTAATGATAAAGATCCTGTAGAGATAGTTTCTACGTTCATGGAACGGTCTTCGCCCAGACGCATGATAGAACCTTTACCAAATTGCTTTTCAATTTGACCAAGTGCTGCGGCCAATGCTTTTTGTTTGTTTTCATCAATAGCCATGTTATCTCCCTCTGGGCAGTGAAGCATAAAGATGGGTCACTACCATTAAAACGTATATGATTTTGCTTGTTGAAACTCATTATACTGTATAATCATACAGTATCAAGTTAATTATTAATAATTTCTTTAAGAATTGATTTTAAAGAGAAAATCACAGATTGGGCTCTCACCTCCTCTCGTGATCCACTAAAAATACAGTGTTTAGCAACCACTCGAAGCCCCTCTGGGGTTTTTATTGCAAAGCCAAACCAAACTAAACCAACGGGCTTCTCTTCACTACCGCCGCCGGGACCTGCAATACCACTAACCGATACAGCATAGTCTGCATTTGCTGTTAGCAGTGCCCCTTTTGCCATCTCACAGACAACTTGTTCACTCACGGCACCAAAATCAGACAATGTTTGCTCATCAACACCAATCATGTCATGTTTAGCTTGATTACTGTAAGTCACAAAACCTCGATGATAATAATCTGAGCTACCTGCTATATCAGTAATGACTTTTGCAATCCATCCTCCAGTACATGATTCTGCAGTAGTTAACGTTTTTTTTCGCTCTAGCAGTGCCTGACCGACTTCAATGCTCAGATGGGTCATTTCATCATTATTTATCATGAAGGTTGTTTCACCTCGACTCTCAATTAACGTTATTCAGCTCTCTTTCTGGTGCAATCCCATAACCATAATCCACCAATTGCTAGCGCAAAGATAGCACCAAAGCCAATACCAATTGTAATAACGGAAACACCCATACTGGTGACTAGTGAGAACAAACCTAGCATCAGTAACATTGCGGTATTCTCACCTAAATTTTGTACAGCAATGGCATTCCCCGCTCCCACACTATGCTTTCCTTTATCTTGTAGCAAAGCATTTAATGGTACAACAAAGAAGCCACCAAAAATGCCAATAACAACTAAGATAAAATAGGCTGGAATAATGGTGGTTTGTAATGAGAAGTAAACAACACCTAAGCCAATTAAAACCCCTGCAGGCATACAACGACGGACCGTTTTTAATGTGACAAACTTAGCGGCTAAACCAGCGCCAATCACAATACCAATCGCCACCATCGCATTTAATATTGTTGGTGTTGTATTATCAGTCATTCCCAAAGCTATAGGCACCCATTGCACTAATAGAAAACGCAATGTGACGCCGGCCCCCCAAAACATACTTGTTCCTACCAGAGAAAAACGGCTCTCTTTATCTCGCCATAAAGAGCCACAAGCAGCTAAGAATTGATTGAATATTTTTTTAATATTCCAGCCTCGACCTATTTGAGCAGGTGATAACTTGGGAATGCTAAAGTTAACCAATACAGCCAAAGCATACATTGTCGCACAGACAGCTAATGCTAAGATAATGCTCCAATCGGAAAGAAGCCCACCAATCACAGAGCCTAATAAAATTGCCGCAATAGTTGATGCTTCCATTAAGCCATTTGCTTTGACTAAACGCTCGCCATCGGTTAACTCACCTAAAATACCATATTTAGCAGGCGAATAAATGGCGGCGCCGATCCCCACTAAGGCGTAACCTAAGAATGGATCGGTTCCAATACAAATAAGAAAAGCACCGGCAAATTTTAACGCATTACCAGTAAGCATCACCCTACCTTTAGGCTGGCGATCGGCAACTTGTCCAACAAAAGGAGCTAAGAGAATATAAGCCAGCACAAACACCATTTGTAAAATAGGCTGGCTCCATTCTGGATAAAGTGCTGATTTAAATTGAGCGAGTATGGCAAATAACAAAGCATTATCCGCAAATGCAGAAAGAAACTGTGATAATAATACTGCTTTCATGCCCTTACTCAGTAATGGGGGCTGACTTATATTCTCTGACATTAATTATTTTCCTGTTCAGCGAGTTGCTTTAACGAGACAAAATCCGTTTTGCCACTTCCTAAAACAGGAATTTCTTTGAGAAAACGAATATCTTTTGGTACTGCAATTTCTGCCACACCAGTGGATTTAGCTAATGCCGATAACATACTGCGATCAAGTTGCTTATCGGTTGTAAAAAGCACTAATGACTCACCTCGACGTGGATCATTTACCGCCACCACAGCATGGTTGCCTTCCGAGGCTTTAGCCGCTAATTGCTCTACACTTTCAAGAGAAACCATTTCTCCTGCTATTTTTGCAAAACGTTTTACACGCCCTTTAATAGTGCAAAAACCTTCGCTATCAATAGCAACGATATCTCCCGTATCATACCAACCCGCTTCTTCGATGCCTTCGGCATTTATTGCTGTAGGCTGTTCTAATTTATAAGGGGACTCAACGCGCAAATAGCCAAGCATGATATTAGGGCCACGCAGTTGTAATCTTCCACCATCCGTAATACCACTTATAGGAATTAAACGCCCTTCCATGCCTGGTAATAAACGCCCCACGGTATATGGCTTAGCACTCATTGGTACATTAATGGAGACAACAGGAGCACATTCAGTGACCCCATAACCTTCTAAAATACGAATACCAAATTTATCCTGCCATAATACTCGTGTCGATTCGGACAGTTTTTCCGCCCCTGCAACCACATATCTTAGTCGAGCAAAATCATAAGGATGAGCAAATTTGCCATAATTACCTAAGAAAGTTGAAGTGCCAAACAATACTGTACAATTTTGGTCATACACTAATTCAGGTACTACACGATAATGTAGTGGGCTTGGGTAGAGGAATACTCGTGCCCCTAAGCAGATAGGAGCTAATACACTTACCGTTAAACCAAAAGCATGGAATAACGGTAATGCAGCCATAAATTTATCTCTGGGTGAAAAGTCAGCAATAGCGCGAATTTGCTCTACATTCGCCAATAAACTGGAGTGGCTATGAACAACACCTTTCGGTGTGCCTTCAGATCCAGAAGTAAATAAGATAACTGCTGCGTCCGTCGATTTTTGCGCTAACATCGCTTTATGAGGAGTGAGTAAGTGCTGTGCAATCCAGCGTTTATCTTCTCTAGTAATGCTATCTTTGAGATCTTCAAGATAAACCCAGTTTGCATCCGGAGTCTGTCCTGGAATATGTAATAAATTTCCTTTCTCTAAAAATTGGCGTGAGGTAAAAATCGTTTTAATGGATGCCGCTTTCATGGCATTTTGTACACCTAAGCTACCCGCAGTATAGTTAAGCATCGCCACAACCCGTTGGCGCATTGTCGCCCCAAATAAAGCCGCAACCGTAACGGTAGTATTAGGAAGTAAAAGGCCAATTCGTTCATTAGGTTCGGTATAGCGTTCAATAATACGACTAACACCTAATATTTTTTTCAATAGGCCCTGATAACTATCCTCTTTCATATTAATATCTGAAATAAGAGGACTGAAACGACCAAACTGAGACATTCCTTGTAAAAATGCCTCATAGAGCGTGATATTAGGACGTGCTTGCATAATAGCATCCATCATAATATCACGGAGCTTTTCTCCCGATAAGCGACGGCGCTCTGCTGATTTTTCCGCTGTAGGCATAGGTAAATCAACCGCAGGTAGCACTTTTATTGTGATTTTAGGAAAGAGCTTTGCTTTTATATTTAACGTTTTACGCACTCGAGAAAAGTAGCTAAATTCAGCACCTTCTATTCTAACAGGGATAACTTTTGCCCCTGATTTAGCAGCAATAAACGCAGCACCTTCATAAATCTTCATCAAACCAATAGTTACCGTAATTCTCCCTTCAGGGAAAATAACAACAGGACGGCCTTTATCGACCTCTTTAACTAATTGGCGAACCGCCATTGGATTAGCCGGATCTAAAGGAACAATATCCGCATAACGACTGAGCCATTTGGTATGTTTGGCATTAGCCACTGAGGTGTAAACAGCAAAGACAGGGTTAATCGGTAAAAATAAACGCAATAATATACCATCAATAAACGATGTATGATTTGGCGTAATAATGCATTTTTCATATTGTGAAAACTGATTAATTAGTCCTTCAATTCTTACTCGAAATAAGAATTTAAATAGTGTTTTAAAAAACGCTATCAACATCATATCCATATCTCATTTTGCTATAATTAGCCTTACTATAAATAGGATATGATGAAAATAAAATAGTTGTCTTTTGTTTTCGTCTTTATATAGGACAACTTCCTAATTATTTAGCGAGTTTTGCGAGAATGACCTCAATAATATCATTAATAGATAATCCAGCATCAACAATAATATCTGCGCATTGCATATATAAAGGCTCACGCTTAATTAAAACATCATGTATTTCTGAAACTAATGTTTTTCCCGTCAAGCTAGGTCTTTGTGCCTCATTAGGATCTTGAGATAAACGCTCAACTAAAGTTTCAAGTGAAGCTTGTAAATAAACAATTACACCTGAATTTTTCATATAAACACGGTTTTTTTCTGCCAACACTATCCCTCCCCCCGTTGAAATAACTTGGTTAGGTTGGCTAACTTGAATAAGCGCATCTGATTCAAGTTGGCGAAATACATCCCAACCTTCCGCTTCAACCATAGAAGAAATAGTTTGTTGATATTTATCTGTTATCCAATTATCTGTATCAATAAATTGATAATCTAAAGATAGAGAAAGCGCTTTACCTACTGTTGTTTTTCCTGCACCTCTAGGTCCTATAAGGTAAATTGTACTTTCCATAAATGCACTCTCTCCGCTGTGTTAACCTGCTAAATGGGTGTAATCTAAAATTTACAATGTGTAAAGTATTAAGTATCATACCTCACAATACAAAAAAATAAAGCCACACTTTATGAAAGTATGGCTTAGCTATTTAAGGGATTATTAGCGACGTAATGTATTGTCGCCGTAACCAATCCATTTATAGGTGGTTAGAGCATCTAATCCCATAGGGCCTCGTGCATGTAGCTTTTGTGTACTCACCGCTACTTCAGCACCTAAGCCAAACTGTCCACCATCTGTAAAACGTGTACTAGCATTCACATATACCGCAGCAGAATCAACTTGGCGTACAAAGCGATCAGCATGACTGATAGATTGCGTTAAAATAGCATCTGAGTGCGCGGTACCATATTGGCGAATATGAGCAATTGCCGCCGTTAAATCATTAACGACTTCAACATTCAGATCCAGTGATAACCATTCATCACAATAATCTGCTTCCGTCACATCGACGACCGTCGCACGTCCCTTTTTCAATGCAGTTATAGCGCGTTGACTGGCATGCAAAGTAACCTTTTGTGCTGCCATCGCATCACTTAATTGAGGTAAGAAACTCTCCGCAATAGCTTCATGTACCAATAGCGTTTCTAACGAATTACATGCGCTTGGACGCTGTACTTTAGCATTAATAATAACATTTAATGCTTGGTCTAAATCAGCACTTTCGTCAACAAAGGTGTGACAAACACCAATCCCCCCCGTGATCACAGGAATAGTGGATTGTTCACGACATAACTTATGTAATCCTGCACCACCTCGAGGAATAAGCATATCAATATACTCATCCATTTTTAGCATTTTTGCGACTAATTCACGATCTGGCTTATCGATAGCTTGAATAGCAGCCGCAGGAATAGCGCATGTTTCTAGTGCTTGCTGGATCACCGCGACAACGGCTTGGTTAGTATGGTGAGTCTCTTTTCCGCCACGGAGAATAGCCGCATTCCCTGTTTTTAAGCATAAAGATGCTACATCTATAGTCACATTTGGACGAGCTTCGTAAATAACGCCAACAACCCCTAAAGGGACTCGGCGGCGTTCTAAACGTAAGCCACTGTCTAATAAACGACCATCTATCACTTGACCTACAGGATCTTCTAGATGACAAACTTGGCGAACATCATCAGCGATCGCTTTTAAACGTTCTGATGTGAGTAATAAACGATCAAGCATTGCAGCATTAATATTAGACTCTCGTGCCGCCACCATATCTTTTTCATTAGCAGCAAGAATAATGGCTTCTTGCTGTTCTAATAAATCAGCGATGACTAACAGTGCCTGATTTTTTTGTTCGGTTGATAGCTGAGCTAAGTGCCAAGAAGCTTCTCGCGCCGCTTTTCCCATTTGTTCTAACATATTTATACTCCCTAGCTCACAATCATATCATCACGGTGAACCGCAACACTACCATACTCATAGCCTAAAATTTGACTAATCTCTTGCGAATGGTGCCCCGCAATTAAGCGTAGCGCATCACTATTATAATGCGCGACACCATGAGCAAGATCTTTTCCTTGCAAACTTTGAATGCGAATAACACACCCTCGAGAAAAGTCACCTTTAATTTCTTTAATACCTTTAGGTAAAAGAGAACTACCCTGCTCTTTAATCGCCTTTTCAGCCCCATTATCAACAATGATAACCCCTGCGACTGGAGCACCAAAAATCCATCGTTTACGCGTTTCAAGGGGGCTTTTTAAACCATGAAAGAGTGTTCCGACAGGTTCATTATCAATAACTTTACTGATAACATCAGGCTTAACACCGGCGGCAATAACAACGTCAATACCAGCACGCCCTGCAACAGTGGCCGCTTGTAACTTAGTTGCCATACCTCCAGTACCTAAACCAGAGACACTATCACCGGCCATTTGACGTAATTCATCGTTGATATCAAAAACTTCTGGAATAAGCTTCGCATCCGGATTGCTACGAGGATCGGCCGTATATAGACCTTCGATATCAGTAAGTAACAGGAGTTTATCAGCGCCACCTAAAATGGCAGCTAATGCCGAAAGATTGTCGTTATCCCCTACTTTTATTTCTGCAGTAGCAACGGCATCGTTTTCATTGATAACAGGAATAATCTTGTTATCTAATAATGCATGCAGTGTATCACGCGCATTCAAAAAACGTTCTCTATCTTCTATATCCGCGCGAGTTAATAACATTTGCCCAATATGAATACCATAAATAGCAAATAGCTGCTTCCATACCTGAATTAAAGCACTTTGCCCCACAGCGGCTAACAGTTGTTTAGATGCTATTGTTGCGGGCAAATCGGGGTAGTTTAAATATTCACGCCCTGCCGCTATTGCTCCCGACGTGACAATAATTATCCGGTGCCCTTTTTCGTGTTGTTTTGCACATTGGCGAACCAGCTCTACAATATGAGACTGATCCAGACGTCGTGAACCACCAGTCAGTACACTTGTCCCTAATTTAACAACCAGCGTTTGGCTGCTACTCATAACATTTACCATTTTTTGTTGATTTAAAAGATCATACACTGTTTTATCAGGAGAGAAGCGTTATGCCAACTGACATAACGCAAAATCTATGAAAAGTTGCCCTAACACAAAATTAGGGCTTAAGGGGAAGAGAAAAATTGCTCATTTTTTCATCTGGAACTAGCGTCATCTCTAATTCACTTACCGCCGCTTGTAGAAAATCATGAAAACGAATAAGTGTTTCATGTATTGATTCAATCACATCTTTTTTACTTATTACTTGATTAACCCAATCGCCATTTTTATCGAATAGGCCAACTTGGTAATAATAAATTAACTGTTCACCATTACGTTCAAGTTCCATCCACCAGCCCCAAAACTCTCGTTTTTCTGGTGTGACTTTCTTATTTACACAAACAGCTAAACAATCAAAAAAAAACTGGCTTTCTTGGCATTGTTGCTCACGGATATAAGGTCCTATTTGAGCAAAACGCTTTAATAACTTACCTCGGGTAGGGTGCAAAGATGAAGTCATAAATTCAGTCTCCTTATCACCTCTACTGTTATATAATCTATTATAATTAGCAAGTTATTGTTTGAAATTATTTATATTAATTTAGCATAGATCCAATCTGCGCTTTTAGTTAATGCCTGTTCAAGCCCTTTATAAAGTGGTTTTTCTTTTATTTCTACTATATCGCCATCCATAGAAGAGCGAGCAATGAGCTGCGAATCCTCTTTAGGACTAATTTCATCCCCTTTCCAATAAACACCCATCATCGGCACTGGCATACGACGACCAATCAACCCTTGGTTTTTCAGTGAATAACTACTTAACGATAGTCTGAGATTGTTTTCATCTATATTTAATAATCCTAAGCGGCTCGCCAGTACATCAAGATACATAATGGGGATTTTCTTCTGTAATTCCGCTTGAGTAAAAAAGGCATGAATTAATGGCCCTAATGCCACAACACCTTTAATCAATTTTGGATAAAGATAGGCTAAACGCACCGCAATATTGGCACCAAACCGAAATCCCATTACGCCCACTCGAGTGTGATCAATCCATGGAATATCTCCCAACTGCTGTAAAATATCGCCATGCAATTGACAGGTATTTTCGCTGAGTTTCTGCTTAACAGAATAACCAATAGATGGCATATCTACGGTTAACATCGCGATACCTTTTGGTGATAAGTAGCGCCTAAAAAAGTTAACATAATCACTTTGTAAACTATCTAATCCACCACAAAAAATGACTGTTGGATAAGGTCCTTTACACCCTTTAGGTAGATGTAAAAATCCACTGGTAGTTCCTTTACCTGTTAATTTAAACGTCAGTTTTTTTACTTCAAATGAAGAGAATTTCATGGCATTTTCAAAAGCTTTCATCGCCAATACTACCGCTTGATCAGCAAGAAAATCGCCATTAATAAATGGATAAGCAGCAATGCTATAAAGGTTTGCCGCTCGTAACCAACAATCAGCGGCTGCTTCCTCTGAGGTCTCTCGTAACGCTTTTTGTTGCCAAATCATTGCTTGATGAGACCATTCAAATGACCAGTTGCCACGTCGATAACCAACGACTGTATCAATAAATTTATCATCACTGCGTGGCGCATCAAAAATAGCAATGCGACTTAATACTTCTTCGATCTCTATGGGGGAAATACCTCGCCAGATCCACTGTAGACGTTGAATTGTGCGATACCAATTTTGCTGGCTCATCCCATTAAGTACAGAGTACGAATCAATATTAGATTTAGGGTGTGTGTACTGTATTAACGTTGAGGTTTCCGCATGTTTAGCACGAGGTTTAAATAACGTTTCAGAAAGATTTGTATTATTTGCCATATCACTCTTCAAATCAGTGTGTATCGTATAATGAGGCTCAAAATTCTGCTCATATCATAACATGGATTTCACTTCTACAGTGGAATAGCAGATCAACATCAGCACGAAGAGATAGGAAAAGCGTAAGATCATCAAAAATAAAGCCGATATAAAAAATCCTCGCATAGGAACTGGGGTCAGTTCAATAAACGAGGATTTTATCAATATATTTGGATTAATTGATTAAGATAAATTATTTTTTATCACAAACAGGGGGAACAAACATAACGCCCATATCCCAAGGTTGTTCAATCCAGGTATTTTGTGGAATATCAACCACAAAATCATCAACTAACGGACGCCCTTCTGGCTTAGCAAAGATAGTGACAAAATGTGCTTTCGGATACATTTCACGGATAACTTTTGCGGTGCCACCTGTATCAACTAAATCGTCAACAACGATAAAACCTTCACCATCACCTTCTGCTTTTTTTAAGATTTTGAGGTCACGTTGATGGTCATGATCATAGCTAGAAATACAGACAGTATCCACATGGCGGATACCCAATTCACGAGCAAGTAATGCGGCAGGAACTAATCCACCACGACTGACGGCAATAATGCCTGTCCATTGTTCGACTGGTAACAAACGTTGTGCCAATTGACGGGCATGTATTTGCAACATATCCCACGTTACAACATATTTTTCGCTCATAATATTGTGATCCTAGCTACTTGAAATTCGAGAGAAGCTTTTTTGCGGAAAAAAAGGTTGCGCGAGATTATAGTGATTTGAGCGTTCAAAAACCAGAGAAAACATAAAAATGGTCGAGATAATCCTCATTTTTCCTGATATGTATTTTTTTTTGTCTAAAAAATACGCAATAAAAAAGCGAACACCAACACAGAAATCCAAATTATTAGATAGATACGTAAGAGAATGACGCATTCATCAAAAGAAAGTGATATTCTCAATTATATTTGGCGAATAACGCTCAGAATAATAAAGCTAACCCTTAAGAAAGCGGTAGGCTATTCATAACACAGATGCTGTTAGAGGAGATCCATCGTGTCTGAACTATCTACTCTATCCCCACAACCATTATGGGATATTTTTGCAAAAATTTGTTCAATTCCACACCCTTCATATCATGAAGAAGCCTTAGCGTCCCACATTATGGCTTGGGCGACAGAAAAAGGTTTATCTGTTGAGCGCGATGCGGTAGGAAATATTTTAATCCGTAAACCTGCCACCAAAGGTATGGAAGATCGTAAAACAGTCGTTTTACAAGCGCACTTAGATATGGTGCCACAAAAAAATAACGATACCGAACACGACTTTACCAAAGATCCTATCCAACCTTATATTGATGGTGAATGGGTAAAAGCGAAAGGCACCACATTAGGTGCAGATAATGGTGTTGGTATGGCTTCTGCACTCGCTGTATTAGCTGACGATACTGTTAAACATGGCCCCTTAGAAGTATTGTTAACCATGACAGAAGAAACTGGAATGGATGGTGCTTTTGGACTACAGCCTGGCTGGTTACAAGCGGATATTCTGATTAATACAGACTCAGAAGAAGAAGGCGAAATCTATATGGGTTGTGCCGGTGGTATTGATGTTAAAACCACGGTAGACCTCACTTATGAAGCTATTCCTGCAAACCATATCGTCAAAAAACTGGTACTAAAAGGCCTAAATGGTGGCCACTCAGGTGGTGATATTCATTTAGGTTTAGGTAATGCAAACAAATTATTAGCGCGTTTCCTTGCTGAACATGCGGATGAATTAGCACTAAAATTAATTGATTTCCATGGTGGTACACTGCGTAATGCTATCCCTCGTGAAGCGCATATTATTTTTGCTATTCCTGCGGATAAAGCGACTCAATTAAATAGCATTACCACAGAATTTGAAGCGCTATTAAAAAGTGAATTAGCCATTGCTGAAAAAAATCTAGCTATCGAATTAACAGATACTAGCACCGAAAAACCAGTATTTACTGCTGATTGTCAATCTCGCACTATCAATTTACTTAATGCCATGCCAAATGGTGTTATCCGCATGAGTGATGATGTGGAAGGTGTGGTTGAAACCTCATTAAACGTCGGTGTAGTGAGTATTGTTGACGATAAAGTAGAAATCCTATGTTTAATTCGCTCTCTGATTGATAGTGGTAAAACTTATGTTGTTAGCATGCTGACAGCATTAGCCAAACTTGCTCAAGCAGATATCGAAACCAAAGGTGGTTATCCTGGCTGGAAACCTGATGCGGATTCACCGGTTATGCACTTAGTACGTGACACTTATCAACAACTATTTGATAAAGTGCCAAATATCATGGTGATCCATGCAGGTCTTGAGTGCGGTCTATTTAAAAAACCTTATCCAGATATGGATATGGTCTCTATTGGGCCAACTATTCGCGGTGCACACTCACCGGATGAGCGAGTACACATTAAGAGTGTAGGTCAATACTGGCAATTACTGACTGCTATTTTAAAAGCGATCCCAGCTAAATAATTCTACTTAAAAATAGTTATCAAACCCGCTTAATAAGCGGGTTTTTTGTTATTTTATCTCCTTATAACTTATTCCCAACCCACCTTATAAAAGCCAATTCTTATACTATTTTGTAACAAAAAATTAATACTAATAAAAATAATTTATAGAATAATAATAATTATCATTAGTATTAATATTTACATAATGGTATTTTCACCATTACCGCATTTTAGGTAAAGAAAAATTAAAAATTTAAAGGGATCAACAGTGTCTAAAAAAATTATTGCTACCAACCTATTACTTGCTCTCCCCTTCAGTCTGTTATCGTTACAAATTCATGCCGCAATGACACAAAATTCACCTGATAAAATCATTGTTACCGCATCCCCCTCACAAGATCCGCAAGGACCAATTTCAGGTTTAGTGGCAACAAAAACACTATCAACAAATAAAATACTTAGTGATATAGATAAGACACCACAATCAATCAGTGTCATTACACGTGACCAGATGGATGCGCAAGATGTCAGTTCTGTCTCTCAAGCATTGCGGTATACACCTGGCGTTTTCACTGAATATCGCGGCAGTTCAAACCGAAATGATGAAATCTTTATTCGTGGATATAGCTATGCCCCTCGCTTTCTTGATGGACTTAGTTATGGTATGGGAGCCTCATCTTCTACAGGAGCTATTGACCCTTGGCTATTAGAGAGAGTTGAGCTGATCCGTGGCCCGTCTTCTGTTCTATATGGTCAATTAAATCCAGGTGGTCTTGTGGCAATGACCAGCAAAAGACCCACTTCAACAACCATTAATCATATTCAAGCACGTGTAGGAAATGATAAATTAGCAGAGACAGCTTTTGATTTTGCAGGCTCATTAAGTGATGATAATCGTATTCTCTATCGCCTTAATGGATTAGCAAAAACACAACATACTCAAATTAAAGACTATAAAGAAGAACGATTTGCCCTTGCCCCTGCCATCACTTTTTTGCCAAATGAGCAGACACGTTTAACGTTATTAAGTTTTATTCAACAAGAGCCCGAAGCGGGATACCGTAATTTTTTGCCAGCTTATGGTACGGTCAAAAAAACACCCGAAGGCACCATTCCATTTGATTTCAATGTAAATAATGCTGATTATCACCAATCATGGCGCCAACAATATGGCGTTGGTTATGAATTTGAACATGAATTTAATGATAGATTAAAATTGATCCAAAATGCCCGTTATAGCCATATCAAACAAAAATATAAATATCTTGTTTTTGGTTCATTAAGAAAAGATAACCCTTATATTCTTGAGCGCCGAGCTCAACAGGAAAAACGAGAAACAGATACATTTGGTATTGATACTCGACTACAAGCTGATTTTGATACTGAAAAATTAGCGCATACAGTAATTATAGGTATTGATTATCAATGGAGTAAAAATAAAGACAATTTATTGCAAGCGATGGGCCCAGAATATGATCTGGATTGGCGAAATCCTAATTATCATTATCCTATTGATATCAGTTTACAAAAACCGGTGACAAATCAATTACAAAAACACGACCAGTTAGGGATCTATTTGCAAGATCAGATCCAATGGAAAAACTGGATCTTATTAGGGGGATTACGCCAAGATTGGGCGCAAGTTCGTACCTATGATCACATCAAAAGCAGCAAAGACCAACAAGACGACCAGAAGCTAACCGGTCGAGTGGGTCTACTCTATGCCTTTGATAATGGTATTTCACCTTATATTAGTTATAGCACCTCTTTTGAACCTAATTTACAGACACGAAGAGCTCCGGGTAGTGCACCATTTGAGCCAAGTGAAGGACGTCAATTAGAAGCAGGAATAAAATACCTCACCCCAAATGAACAGACATTAGCAACACTCTCTATTTACCAATTACAACAACGTAATGTGACTAACTATAACGCTGAAAAAGCCTATTTTGAGCCAGTAGGTGAAATTAGAAGCCGTGGTATTGAAGCGCAAATTAATAGCCAATTAACTGAAAATATATCATTTATTAGTAGCTATGCTTATACCGATACTGAAGTGAGAAAAACCATCACCGCAGGTACACAAGGAAAAGAATTACCACGGGTTCCTAAACATATGGCATCATTTTGGGGGCAGTATGATGAAACATCAGGGCTATTTAATGGTGCTAAAGCGGGCTTTGGTGTGAGATATATCGGTGTATCTCAAGGCGATACTAAAAATACGATTAGTGTACCTGCAGTCACTTTGTATGATGCCATGGTAGGTTATTCTTTAGGCGAATTATCCTCCTCTTTAAAAGGGGCTGAAGTTCAACTAAATATGAATAATATTGCCAACAAACACTATGTTGCCTCTTGTGCGGGTGAAACTGCCTGTTTTTATGGCATTGGCAGAACCATGACAGCAACGATAAATTACCGCTGGTGATCATCTATTAATTAAAAAGTATATTTAAATACATTAACCATAGTGCGCCTTGATGCTCGCTATGGTTTTTTAATACTTATAATGCTAAAAGAAGTTGTCGTTCCATTTGTGGATCTTGCAACGTGACATGAAAACCGACTAATCTTACTCCCCTGCCATTTCGACGTTCATGCCATGCCTGATAAGCAATATCAATTAAATCCGTTTTTTCTAAAATAGGATGAGAATGCTCTTGGGTGGTTAACTGAAAATCATCAAATTTTAATTTAACCCCTTGTCTCGCAATTCTAAGATCAGGTTTCACTCGGCTTAATCGTTTTTCTAATTCATCATATAATCCATCAAGCAATGCTAAACACTCATCCCATGAATCAATATCTTCAGCCAGTGTGCGCTCAACACCAACAGATTTTCTTAAACGTTCAGGATTGATTAATCGCTCATCAATACCATGGCTACGCTCCCATAAGCTTTGCCCAAATTTACCTAGATTTCTCACTAAGGAAATAACATCCGTACCACGAACATCAGCACAGGTTTCTAATCCCATCTCTTGTAATCGAGCAAAGGTGACTTTTCCTACTCCCGGAATTTTATTTAATGGTAATTTTAAAATAAAGTCATCCATCTGTTCAGGGGTGATCACATATTGTCCATTCGGTTTATTTAAATCAGATGCTATTTTGGCGAGAAACTTAATCGGCGCAATACCGGCGGAAGCCGTGAGGTTAAGTTCAGCAAAAATTTGCTGGCGGATCTGTTGCGCTATCAATGTGGCAGAGCCGTGACAGTGTTTGCTATCAGACACATCAAGATAAGCTTCATCTAATGAAAGCGGCTCTATTAAATCTGTATAACGGGCAAATATTTGACGAATTTTAGCTGAAGTCTCTTTATATAATGCCATGCGACCGGGCAATACTTTTAAATGAGGGCATAATTTTAATGCCGTAGCCGTTGACATGGCACTACGGACACCAAAACGGCGAGCAGGATAATTAGCAGTACAGATAACACCTCGACGAGAAGCATTACCACCGACTGCAATAGGGATCTCTTTTAATGTAGGGTTATCTCTCATTTCAATCGCAGCATAGAAACAATCCATATCGACATGAATAATTTTCCGCATACAATCACCTCACGCTATTTACTGTTTAAATATACAGTAAATGACCATTAACTACAATTTTTATTCCCTGATCTATACCTATTTTAAGTGATATTAGTGATTATTATTTTAATTAAGTACGTTTGTTTATAGAAATGTCACACAGTAATGATAGATTACTTTTAACTTATTCTGCTCTTTTTATTTTTATCGTAATTATTTGAAAATCAAATATAAAACAAGGAAATAGAGTTATATGATCAAAATATTTATTGCAATTTCATTCCTCTTTTACTCAGTATTTGTTATGGCTTCTCCTAAAATTATTGCACACAGAGGTGGCACAGCGGATGCACCTGAAAATACCGAAATTGCTATCAAAACAGCACTAAGCAATCAAGCTGATGCAATTTGGATAACCGTTCAACTGTCTAAAGATAATGTCCCTGTTCTTTATCGTCCAAGTGATCTAAAAAGCCTCACTAATGGGCAAGGGGCAATTTCAACCTTTACTGCCAAAGAATTGGCGCAATGGGATGCAGGATATAAATATGGGGAAGCACAACAATTTCCATATCGCAATAAAGGAGTTACTATCCCGACATTGGAGTATATTCTGACTCAATTTCCTAAAACACAATTCTATATTGACTTAAAATCACCTGATGCCGATCCCGTTATACAAGGCAAAGCATTAGCTTCGGTATTAAGCAAACATAATGCGTTAGAGAGAACGCGTGTTTATTCTACCAATAGTGCTTTTTTAGATGCGTTACCTGATAACGTACAACGCTTTGAAAGTCGTGATGTTACCCGCGATATCTTAGCCAATATTACTATGGGGCATATCTGTTTACTGCCAGAAAATCTTGATATCACACGTTGGTATGGCCTTGAACTGCACAGAAAAGTTGAGGTGGTTGAAAAATATACCTTAGGTGAAGCTCGTTCAGCGGCTGTATTAAGTTGGGACAAAGATGCGATGTCTTGTTTTCGTGCGGGGGGTAATGCGCATATCGTTTTATTCGGTATCAATACTGAGAAAGATTATTTGCAAGCAGTAGAATTAGGTGCTGATGCAGTTATGGTTGATTCTCCAGCTAAAATAAAAGCATTCAGAAAAGAGTAAACATCGTTGCGACATTGGCGCTTTTTTACCTTAATACATTTCTCTTCTACACTTAATAGTGTCAATAAACAGAAATAAGTTAGGTGGAATAAGATGTTAAATAATAAAGCTTCTGGTGACTGGAATTTATTTAAAGGAAAAGTGAAAGAAAAATGGGGAAAACTCACCCATGATGAACTGGATATTATTGAAGGAACCAGAGAGCAACTGATAGGGAAACTCCAAGAGCATTATGGCTATTCTTATGATGAGGCAAAAAAAGAAGTATTAGAGTGGGAAGGCAGTAACCCTTATCCTTGGAAGTAGCAGCGACTTAATCACAGTATTAAAAAGCTTAATATCCTTATCTGAAAGCGATTTTTCTAAACAAAAAAGAGTGGCGTATAAAATATACGTCACTCTTTTATTTTAGCTATTACTTGATAAATCTATCGTTAGCAAAAAAATGCATCGATAACCAAACTATAAGATGCGGTTTTTTTGCAATAGCTCTTGGCGAGCAGCTTCTTTCGCCATTCTTTTTTTACGAGCATCACAAGGTTCAGGACAATCACACTCTTTCTCAATACCAATAGAGCCTAAACCACCACAACTGCCCTGAATACTTTTACGTTTAACAATATATCCTAAAGCCATTCCAAAGAATGCCAGTAAGAACAAGATGAAGGCAAAAAGAAATATTTTTAACATAACCTTCTCTCCTTAAATTCTACTTTTTCAAGAATGGGGCGAATGCCTTACTATAACGCTCTTCAAACCCATTTTCAGTTTTAACTATCATAAAAACAGGAATATTTAATTTATTTGCTACCTCTAAGCCCTTTTCAGGCCCCAGAACATTTAACCCTGTTGATAAACCATCAGCACTCATACAAGTAGGTACAATTACGGTAATAGAAGCAAGGTTATGTTTGATTGGACGACCTGTTGTAGGATCAATCGTATGAGAAAAACGGACGCCATCTTCTTCAAAATAGTTACGATAATCCCCCGATGTCGCAATCGAATTATCACCCGGTTCAATAATTAATTGTACGCTCTGTGTGGTGCCATCATTAGCAGGTTTTTCAATCGCAATGCGCCAAGGTTTATCATTACCATTAACACCTTGTGTCCTCACCTCACCACCAATATCAACCATATAATTGGTAATATTTTGAGAAATCAAATATTCGGCAACAGCATCAACACCGTAACCTTTAGCAATAGAAGAGAGATCAACATAAAGCTCAGGTATTTTTTTAATTAATGTATTACCTTCCACTGCAAGGTAATCAATTCCCGTCCATTTTTTACGTTTAGCTAGTTCATCGGCTGAAGGTTGATGAGTAAAACGTCCTTCAGGGCCAAATCCCCATAAATTGACTAAAGGCCCAACAGTAACATCTAAAGCCCCATCCGTAATTTTATTAATACGAATCGCTTCACTAACGACTTTAGCAGTAGCGGGTGAAACTGGGAATGGCGTATTAATTTCACGACTTTGATTGAAACGACTTAATTCAGATTGAGGACGATACGTTGACATTTGATCGTTCACTTCTTCAAGAATACGATCGATTTCTGTTTGTAAGACGCTTTGTGAAGGTGAATCACTACTAGGAACATATTTAATTGAATAGTAAGTTCCCATCGTTTCGCCTTCTAACACCTGCTGTTTTTCACCACAGGCTGATAAGAAAACCAGTGCACATAGCATCAAGATCCCATGCATCATCTTTCTTTTTAACATATATCTCTCTTCTGATCATGAGCGCCCACATTAGTGGGCGCTTGTCATTTCATACTGTTATGCTTTATCTACTTTATGAGAAAAATCAACCACCAAAGTCATCCAGCATAATATTTTCATCTTCTACGCCTAAATCTTTAAGCATTTTGATCACCGCAGCATTCATCACTGGTGGTCCACACATATAGAATTCACAATCTTCTGGTGCTGGATGATCTTTGAGGTAGTTTTCATAGAGCACATTGTGAATAAAGCCGGTGTAACCCGTCCAATTATCTTCCGGTAATGCATCTGACAGCGCAACATGCCAAGTAAAGTTTTCATTCTCTTTAGCCAGCATATCAAAATCTTCTGTATAGAACATTTCACGCACAGAACGAGCACCATACCAGAAGCTAATTTTACGTTTAGAATGTAAGCGTTTTAGCTGATCAAAAATATGTGAACGCATCGGTGCCATACCAGCACCACCACCAATGAAGATCATTTCCGCATCAGTTTCTTTTGCGAAGAATTCACCAAACGGCCCTGAAATTGTCACTTTATCACCCGGTTTTAATGACCAAATATAAGATGACATAATTCCCGGTGGCACATCAGGATTACGTGGTGGCGGTGTCGCAATACGCACGTTTAACATGATAATGCCATGCTCTTCAGGGTAGTTCGCCATGGAGTATGCACGCACTGTGGTCTCTTTAACTTCAGAAACATAGCGGAATAAATTAAATTTATCCCAATCTTCACGATACTCTTCAGGAACATCAAAATCTTCATAGCGCACTGTGTGAGGAGGACATTCAATCTGAATAAAGCCCCCAGCACGGAAAGGTACCACTTCACCTTCAGGAATTTTTAATACCAACTCTTTAATAAACGTGGCTTTGTTATCATTTGAGATAACTTCACATTCCCATTTTTTAATCCCGAAGATCTCTTCCGGTAGCTCTAATTTCAGATTATTTTTAACGTTAACCTGACAAGCTAAACGGCAACCTTCTTTAGCTTCACGCTTATTAATATGAGAAAGCTCAGTAGGAAGAATATCTCCACCACCTTCAAGTACTTTTACGCGGCATTGACCACAAGAGCCACCACCTCCACATGCAGATGAGATAAAAATACCTTCGTTTGATAATACGTTGAGTAATTTATCACCGGCTGGCGCATGGAAACTTTTTTCAGGATCTCCATTCACCTCAACTTCAATATCCCCTGTATTGACTAACTTTGATTTTGCAAACAAAATCAATGCAGTTAGCACCAATACAATCAGGGTAAACATCGCAACACCTAGAATAATTATATCCATGAGTTCTTCTCACCCTTTATAGCTGAACACCAGAGAAGGACATGAAACCTAATGCCATCAACCCTGTGGTGACAAAAGTAACTCCTAATCCCTTCATACCTGACGGTACATCCGCGTATTTCATTTTTTCGCGAATAGAAGCCAGTAATACGATAGCTAACATCCAGCCAATTCCAGAGCCGAAACCATATACAATAGATTCACTAAAGTTATAGTCACGTTGTGCCATAAAGGACACACCACCAAAAATAGCGCAGTTAACAGTGATCAGTGGCAAGAAGATCCCCAATGCGTTATATAGCGAAGGGAAGTAGCGATCTAAAATCATCTCGAGGATCTGTACCAGAGCCGCAATCACACCAATGAAAGTGATAAAGTTTAAGAAACTTAAATCAACACCTTCCATTAATGCATTTGCGCGTAGTACATAGTTGTAAACCAAGTTATTCAAAGGTACAGAAAGCCCCAGAACAACGGTTACCGCAATACCTAATCCAAATGCTGTTTTTACATTTTTAGATACCGCAAGGAAAGTACACATCCCTAAGAAGAACGCCAGTGCCATATTTTCAATAAAAACAGCACGAACAAATAAGCTTATATAATGTTCCATGGCAATTAGTCCTCTTCAACCTGTGCAGGTTTTAATGTACGTAATCCCCAAATTAGCAAGCCAATAATAAAGAAAGCACTTGGCGCTAATAGGAATAAGCCATTAGGTTGATACCAACCGCCGTTTTGGATAGATTCCATCACCGTAATGCCAAATAATTTACCTGAACCAAATAGCTCACGTAAAAATCCAACAAGGATCAAGATAACCCCATATCCTAGGCCATTACCGATACCATCCATAAAGCTTTCGATAGGTGGTGACTTCATCGCATAGGCTTCAGCGCGTCCCATCACGATACAGTTAGTAATGATAAGACCAACGAAAACAGAAAGCTGTTTAGATATTTCATAAGCGTACGCTTGTAAAACTTGGTCTACCACGATTACTAATGAAGCAATGATCGCCATTTGCACAATAATACGTACACTGCTGGGGATATAGTTGCGGATCAGTGAAATAAAGAAGTTTGAGAATGCCGTCACTAATGTTACCGCAATGGTCATTACTAATGCCGTCTCAAGCTTGGTTGTTACTGCTAATGCAGAACAGACCCCTAATACCTGTAAGGCAATCGGGTTATTATCTAACAACGGCCCGAGTAAAACGCGTTTGATCTCTTTTGTATCAGCCATTGATCTCTCCTTCACGAACTTTTTTCAGGAATGGGCCGAAACCTTTATCACCTAACCAAAAATCGAACATATGTTGAACGCCGTTAGAGGTTAAGGTTGCACCTGAAAGGCCATCAATACCATAAGGACTATCTGATGCCCCGCCACGTACGATTTTAATAGCAGGCACACCTTCTTCATTCAGTAAGCGTTTACCTTTCCACTGTGCCTTCCATTGCGGATTATCAACTTCTCCACCTAGCCCCGGCGTTTCACCATGAGAATAATAGGTAATCCCCTTCGCTGTTACACCATCAATATCTACCGCAACAAAGGCATACATGACCGACCATAGGCCTGAACCATAGACGGGCAGTACCACTTCTTGGGTTTTACCTTGATCATCAAGAACAAAGTAAACTTCTGCGGTATTGGCGCGACGACGAATTTTTGCAATATCTTCTTCAGGTGATAGTGCGATAGAAGTTTCATCGCTACGTAGTTCGCTATTTAAATCAAAGTCGCCTTTACTGTCTGTCAATTCGCCAGTTTTGAAGTTTACAATCTTAGCTTTAATACGTGTATCGTAAACTTTGAGTACTTCACTGGCGCTCATCTTAGGCACCAATAAACCAGCAACATCTAGAATATTACGTTGTTTATCCAGTAGCTTTTGCTCTTCTTGCTTAGATTTAAGTCCAACAGCAGAGCCAGCCACTACCACGGAACAAACAAGACATAGAATAAATACAACGAGGAACGTTCTTCCGACGCTATCTTTGTTTTTTTCTTTAGCCACGAGCTTTTCTCCGCTTAATATTCGCCTGAACAACCACATAGTCAAACAGCGGTGCAAATAAGTTGGCGAATAAGATTGCTAGCATCATTCCTTCTGGGTAAGCCGGATTGACGACACGGATTAGCACAGCCATTACGCCAATTAAAATACCGTAAGCCCATTTGCCTTTATCAGTGAATGAAGCTGATACCGGATCGGTTGCCATAAACATCATACCAAATGCAAAGCCACCTAATACGAGGTGCCAGTGCCAAGGCATTGAGAATAATGGATTAGAGTCAGAACCAATCAAGTTAAACAGATATGACATTGCAATCATACCCACCATCACACCGGCAACAATGCGCCATGATGCGATACGAGCAAATAAAATGATTGCGCCGCCAATTAGGATCATCAGTGTTGAGACTTCACCAATAGAACCAGGGATATTTCCAAGGAATGCATCCATCCAAGAAATAGGCTGCTGAGTGACATTATTTAACAATGCACTTTGACCAGAAACAGACCATTGAGAGAGAGGAGTTGCACCAGAGAAACCATCAGCGGCAGTCCAAACAAGATCACCTGAAATTTGTGCCGGATAAGCAAAGAAGAGGAAAGCACGCCCTGCTAATGCGGGGTTTAAGAAGTTACGTCCTGTTCCACCAAAAATCTCTTTTGCAATTACGACACCAAAGGTGATACCTAAAGCAGCCTGCCATAATGGTAATGTGGGCGGCACAATTAACGCAAACAGAATAGAAGTAACAAAGAAACCTTCGTTAATTTCATGTCCGCGAATAAGGGAAAATAACACTTCCCAGAAACCACCTACCGCAAATACAACAAGATAGATAGGTAAAAAGTAAGTTGCCCCAAGGAGCATTTTACTTCCCCACCCAGCATCTGGTGTCAATGATGCACCTAAATACTGTGCAAGTGCATAGTGCCAATCAGAAGCAATCACTTGCTGTAACTCAGCACCACTATACAACTGATTAAGAGCAGGGATCGCTTGTTGACCAACGTTATACATTCCCCAGAACATGGCTGGGAAAACAGATAACCAAACAAGGATCATCATACGTTTTAGATCGATGGTATCGCGTACATGCGAACCATTACGTGTCACCGTACCCGGCGTATAAAAAACCGTTGTGACCGCTTCATAGAGTACATACCACTTGGCGTATTTACCACCGGGCTCAAAATGGTGCTCTACTTTTTCAAATAAATTTTTCAACCCCATGAGTTACCCTTCCTGCTCAATTTTGGTCAATACTTGGCGCAGTGCTGGGCCATACTCATATTTGCTTGGACAAACATAAGTGCATAGTCCCAAATCTTCTTCGTCCAATTCCAAACAACCTAATGCTTGAGCACTGTCAGTATCACCGACAATCAAATCACGTAACAAATGTGTTGCCATAATGTCTAATGGCATAACACGCTCATAGTTACCAATTGGCACCATTGAACGTTCACCACCATTCATTGTGGTTGTAAATGCAAAACGTTTGTTCTTTAAGAAGTGACCAATTGTGGTACGTGTAATGGAGAATTTATTAGTACCTGGATAACCCCAACCAAATAACTCTTTTTCACGACCTTCGCGTAATACAGAGACTTGGTTATGAAAACGGCCTAAATAGTGATGCGCTTCGTCCGATTTCCAACCCCATAAAATAGAGCCAGAAATAATACGATTATCACCATCGACTAATTGATCTTTCGTTAATTCATAAAGATCAGCACCTAAACAGGTACGTAATAATCGAGGGGCTTTAACTTGAGGTCCCGCTAATGCAACAACACGCTCGGTATATAAAGAGCCGGTAGTAAAGAGATACCCCATCGCAATAACATCTTGGTAGTTAAGATGCCATACCATTTTTTTCGCGCTGACTGGCTCTAAGAAATGGATATGAGTACCCACTAATCCCGCAGGATGAGGGCCAACAAATTGGTTATAGCTAATTTGTCCATCATTGAGTTTTGCCGGTGCTTTTTCACCATGACAAACATGCACCTTACCCTCTGTTAATTTACTTAAAACAATCAGACCATCGTTAAAAGCCTGCTCGTTTTGTTCAATGATCACAGTAGGATCTGCCGCTAATGGATTAGTATCCATCGCAGTGACAAAAATTGCCACCGGCGTGGTTCCTAATTTAGGGGAACGACTGTATGGACGTGTTCTTAACGCTGTCCATAAACCTGAATTTACTAGGTTTGTTTCTACCTGTTCACGGGTCAATTCTGAAAGTGATGAGCTATCATAACTGTCGAAAGTGACTTCTTCATCGCCGTCAACTTCAATAACAACGGATTGAAGTACACGGCGCTCACCGCGGTTAATGGCAACAACTTTACCACACGCAGGGCTTGTGAATATTACACCGGGGTTCTTTTTATCTTCAAAAAGAACCTGCCCTTTTTTAACATGCTCACCTTCCGAAACCATCATAGAAGGACGCATTCCGACATATTCTTCACCTAGCAAAGCTACGTGTCGAATCGCGGGTCCGTCTTCTATCACTTGGGCAGGCGCTCCTGCAATTGGGAGGTCGAGTCCTTTTTTAATTTTAATCATAAGATTTGCACAAGTTTATCAGTTAAACCCTAAGCTACAAATTCACCCCGAAAATGTAGCGACTCTGTAATAAAAACACCTTAAGGTAGTTTGATACCCTAAGTTATTTATCTCCGATAATTGTTACTATTTTCTCTTATTCTGCCGATCTGAATTTTATCATCTCAGTTTCAGCCTGTCTGACTATTCGAGTGATTTAGCTCAAGCAAATGGGAATATTATTTTGACTGAAACGTTAACAATTCGCATAAACCGAATTAAAATATCACATTTCTCGACCAACGATTAAGTTTTATACAGAATATTTTGTAATAGAAAAGAAACCATAGTAGATTTAAATTTACAAATTGATTGCTTCATTGCAATCTACAATCTAGTTTATCAACAAATTTTAAGCCTTTTTTTTGATAAAACCATGACCAGTCACGCAAAACAATTAATCATATTTTTAACAATAATATTAACCTCATTATTTGTTAATGCTGAAAATAGTTCAAAATTTCTTATCAAACCTGTTAAAAAAAGTACAGGAGAGCCCATCTATATTCAAATATTTAAAGAAGAAAACTTACTAGAACTGTATATAGAAAAACAGGATGGACAATTAGAGAAAATACGTACTTATCCCATTTGTAGCTATTCGGGAGGATTAGGTCCAAAGAAATATCAAGGTGATTTAAAAAGTCCCGAAGGCTTTTATCAAGTTAATCAAACTCAGCTTAACCCAAATAGTCGGTTTTATCGAGCAATTAACCTAGGATTTCCTAATCAATACGATCAAGAGCAAGGTTATACCGGTGATTTTTTGATGATCCACGGTGCTTGTAAATCAGTGGGTTGCTATGCAATGACCGATACTGTGATGGATGAAATCTACCAATATGCCGAACTTGCGCTGAAAAATGGCCAACAGAACATTAATATTCATATTTTCCCTTTTAAAATGACAGCCGAAAATATGAAAAAATTCCAATACTCTGCCAATATGGATTTTTGGCAACAGTTAGCACCTGCTTACCAATATGTGGAAGAATACCAAAAAATCCCAGTAATTAGTGTAAAAAACGGTCGCTATTTGGTGAATAATCGTGAGGCTATTTCCACATTAAATTTAGCTAAAAGTATCGATAGTAAATGGTTACAAAATTCGCAACCCACGATCAAATAAAACAAACTCACCAACAGGAATTTTTTGCCAAGATTCATTACCTGTTAAGGGTAATGTCGATATTACCGACACAATATCATCCGCTTTAGTGTGTTGCTGAAAATCAATTTCAATATCTTGATCCAGCAATTTGGCTTTACCAAAAGGAGCTTTACGGGTTATCCAGTGTAAATTAGTTGAACAATATGCCATAACAAACCGGCCATCGGATAACAACATATTAAACACACCTTTTTGTCGCAATTGATCAGCTAAAATAGCAATGAAACGAAAGACCGCTGGCCAATTAGATGGTGTTCTCTGGTAACGCTTTTCAAGCTGATTTAATATCCAGCAAAAGGCTTTTTCACTATCAGTCTGTCCTACCGCTCTAAAACGCCCTGTATCCAGTGATTGATAACCTTTAAGTTGTCCATTATGAGCATAAGTCCAATTTTTACCCCACAGTTCACGGGTAAAAGGATGCGTATTTTCTAAACTGACATTACCTCGATTAGCTTGGCGAATATGCGCAATGACAGCATGTGATTTAATGGGGTATTCTTGTACAAAACGAGCGACGGGTGAAACGGCACTAGCTTGTGGATCTTTAAATGTACGACATCCTAATCCTTCATAAAAGGTGATACCCCAGCCGTCTTTATGAGGGCCAGTTTTACCACCACGAGGAATGAGGCCACTTAAACTAAAATTGATATCAGTGGGTACATTTGCACTCATGCCCAACAATTCACACATCGCCCGCTCCTACTTACTCACGCTTTAATTATTCATATAAGGCAATATTACTATATCGTTATTTTTCCATTTCTTTTTCAATCAGCTGGATCAGAATATGAATAACTTTGATATGGATTTCTTGAATACGGTCGGCATAACCAAAATGAGGGACACGAATTTCAATATCTGCGCTCCCCGCCATTTTTCCGCCATCTTTACCTGTTAGAGTAATAACTTTCATACCTTTTTCACGAGCGGCACTAATGGCTTTAATAATATTGCCTGAATTACCGGAAGTTGAGATCCCCAGTAATACGTCACCCTCTTTACCTACCGCTTCCACATAACGTGAAAAAACATATTCATAACCAAAGTCGTTACTCACACAAGAAATATGGCTCACATCAGAAATTGCGATAGCAGGATAACCGGGTCTATTTTCACGATAGCGCCCCGTTAATTCTTCTGCAAAATGCATGGCATCACAGTGTGACCCCCCATTACCACAGGATAAAACTTTGCCGCCTGCTTTAAATGAGTCTGCTAATAATACAGCTGCTTTTTGAATGGCTTCAATATTCGCATCATCTTGTAAAAAACGAGAGAGTGTATCTGCCGCTTCAGTTAATTCGCCACGAATAAGATCTTGGTACATAGGATTTTTACTCCAGAAAAGGGATCAAAAAATATCTATTTCTCAGTGTAACGGATCCAATGATACGAAAGAAGCACCTCTTTACCTACAAATGCTAACTTCTCTCATTTACGAATAATTTGTGAGCTACATTGTAATTAGAATGTAAAAATATTGCTAAAACTTGGTGACTGCATTAGATCTAAATAACACATAACAGGTCTGACCTCTGATGTCTTGCAAATACAGGAGTTTTATTATGACCCTACTCAGTATTGTGCTTTTCTTAGTTCTCATCGGTATACTTAGTTACCGAAAATACAGCCTTGTAGTAAGCAGTATCTTACTTATTGCTTATACTTTCGTGATGGGTTTAGCCAATATCTGGAGCTACTGGCTATTACTGCCCGTTGCATTGATATTATTACCATTCACTCTTCCTTCTATTCGCAAAGCATATATCTCAGCCCCTGCACTAAAGGCTTTCCAAAAAGTGATGCCATCTATGTCTAAGACAGAGCAAGAGGCCATTGATGCGGGAACAACATGGTGGGAAGGTGAATTATTCCGTGGAGCACCAGATTGGAAACAACTTCACAATTATCCTAAGCCACAACTTACCGCTGAAGAACAAGCTTTTCTCGATGGTCCAGTTGAAGAAGTTTGTCGCATGAGCAATGATTTCCAAATCACACATGAGCTAGCTGATTTACCTCCTGAGATTTGGCAATATTTAAAAGACCATCGCTTCTTTGCGATGATTATCAAAAAAGAGTATGGCGGATTAGAGTTTTCTGCCTATGCACAATCTCGTGTACTGCAAAAGCTCGCGGGTGTTTCTGGTATTCTCGCCATCACTGTAGGTGTACCTAATTCATTAGGTCCAGGTGAGTTATTGCAACATTATGGTACTGATGAGCAGAAAAAACGTTACTTACCCGGTTTAGCCAAAGGTGATGAAATTCCATGCTTTGCATTAACCAGCCCTGAAGCAGGCTCTGATGCTGGCGCTATCCCTGATAGTGGTGTGGTTTGTATGGGAGAATGGCAAGGTGAGCAAGTCCTTGGTATTCGTCTCACATGGAATAAACGCTATATTACTTTAGCACCTATAGCCACAGTATTAGGGCTCGCTTTTAAACTTCGCGATCCAGACCATCTACTGAGTGATGATGAAAACCCCGGTATTACTTGTGCTTTAATTCCAACCGACGTAAAAGGGGTAGAAATTGGTCATCGCCATTTCCCACTCAATGTTCCTTTTATGAATGGTCCCACTCGTGGTAAAAATGTTTTCGTTCCTATCGATTTTATTATCGGTGGTCCAAAAATGGCAGGCCAAGGTTGGAGAATGCTGGTGGAATGTCTTTCAGTCGGTCGTGGTATCACACTGCCATCTAACTCCACTGGAGGCTTAAAAAGTGCAGCAATGGCAACAGGTGCTTACTCTCGAATTCGTCGTCAATTTAAGCTTCCTATCGGGAAGATGGAAGGAATTGAAGAGCCATTAGCGCGCCTTGCTGGTAATGCTTATCTCTTGGACGCAGCTTCAACCTTAATTACCACAGGTATTATGTTAGGAGAAAAGCCTGCCGTACTTTCTGCTATCGTAAAATATCATTGTACCCATAGAGCGCAACGCGGGATTATTGATGCAATGGATATTGTTGGTGGAAAAGGGATTTGTCTTGGCCCTTCTAACTTTGTGGCTCGCTCTTATCAAGGCTCCCCCATCGCCATTACAGTGGAAGGCGCTAATATTCTCACTCGTAGCATGATCATTTATGGACAAGGGGCTATTCGTTGCCACCCTTATGTTTTAGATGAAATTGCAGCGGCTAGAGATAACAACTTACACGACTTTGATCATGCCTTATTTGGTCACTTAGGCCATGTTGCCAGTAATACATTACGTAGCCTTTGGTTAGGTATCACTAATGGTCGCTTAAGTACCGCGCCAACAAAAGATGAAACTCGTCGTTATTACCAACAAATTAACCGGCTCAGTGCCAACATGGCGTTACTTTCTGATGTTGCCATGGGGGTTTTAGGTGGTAGTTTAAAACGTCGTGAACGTATTTCTGCAAGACTTGGCGATATTTTAAGTCATATTTTCCTCGCCTCTGCGGTACTAAAACGTTATGAGGATGAAGGTCGTAATACCGCTGATTTACCACTGGTACACTGGGGTATTAAAGAGTGTTTATACCAAGCAGAAAATGCCATTGATGAGCTATTACGCAATTTCCCAAATCGTTTTATTGCAGGAGCCCTGCGCGCCATTATTTTCCCTCTGGGTAAAGTGCAGAAACTGCCTTCAGATAAGTTAGATAGTAAAGTGGCTCAAATTATCCAACAACCTTCTGAAACCCGTGATCGTATTGGTAAAGGACAATTCCTCACACCCAGTGAGCACAATCCTCATGGTTTAATGGAAGAAGCTCTGCTCGATATTTTAGCCGCAGAGCCACTGTTTGAACGTATCTGTCGACTCTATGAAAAGAAATTTAGCTTCACTCAATTAGATAAATTAGCGGATAAAGCCTTAGCCGATAAACGAGTGACTCCCGAAGAAGCTGATATCTTACGCAAAGCGGAGCAAAGCCGTTTACGTAGTATTAATGTGGATGAATTTGACTTTGATGCCTTGGCGGTGCCGGCAAAAAAGTCGTCAACTGATACAATAAAAACAGATAAAGCAGCCTAATTATGCCGTTATGATCGTCAATAAATAGTCTGCCATTTAACGACTGAAACACGGATACAACACCTCATTATTTTAATTTAATAATGAGGTGTTTTTTATTGGGAGATGATCACACTGGGAGGAATAGTAAAAGTTACAGGTTAATTTCTAGCGCTAATAGCTCTTCAATGGTTTGACGACGTCTAATTAATTGAGGTATACCCTGTGAAATTAACACTTCAGGAATAAGGGGACGACTATTATAGTTAGATGACATTGATGCACCATAAGCCCCCGTATCATGAATAACTAAGTAATCACCAACTTCTGCCGGAGGTAATAAACGAGGAGCAACCATTCCTCCTTCTTGCTGGGTAAACACATCACCAGATTCACAAAGAGGCCCCGCAACTATGGTTTCTTGTTGAAACTCGCTAGATTTTAATTGGCCGTATTTATCTAATAATGTGATTTGATGGTAACTACCATACATAGCTGGGCGCATTAAATCACTAAACCCTGCATCCACCAGCACATAATGACGATTTCCCATCGACTTAACCGCCCTTACTTGTGACACTAACACGCCAGACTCAGCCACTAAAAAGCGTCCTGGTTCAATTTCCAGTTCAATATCATGCCCAAGGTGTTGCGCTATACGTTGACGAGCACTATCCCATAAAGAGAAATAGTGGTTTAAATCGACTCTTTTATCTCCTTGCTGATAAGGTGTTGACAATCCCCCACCGGCCGAGATGGCTTTAATATCAACATTAGAGGTGAGTACTTGCTCAACCATTGCATCACAGACACTCGCTAAATGCTGATAATCAACCCCTGAGCCAATATGCATATGGAAACCAACCAAACTCAAATTGTATTGATTAATCACCGCTAATGCTTCTGGCACATCTTCATACCAAATACCATGTTTGCTATTTTCCCCACCTGTATTGGTCTTTTGGCTATGTCCATGACCAAACCCAGGATTTATTCTTATCCACACCGCGTGCCCTTGATGACGTTCTCCAAGTTGGCGAAGCATATCAATAGAACCAGCATTAACCGGAATATCTAATTCAACCACACGTTCAATCGTTTTTTCATCGAGTAAATCGGCGGTAAAGACAATTTCACTACGCTCTCGACCACCTTGGAAACCGGCAACCAACGCCCGCTCAATTTCACCTAGTGAGACAGAATCAACTTTAACGCCCTGCTGTTTCATTAACCGTAAAATATGAATGTTAGAGCAGGCTTTTTGTGCAAAACGAACCACATCAAAGGCTTTTAATTGCTCAATATGTTCAGAAATAGTCTCACCTTGATAGATCCATAATGGCGTGCCATAAGTTTGTGCTAATTGAGATAGGATCGCATTGTTGGATGTTGTCATCATTTTTTACTCAGCAATGTAGGGTGAATAAAAATATTATTAAGCAATTAAAGCGGGAATAAAAATATCAAATTAGCTATAGTCTATTCACTTGTGATATAGGATAAAATTTATGAAAACTCCATTTAGTTGGCGACATATTGAAATTTTTCATGCAGTGATGACCACACAGAACCTAACCGAAGCGGCAGATTTACTGAAAACGTCTCAACCCACAGTCAGTCGCGAACTATCACGTCTTGAACAACTATTGTCATTTAAGCTATTTGATAGAATTAAAGGTCGCCTACAACCTACCACGGAGGGATTAAGATTTTTTGAAGAGGTACAGCGCTCTTATTATGGACTTGATCGCATTATTACCGCAGCCAATAGTATTCGCCATTTTCATCAAGCGGAATTAAATATCACCTGTTTACCGGCATTTGCTCAATCACTATTACCCTCAATTTGCCAACAATTTCTCAGCCAATATCCCGAGGTTAATTTAACGATAGTGCCACAGGAGTCTCCTTTATTAGAGGAGTGGTTATCTGCACAACATTATGACTTAGGGCTAACAGAGCACACACAAACACCTGCCGGAACCCAACAAGAAACACTGCTAACGTTAAATGAAGTCGCTATTTTGCCAAAGTCTCATGTGTTAAGTAAAAAAGCATTACTGCAGCCACAAGACTTTCATCAAACTCGTTTTATCAGCTTATCTGCTAATGATAGTTATCGACAACTTATTGATGCTATGTTTATTAAACAGGGGATCACTCGACAATTGATCATGGAAACACAAAGTGCAGCCTCAATTTGTGCCATGGTGAGTAAAGGCATTGGTGTTTCTATCGTTAACCCTATTACTGCCCTTGATTATCAATATAGTGATCTCTGTATACGACCACTGAGTTTTACCATTCCATTTACGGTGAGTTTGATCACACCATCTCATCGCCCCTCATCACAACTTGTGCGCTATTTTATTGATGTGATGAAAACCACTTTAGCCAATTATCCAAAACAATTAACTCACGCGTTCACCCGATAATGACAACCAATGAGGCGAAGAGGCAAACCAGTCAACCAGAAAATCCAGTAAAACACGCACGGCTGCGGGCATATTTTGTCGGCTCGCTAACACGGCATAAATTCCCATAGGCTGTGGCTGATAATCCGCTAACAAAATTTCTAACTCACCCCGTTCAAGATAGGGTTTTGCCGAGCAGTAAGGTTGTAAGGAGACTCCGGCACCTTGCAAAGTGGCTTGCAATAACACAACAGACTCATTGGCACTTAAATTACCACCTACAGGAACAGAATAACGCTCATCACCTAAACTAAACTCCCACAAGCTACTGCCAAAAAAGCGATATGTGAGACATTGATGATAAGTCAAATCATCCGGCGTGTTAGGGATACCATGTTTAGCTAAATAATCTTTATGAGCACAAACCACAGAAAGACATTTTGCTAAAGGGCGGGCTATCAGATTAGGCTCTAAATGGTTGGTAATACGCAATGCAATATCAATACGCTCTTCAATAAGATTGACTGTCTGATTAGATATCTGCAAATCGACTGCAATAAGAGGATAAAGTTGTATAAATTCAGTTATAGCCACAGATAATGCACAATTAGCGAGTGATTGTGCCGTTGTAATACGCACCAGCCCACTGATTTGGTGACTCTCTTTGGGAATATTCGCGGGAATACGCTCGGCCATCTCTAGCAGTTGTAAACTTTGTTGATAAACTAATTCTCCCACGGAAGTCAGGCTCTGCTTACGGGTTGTTCTATGCAACAAACGCACCCCAGCCCACTCCTCCATTTCATTAAGGTAGCGCGTCACCATTGCTCTAGACATACCTAGATAATCAGCAGCTTTAATCATGCTACCTTGCTTAACGATGGTCACAAAAACTTCTGATGCTTTAATTTTGTCCATATTATTTGCTCGATTTATGCAACAATGTATTCACCAAAACAGGGTTTTTCTCCCATTTCATGCAACCTATTATAGAACGCATCAACATGATGGAGAAAATAAAGATGAAAAAATTACTTCCTTTAACACTTGCAACTACTGCGTTTTTCGCCACTTCTGTTATGGCAACAGAGTTAACATTAGATATCTACAATCCCGGTGATGCCAGTGTATTCCCTGTTTCATCTGAAATCATTTATGGTGATAAAGATGCTGTCTTAATCGATGCTCAATTCCAAAAAAATGATGCTCAAGCCTTAGTCGATAAAATTAAAGCATCAGGGAAAAACTTAACTTATATCTATATCAGCCATTCTGATCCCGATTTTTATTTTGGGTTAGATGTCATTACTGAAGCATTTCCAAATGCTAAAGTGATTGCCTCAGCTCCCACCGTCAAAATCATTAATGAAACCCAAGCAGGAAAACTTGCCTACTGGGGGCCTGTCCTCAAAGACAATGCCCCTAAAAAAGTTATCATTCCTGAAGTCGTTACTGGTGATAGTTTTTCTCTTGAAGGTGAAAAACTCTATATCAAAGGATTAGATAGCCAATCTCCAGAAAGAACCTATGTTTATGTGCCAAAACTGAATGCTATTATGGGTGGGGTAATACTGTCTGAAAATATTCATGTGTGGCTAGCAGATACTCAATCTAAAGCACAACGCCAATATTGGCTAGAAGCGTTACAACAGATTAAAACGTTATCACCTAAAACGGTTATTCCAGGACATTATGTTCCAAAAAGCAATTATGATATGCGTTCTGTTGATTTCACAATGAATTACCTTAAAGAGGCAGAAACTAAACTCGCTGAAACTCAAAACTCAGAACAATTTATTGCGGCGATGGAAAAAAGTTATCCTAACTTAGCAGATAAATCGAGTTTAGAGCTTAGCGCAAAAGTCCTTAAAGGAGAGATGAAATGGCCTCAGTAAGCCATATGAACCAAGAAAATAGCACTAAAAAGCTGCACTATATTTACGATCCACTTTGTGGGTGGTGCTACGGCATTGCCCCACTTATTGAAGTAGTGAGTCACGAATACCCACATGTACTAACACTACATGGTGGGGGATTATTTACCCCGACAAGAAAAGTGACAGGGGGCGATGCATGGAAAGAGCATGTTACCCCTATCGATGAACGTATTAGCCAGTTATCGGGGCAAGTTTTTAGTCAGCAATACCGCAATAACCTCGCCAATACAGAGATGACATTAAACTCACTGATGCCAATTGCAGCGATATTGGTAGCAAGAAAAATGGGCGATAGAGATGTCATGTTATTAAAAGCGTTACAAGATGCCTATTATCTTGATGGATTAAATATTAGTGATAAAGATGTGCTATTTTTTATCGTACAAAAGCTCGGGTTTGATATCACCCTCTTTTCGACGTTATTTACGCAAGTAAATGAGTATGAAATAACTCAACATATACAGCAAACTCAACAATTAATGCATCAAGTAAATGGTCGTGGTTTCCCAACGCTATGTATTGAAGATAACCAAACCTACCAGTTGATCCCAGTAGAGAATTATTTTGGCGATACAAAAAGTTGGACTTCTTTTCTAAAACAAACGCTGTAATACCTTACTGAAAATAGAGTAAATAATGATAGAGACTTGAAGGTGTAGACAAATTCTACACCTCACTCTTATTTAATATTCAGCAAGAAATATTAGCCTATTCAATACATTATTATTGTCTTTACTCTTAAAACAACTATCGCTGAAAATGCAAGGCAAGAGCCAAAGGCAATCTGCTTTATCTTCACATTAGTAAAAGCCCAAATAAGCATATAAATAACAATCCCTAATAGTGCAGCGAAAAAGAGGATATAAGGTAATAATTCTGTTCCACACCAAGCGCCTATGGCACTAAAAAGCTTTACATCCCCGAACCCCAAAATAGCCTCTTGATATATCCAATAACCGAGCCAATAAATACTATAAAAAAACAAGCTTGCGACTAAACAGCCATAAAAAGAGCAAGTTGAAGAAATCACGCCATAAGGCGTTAAATTAAGCGTAATACCAAAGAAAAGTAACCAAAAAGTTAAGTTATCAGGTAGCTGAAGATAATCTGCATCGAAAAACGAGAGAGTTAAGAGGTAAAAACTAAACAATAGAAATAATATTAATAACGAATAATTAGAAATAGTAAAAGACCAATAAAAACAGATAATTAAATAGACTTGCCACAATTGCTGATAACGAATAGGTGAGAGGCGTGCTAAAACAGAGGTAGAGAAATAATCGCTACACCCTTTTAAAAAGGTAAAAAAGGCCATTGTAATCATGATGTTTTGCGGTAATAACATAAATATCTATCCTTGATATTTGCGAGTTCCTAATCTAGGACTCTAAAATAGAATGCTATTACTTCCAAGCAATGGTTGTTTTATCATATTGCAAACATGAAGTTTTACGACAAATCTCGCAAATAAAATCCAGCTATAATGATAGAAAAAGCCACCTGATAACTTGCATGAGCTAATGGCATGCGTATGATGCATATCACAATATCTTGTTTATCATGGTTAACATTTTACGTAAGGGTTTCACGTTATGCGTATTCCTCGCATTTATCATCCAGAGCCACTCAGTGCAGGTACACAAACTTCATTAGCAGAAGAAGCTGCAAATCACGTTGGACGAGTATTAAGAATGTCAAAAGGCCAAAAACTGGCACTTTTTGATGGCTCCAATCAAGTATTTGATGCTGATATTATCGAAAGTAGCAAAAAATCAGTGATTGTGCAGATTAATGAAGGACAAATGGATGATAGAGAATCCCCACTTGATCTCCATTTAGGCCAAGTACTTTCACGTGGTGAAAAAATGGAGTTTACTATCCAAAAGTCCGTTGAATTAGGTGTTAACACTATTACTCCGCTGATCTCTGAACGTTGTGGTGTTAAACTAGATCCTAGTCGTTTAGAAAAAAAGCATCAGCAATGGCAAAAAATTATTATCTCAGCCTGTGAACAATGTGGCAGAAATAAAATTCCACAGCTTATGCCGGTGATGTCATTAGAGGCGTGGTGTGCCCAAACGGATGATAGCTTAAAACTTAATTTACACCCTAGAGCAAGCCAAAGTATTAATACCTTGCCACTTCCAGTTAAAAAAGTACGACTATTAATTGGCCCTGAGGGGGGATTATCCCCTGAAGAAATTGCCATGACAGCAAAATACCATTTTACTGATATTTTATTAGGTCCTCGTGTATTAAGAACTGAAACAACAGCACTCACCGCAATCACCGCTTTGCAGGTTCGGTTCGGCGATCTGGGATAAAGGAGAAATAATGATTAAATTAGGTATTGTGATGGATCCTATTTCATCCATCAAAATTAAAAAAGATACCAGCTTTGCCATGTTACTCGAAGCACAGCGCCGTGGTTGGGAAATCCATTATATGGAAATGAACGATCTTTATCTTAATCAAGGCGAAGCCCGTGCACACACACGTCTGTTAAGTGTGGAAGAAAACCCTGAAAAGTGGTTTGAATTTGGTCAAGAGCAAGATATTGCGTTAGGCTCCCTTGATACCATTTTAATGCGTAAAGATCCCCCATTCGATACCGAATTTATCTATGCTACCTATATTCTTGAACGTGCTGAAGATATGGGGACTTTAATTGTTAATAAACCACAAAGCTTACGTGATTGTAATGAAAAACTGTTTACAGCATGGTTCCCTTCATTAACGCCAAATACATTAGTCACTCGAGAAGCCAAACACCTTCGCGCTTTCCATGAAAAACATGGTGATGTGATTTTTAAACCACTTGACGGTATGGGTGGCGCCTCTATTTTCCGCCTGAAAAAAGATGATCCAAACGTCGGTGTTATTATCGAAACCTTAACAGAGCACGGTCACCGTTTCTGTATGGCACAGAATTTCTTACCAGAAATTGTTGATGGTGATAAACGTATTCTGGTAGTTGATGGAGAGCCGGTTCCTTATTGCTTAGCCCGTATCCCTGCCAAAGGGGAAACCCGTGGTAACTTAGCTGCAGGTGGCCGTGGAGAAGCGCGCCCATTAACAGAAAGCGATTGGGCAATTGCACGCCAAGTAGCACCTATCTTAAAACAAAAAGGCCTTATTTTTGTTGGATTAGATGTTATTGGTGATCGTTTAACGGAAATTAATGTTACAAGCCCAACTTGTGCTCGTGAGATTGAAGCAGCTTATCCTGAGGTTTCTATTACAGGTATGTTAATGGATGCTATTGAAGCTCGCCTTAACAAGAAAAACTAATTTTTAAACGATGTGTTTTAAGGTTTAAAAGTCTTTACCTAGCCCTTATATTAAACATTATCAATAGGGCTAGGTTTTTTAATAAAAACAATCAGAGAACAGTATTACTATTATGAATTTACTCAACCATTTTCTTATTGCTATGCCATCATTAAGCGATCCGCTCTTTCAACGCTCGGTCGTCTATGTTTGCGAACATAATGAAAACGGTGCAATGGGTTTAGTTATTAATAAGCCGATTGAAGATATCTCTATTGAAAGTGTCTTAGAGCAGTTGGAGATATTCTCAGCAGATAGAGATAGTGCGATTAGCTTACAAAAACCGGTTATGTCTGGTGGCCCTGTAGCGGAAGAGCATGGTTTTATCTTACACACCCCTGTTTCTGGTTTTAGCTCAAGTATTAAAATCAGCGATAGCACCATGATCACCACGTCAAAAGATGTGTTAGAAACATTAGGTACAGCAAGACAGCCTGAAAAAACCTTAGTCTCATTAGGATATTCCAGTTGGGAAAAAGGCCAGCTCGAGAGAGAAATTTTAGAAAATAGTTGGCTTACCGTTGAAGCAACCCCACAAATCATTTTTGATACCCCAATTGCAGAGCGTTGGCATAAAGCCGCCGAACTAATTGGTATCGATATCCACACAATTTCACCAACGGCTGGTCATGCATAATGTCAAATAGAACGGTAATGGGGTTTGATTTTGGCACCAAAAGTATTGGAGCCGCAATAGGTCAAGAAGTTACAGGGACAGCAAGGCCATTAGCCTCCTTTAAAGCTAAAGATGGTATTCCAGATTGGAGTCAAATCGAAAAAATCATTAAAGAATGGCAGCCGGATTTAGTGGTGGTGGGTTTGCCTCTTAATATGGACGGTACAGAACAGCTAGTGACTACCCAAGCCAAAAAATTTGCTAATCGCTTACATGGACGCTTTGGCGTACAAATCGCCTTACATGATGAGCGCCTTAGCACAGTAGAAGCCCGTGCTCACCTTTTTGAACAAGGGGGGTATCGCTCTTTAGATAAAGGCAGTGTTGATGCAACTTCTGCCGTTATTATTTTAGAAAGCTGGTTTGAACGGCAGTATTAATTTTCTTCATTGATGTGCTCATTGAGCAAACCTTCATATTGACGTTGTTGGCGACTTAAAGTGAAGGTTTGCATGCCATATTCAAACCCAGTTTGCATTAATGTCGTCACTTGATGATATTTCCCTTCTCTGATCAGATGTGCAATCCCCTGCGTCATATACATCACTTCAAACAGGGCAACACGCCCGCCTTGTGTTGCTGGAACCAATTGCTGAGAAATAATTGCTTTTAAGCTTCCAGCTAATTGTGCCGAGATCCATTGTCGTTCATTGGATGAAAATACATTAGTGACACGCTCTAACGTTTGAACAACGCCTTGCGTATGTAATGTTGCTAGTACTAAATGCCCCGTTTCAGCCGCAATTAATGCCATTTTAATACTTTCTAGATCTCTTAATTCCCCTAGCATAATTACATCGGGATCTTGACGTAATGCGGCTTTTATTGCACTCGCTATATTTTGTACATCGCGCCCTATTTCACGTTGTTGGATAATGCTTTGCTTATTGGTGTAAATAAACTCTATTGGCGCTTCCAAAGTAAGAATATGCTGACGCTTATGCTGATTGAGATAATCAATCATCGCTGCTAATGTGGATGATTTACCACTCCCTGTTGCTCCCGTCACTAAAATAAGTCCATTAGAAACATTATCTAATAATGCAGTGATTGATTTTGGTACGCGTAGTGATGTTAATGTCGGGAGCTGTGAATTTATCACTCTTAGTACTGCGGATATCCCTAATTGTTGGCGAAATAAATTCACTCGTAAGCGCTGCCCCTCAGCAAGAGTTATCGCCGTATCAACTTGCCCCTCCTTACCAAAAAATTGCAATTGCGCTGTGGTCAGATAAGGTGTTATCCATTTGAGTAGCGTATCAGAAGTAATAGGTTTACATTGATTTTGTTGATAAAGTACGCCATTGATCCGTAATCGTGGCACATCGCCACAACAAAGGTGCAGATCGGAAGCATTATGCTTTACACTATATATAATTAATTTTTCCATATTCATCTTATTATCTCCTGAGTTGCCATGAATACTATTAAACAGAATCTCGTCAATGTCAGGTCTCACATTGACACCGCAGCGCAAAAATGCGGACGTTCTCCAGACGAAATAACTCTACTTGCAGTTAGTAAAACTAAGCCTGTGAGCGATATCGAAAAAGCAATTGCATGTGGACAAACTGAATTTGGTGAAAACTATGTGCAGGAAGGTGTAGATAAAATCAGCTATTTTGCTGAAAACAAAAATTTAGTTTGGCACTTTATTGGCCCATTGCAGTCCAATAAAACACGTCTTGTTGCTGAACATTTTGCCTGGTGCCATACCATAGATAGATTAAAAATAGCGCAAAGATTAAGTGATCAACGTCCAACTACGTTACCGCCACTCAATGTTTTGATCCAAATAAATATTAGTGATGAAAACAGTAAATCAGGGATCTCTCTTACCGAGCTTGATGGCCTTGCTGCACAAATATCCATTCTGCCAGGGATCAAACTGCGCGGACTAATGGCTATTCCTGCCCCAGAAAATGACTATAACAAGCAAGTCGAGGTACTAGAAAAAATGCATCAGGCATTTAAACAGTTACAAAACCAGTACCCCGATATTGATACATTGTCGATGGGAATGACTGGTGATATGGAAGCAGCAATTGCCTGTGGCTCAACACTGGTACGCATTGGAACGGCCATTTTTGGCGCTCGTGATTACGCCAATAAATAAAAAAGAGGTTAAATTAGTATGGAACATCGCAATATCGCTTTTATTGGTGCCGGAAATATGGCACACGCTATTATTGCAGGACTGGTTAATGGTGGTTATCCCGCAAAAAATATTACGGTAAGTTCACCTTCTGAGGTTCGACGTGAGCCTTTAGAAAAAGAGTTTGCCATACAGAGTACTTGCGACAACATCAATGCAGTTGAAAATGCCGATGTCATCGTATTAGCCGTCAAACCGCAAATGATGGCTGAAGTTTGTAAGCCATTACAACATATCGATTTTAGTCAAAAATTAGTACTAACCATTGCCGCGGGTATTCCAGCTTCTCGTTATAATGATTATTTAGCCACTTCGCTACGACTGATCCGCATCATGCCAAATACCCCAGCACTGGTTGGCAAAGGGTTAAGCGGTATGTTTGCTCAAAACACTATTACCCCTGAAGATAAACAATTTGCTGATGCGTTAATGAAAAGCGTCGGTACGACGGTTTGGGTAGAGCAAGAATCAGCTATCAATGATATTATCGCCGTTGCGGGTAGTGCGCCTGCTTATTTCTTCTTGTTTATGGAATCTATGCAACAAGAAGCCGAGCGCTTAGGTTTTTCAGCCGACGTAGCAAGAGCTATTGTACAACAAGCAGCCAGTGGCTCTACTGCATTAGCTGAAAAACAAAATAGCTTACCTTTTTCAACATTACGTGAACAAGTAACGTCAAAAGGTGGCACAACAGCTGCAGCATTGGCACAATTCTATGCAGGTAAATTACCTGAGAATGTTGCTTTAGCGATGCAAGCGGCGATTAAACGAGCGCAAGAAATGGAAAAACAGTTTTAATTTCATCAGGGCCAACTAATGAACTTTTTAAATTTCGTCATTCTGACTCTTATTCAACTCTATATTTCCGTGCTACTACTTCGTGTATGGATGCAATGTGTAAGAGCTGATTTTTATAATCCATTTTCACAATTTGTGGTTAAAATTACCCAACCTGTTGTGCGTCCATTAAGAAGAATTATCCCCTCTATTGGCTCTATTGATACTGCTTCGGTCATCTTGGCATATGTTTTAGTGTTATTAGAAATTATCCTCCCTTCTTACTTATCCGGAGCAGGTGGTGCTATTCCGTTTTCTTTAGTCCTACCCTTCGCATTTATTGAATTACTCACCGCAGCAGGTAAGATTATTTTTTGGATGATTATCATCCGTGCAATTCTCAGTTGGGTCAGTCAAGGACGTAATCCTATCGATCATCTGCTCTTCCAATTAACTGAGCCTTTAATGGCCCCTATTCGCCGTGTTATTCCGGCAATGGGAGGATTAGATTTCTCAGCCATGATTGTTATCCTGATCCTTTATGCCCTTAATTATTTACGTGTAGATGTTTTACAGTGGCTAATCACCATGACACTTTACTAAGGAAGATAATATGCAAAAAGTGGTTCTTGCTACTGGAAACCCCGGTAAAGTAACAGAGTTAGCCTCATTACTCGCTGATTTTGGTTTAGATATTGTCGCACAAACTGAGCTAGGTGTTGGCTCAGTTGAAGAAACAGGTCTTACTTTTGTAGAAAACGCACTAATTAAGGCGCGTCATGCTGCCAAAGTAACAGGTTTACCGGCTATAGCTGATGATTCGGGGATCTCGGTTGATGCATTAGGTGGTGCTCCGGGCATTTACTCTGCTCGTTATGCTGGTATTGAGGCAACCGATCAGCAAAATGTAGATAAATTACTCGAAGCAATGAAAGATGTTCCCGCAGAGAAACGTCAAGCTCAGTTTAACTGTGTGTTAGTTTATCTACGCCATGAAAACGATCCCACTCCGCTAATTTTCCATGGTATTTGGCAAGGTGTGTTAACTCAAGAAATGCAAGGTGATGGTGGATTTGGTTATGATCCTATTTTCTTTATCCCTGAGCTAAATTGCACTGCGGCACAGTTAACCAGAGAGCAAAAAAATCAATACTCTCACCGTGGTAAAGCACTAAAACTAATGTTGGATGCACTTAAGAATGCTTAAGTTACCACCATTAAGTTTGTATATTCATATTCCTTGGTGTGTACAAAAATGCCCTTATTGTGATTTTAATTCTCACACCTTAAAAGGCGAAGTTCCACATCAGGAATATGTGCAACATCTGCTCAATGATTTAGATGCTGATCTTACTCATGTTGGCTCTCGTGAAGTGCAAACTATCTTTATTGGTGGTGGCACGCCAAGCCTATTAAGTGCTGAATCAATGGCTGATTTACTGTATGGCGTAAAAGAGCGCATAGCCGTTGCTCCTGATGCTGAAATTACGATGGAAGCCAATCCTGGTACGGTTGAAGCTGAACGATTTGCCGGTTTTCAACGGGCGGGAATTAACCGTATATCCATTGGTGTACAAAGTTTTGGTAATGATAAACTGATCCGCTTAGGACGCATTCATGATGCCGATGAAGCTAAAAATGCCGCGAGACTAGCAAAAGAGTTAGGCTTACGTAGCTTTAATCTTGATTTAATGCATGGCTTACCTGACCAATCATTATCTCAAGCACTTTCAGATCTACAACAAGCAATCGCTTTATCTCCCCCACATCTTTCTTGGTATCAATTAACTATTGAACCCAATACGCAATTTGGCTCCCGTCCGCCTAAATTACCTGATGATGATATGTTATGGGATATTTTTTCTGAAGGTGACAAATTACTCACCGCAGCAGGATATCAACAATATGAAACATCGGCTTATTGTAAGCCAGGTTTTCAATGTCAACATAACCTAAACTATTGGCGTTTTGGGGATTATTTAGGTATTGGCTGTGGTGCTCATGGAAAAATAAGTTTTGCCGATGGCCGAATTATGAGAACGGTAAAAACCAAACATCCTAAAGGTTTTATGGCAGGACGTTATCTTCACCAGCAAAATTGGGTTGATAATGATGACCGTCCATTTGAATTTTTTATGAACCGTTTTCGGTTATTAGAAGCTTTTCCTCGGCAAGATTTTAGCGACTACACGGGGCTTGCACAAGAGACTATCCGTAGACAAATTGATGAGGCACTCGCATTAGGTTATATCAGTGAAACAGAAACCCATTGGCAGATAACGCCCCACGGTAAACTGTTTCTTAATTCATTACTTGAACTCTTTCTTTAATACGAAAATTCACTTATTTCGTCAATAAACAAATGCCCATACTGTTCATTTACACTATGGGCATAATTTATTTATCGGCGCTTATAACCACTATCACTGATTTTAAAGTGCACTTTGCACCGCTTCAATTTGCTGAGTAAGACTTTCTAATCCACCACCAGAGAGATACCAAAGATCAGATTGCAGATAAACAATACCACCATTTTTATAAGCAGAAGTTGTTTTCACTTCATCATTTTCAAAGGTGTTTTTCTCTAATTTACCGGCACCAATGGCTTCACTGCGATCGATAATAAAAATAACATCCGGATTTACTTTGGCGATCATTTCAGAAGTAACCACGCGACGTTTGCCTTTCTCTTCTTCAGCAACAGGTGGTAATTCTGCTTTCTTCGCTTTAACCACATCGTAAATCACGCTTTGGTTATTGGGCATTAAATTGCCTGCATTGTGCAGTAAGACCAACACTTTTTTATCTGATCCTGCCGCTTTTTTCTGAGCCTGTTCAATCACGGTATTCAATGTTGCTAATTGTGCTTGAGTAGCTTGTTGCTTATCAAATAATTCACCTATTAATTGAATATTCGCTTCCACTGAATCAAGATAATTCGCACTATTTGCGCCTAAATTAATCGTGGGGGCAATGTTTGTGAGTTTCTCATAAGAAGCGCCTTGACGACCGGTAATAATAATTAAATCAGGTTTAAGCTCAGCGAGTTTCTCAAAATCAGGGGCTTTCATTCCCCCAACATTAGCTACATCATTCGCAATACGCCCTTTAATATATTCAGGTGCATTTCCTAATGGTAAACCAACCACTTTATCCGCTAAACCTAATGCAACTAAAGAGTCATATAGACCAAAATCAAATAGTACAACCTTAGACGGATTTTTAGATACTGCGGTTTCACCTAATAAGTGCTTGATAACAACTTTATCATTTTGCTGTTCAACAATTTGATTAGGCTGGTATGTAACTGAGGTATTACTTAATGCAGAAAAACTGCTAACTGACAGAAGAGAGGCAGTAACTAACGCAAGGATCTTTTTCATGAATTTAGCCCTGTTTAAGTGGAATACTTAAGCAGGGCATTCTAAACAGCTTACTTTACATGTCAATTGAATAAGAATGATTTTCATTGTTATTTTCAACTATTGTGAATCAACAATCTATAACTCTTATTTACTATAAGGATAAAGCTATTTGTTTAGTGAATTTATCAATTCGACACGTTGGTTTTCCATTTGGGTGATTTTATTACATGCCTGCTGCCCAAATTGATTAAATGAAGCTTCTTGTTGCTTCCACTCTTTTTCGATGATTTGTTGAAAACCATCAAGATTACCTAATAATCCACTTAAGGCTTTTTTCCTATCACCACTCGCAGCAGCTAGTAATTGTTTTTGACCTAATTCATTAATGCTATCTTGCAACATCCCCCCAAGGCTACTCTCAATTATTTCTCGCCCTTTGGTTTCGACCTGTTTAATCGCTTGAGCATGGAATGTGACATTATCAGGCTTGAGCGAAATAACAGTATCCATTTGTTGATTAAGATTTTTTTCTAAGTCACTTAAGCGCTTTAAAATACGGCTATCTTGCCCAAAGGCTTCAATAACAACTTTATCCAGTACTTTTCTTGACTCTTGTAATTTAATTCCCGTCTCTTTTCTTAACCAAGGAATATCTTGCCTAACTGTCGCTTGATATTTTTTCGCAATAGCTTGTTGCTCAGGGGTTAGTGTGACGCTCTTTTCATCGCGCAGTAACGTGCCATCGGGATAAATAACAAGTAAACCATTAGAGCCGGCCACTTCAACAAATTCAGGTGTAATACGTAAATCATCTTTTGGCGTGACAGCACAGTCAAAACTGGGTGCAGCAGTGGCTGAACTTGCGACAAAAACCAATGCAACGACCAACTTTTTAAATCCCATAATCGCTCTCCTAGAAGCGTATTGAACTACTTTTTTTACCTAACATTGCGCATTCTTGGCGCTACAGCCACTTAAAATATTGAGCGCCCTACTTTGTTTGCTAATAATTCAAGGGCAGCACACCCCGCCAATGAGTTACCAGATTTATCCAACTCTGGTGACCATACTGCTACGGTAAAGGCATCAGGAACCACAGCAATAATACCGCCTCCCACCCCAGACTTACCGGGAATACCGATACGGAAAGCAAACTCTCCCGCACCATCATACATACCACAAGTTAACATTAACGCATTTATTTGTCGGGCTTGTCTTGGCGTAATAATCTGATTTTTACTTCCAACACATATTCCTTGATTCGCTAAGTAGCTAAAACAACGAACAAGCTCTACACAACTCATTTCAATCGAGCAATAGTGAAAATAGGTTTCTAATACGGTGATAACATCATTATCAAAATTATCAAACGATTTCATCAGATAGGCAATGGCAGCATTACGACTTAAATGTTCCATCTCTGATTTTGCCACAACGGTGTTATAGCAAATATCAGCTGTATTCGTCAGTGCACGAATAACTTCTAACATTCTCTGTTTTGGCGCACTTAATCGCGATTGCAACATATCCGTAATCACTATCGCTCCAGCATTGATAAAAGGATTACGTGGTAGCCCTTTTTCCATTTCTAACTGGATCAACGAATTAAAAGGTAATCCTGAAGGCTCTTTGCCTACTCGTTGCCAAATCTCGCTTTCATCATAACGTGTTAACGCAAGGGTTAAGCTAAGTACTTTTGATATAGACTGAATAGAGAAACGTTTATCGGCCATACCCGCTTGATAAAGCTCACCATCAACCGTATACACGGCCATAGCCAGTTGATTAGCAGGTACTTGAGCGAGAGCAGGAATATAATCTGCTACTTTTCCTTGCCCAATTAAAGGACGAATTTGTTGCAATATATCTGACAATAATGCGTTAGATAACGTTGTAGTCACAGCTGATTCCCTAGACAGACAAGGGCATCCTGTTGGATGCCCTTGTGATTATTTGCTAAAAATGTATAACTTTTTATTAGTCCCACCAAACGTCAAATAGTTCAGAGGTCTGTACATCTTGCATATTTTTTTCTTTTAAGTAGTTTTCTACTAATTGACGATGCTCTTCGGTACATTTGCCAATTTTTTGTAGACAGATCAGGCCTTCCCAACTCAGATAACCACTCGCATCAAATGCCAGCCCATTTGGCTCTATCACATTAAGGATAAAGTCATCAACAAAGCTGTCGACCTCCTCAATAGGGGTATTTTCTGGGAACGTCCATTTAACTGAAAAACCTAATTCCTGAAATTCATCGATACGCATTTTTTTGCGTAAACGGCGACTACGTTGTTTAGCCATTATTTTACCCTCTTAAACATAAGATCCCATACTCCATGCCCTAAACGATGACCGCGTTGTTCAAACTTAGTCACGGGGCGTGTTTCTGGTCGTGGTACATAATCCTGAGTTTCTGATAAGTTCTGATATCCATCAACACTTGTCATAACTTCAAGCATATGTTCTGCATAGGGTTCCCAATCTGTTGCCATATGGAAAACACCGTTTGGCGCTAATTTAGTTAAAATTAACTCTGCAAATGGTACTTGCACAATACGACGTTTATTATGACGCGCTTTGTGCCATGGATCAGGAAAAAACAACTGAACCATCTGTAAACTATTATCTGGGATCATGTGATTGAGTACTTCTATCGCATCATGACACATAACTCGCAGATTTGAGATATTCTCTTCTTGTGCACTGGCAAGGCAAGCACCTACACCAGGGGCATGTACCTCAATACCAAAGTAATTATTTTCTGGCGAATTTTTTGCCATAGTCACCAACGAAGCGCCCATTCCAAAACCAATTTCTAAAACAACAGGGGCGTTACGTCCAAAAACCTGACTGAAGTCGATAGGTTCCGGTTGATATTCAATGCCAAAGATAGGCCATTGCTTTTCTAATGCTTGTTCCTGACGAGGAGTTAAACGGCCTTGTCGGCGAACAAAACTACGAACGCGTCGTAAAGCACGCCCTTCTTCATTGAATTCCGGAGAAATTACATTCTTGATCATGTCTAATACTGTCAGTCGTTAGGCCAATTATTAACTTAATAACGTTATAATGTCGTTATAGTATACATTTAAGCGACATTATCCAAAGATAGCCAATTTTAGCAAGAGTCACCTATATAAGCATCACTCTATAAGATAAATATTAAGGGTGTTTACAGTTTATGCTCTCTGTGGTGCAATCTTACCCTTATACAGATCTGAGTTAAAAATAAAATATGATGGAAGCACAGCAGTTCTCGCAAGTCGTACTCGACTGGTATCACAAATACGGGCGCAAAACATTACCTTGGCAACAAGAAAAAACGCCTTATCACGTTTGGTTATCTGAGGTGATGTTACAACAAACTCAAGTTGCCACGGTGATCCCTTATTTTGAGCGTTTTATTGCGCGTTTTCCGAATGTTAGCGCATTAGCGAAAGCGCCACTTGATGAGGTGCTACATTTATGGACGGGTTTAGGTTATTACGCCCGCGCCAGAAACTTACATAAGGCGGCACAACACATTGTAGATAAGCATCAAGGACAGTTTCCTGATACCTTTGAGGACGTTTGTGCTTTACCGGGTGTGGGACGCTCTACAGCAGGGGCTATTTTATCGCTATCACTAAAAAAGCCTTACCCTATTCTTGATGGCAATGTAAAACGTGTTTTAGCGCGTTGTTATGCTGTAGAAGGTTGGCCGGGTAAAAAAGAAGTTGAAAATAAATTATGGGAAATCAGTGAACAAGTCACCCCAACCAAAGGGGTTGAATATTTTAATCAAGCAATGATGGATTTAGGGGCAATGGTTTGTACGCGAACAAAACCAAAATGCGAACTTTGCCCTTTAAATACAGGTTGTATTGCTTATGCTCACCATAGTTGGGCGGATTATCCGGGGAAAAAACCTAAAAAGGCTATTCCGGAAAAAACAACTTATTTTCTTATTTTACAATATGATAATCTGGTCTGGTTAGATAAAAGACCACCAGCAGGAATATGGGGAGGACTGTTCGCCTTTCCTCAGTTTGAAACAAAAATGCTTTTAGAACAGTGGCTAACTGAGCATGGTCTTGAAAATAATAAAACTGAGCAATTAATTTCATTTAGACATACTTTTAGCCATTTTCATTTAGATATAGTACCAATTTGCGTAAAACTCTCCACGTTTACCTCTCTGATGGAGGCGCAACAAGGACTTTGGTATAACTTACAAACCCCGGCAAGCGTAGGGCTTGCGGCACCTGTAGAGAATTTACTTAGACAATTAGCCTAAGCTAATACCGGCGATATTTGAGGATTTATTATGAGTAGAACTATTTTTTGTACTTTCCTAAATAAAGAAGCGGATGGACTTGATTTTCAGTTATATCCAGGAGAGCTTGGAAAACGCATTTTCAATGAGATTTCTAAAGAAGCTTGGGGTCAATGGATGGCAAAGCAAACCATGCTTATCAATGAGAAAAAACTCAACACAATGAATCCTGACGATCGCAAATTATTAGAACAAGAGATGGTAAGATTTTTATTTGAAGGCCACGATGTTCATATTGACGGCTACACACCACCTGAAAAATAATATCCATTTTCCAGAGCCATTACGGCTCTGGAGTTTTATTCACCAGAGCGATGCAATAGACCATGAAAAAAATCCTTCTCTTGCTGATTATCGCCCCTCTACTCATCTCATGTAGTAGTAAACCCACTAAAACTTTTGAGCCTGATTACAGCAAAGACACCAATGCCTTCGATATATTAATGGGACAATTTGCCAATAATATCGAGATGATTTGGGGAATGCAGGAAGTATTAATCGCAGGCCCTAAAGACTACGTAAAATATACGGACGCTTATAGAACTCGTAGCCATATTAATTTTGAAGCGGGTACTATCACTATTGAAACCCTAGGGGGTGACGCGCCTCAATTCCAATTACATAAAGCGATTGTCACGACATTGCTTATGGGAGAAGATCCCGGCTCTATCGACCTCTACTCTGATGTAAATAATATCCCCCACAGTACAGAGCCTTTTTTATTAGGACAAGTACTTGATAATACAGGGCAGCCTATACGCTGGGAGTGGCGAGCAAATAAATTTGCAGATTATCTAATTGCCAATAAATTACAAAAACGTCAATCAGGGCTGAACACTATTTGGTATGTCACTATTAACTTAGTACCTAACCACTTAGATAAACGTGCACATAAATACTTACCTTATGTACAACAAGCCGCGGCCAAGTATGGTGTTGAACCTTCCCTGATCCTTGCCATTATGCAAATTGAATCCAGCTTCAACCCCTATGCGGTAAGTAGCTCAGATGCACTAGGCTTAATGCAAATTATGCCAGCAACAGCCGGACGAGATGTATTTCGTATGCAAGGTAAATCAGGACAGCCAAGTCGCAGTTACTTATTTGATCCGGCGAATAATATCGATGTTGGTACAGCGTATATCTCGATATTACAAAATAGCTACTTAGGTGACATTAAAGATCCCGTTTCTCGTCGCTATGCGGTGATACAGGCTTACAATGGCGGTGCGGGTAGTGTGTTACGCATCTTCCATAGTGATAAGAAAAAAGCAGCCGCGATGATTAATAACTTAGCGCCGACGGAAGTTTATACGACATTGCGCAATAAACATCCGGCCGACCAATCACGGCGTTATCTTGAAAAGGTAAGCACCGCGCAACGTAACTATCGTTAACCATTATTATGTTTAAAAATAAAGCTTACCCAATCAATTTGGGTAAGCTTTTTTGTTATCGGTACCCTGCTTTTGTTCACTTCGCTACATTTTTTCTTTATTGCTCTGCGACAACAAAAATCACTTCAGTACTCTTTTTACTCATTCTGTGAAAAAAAGAGTCTTTTATTAATCAATAAGATTAAAAAAACAGCGATTGAACAGTTTTGTGATAAATAACGTTGACGAAGACGGGGAGATCGGGTTTAATACGCCCCGTTGCCCGGATAGCTCAGTCGGTAGAGCAGGGGATTGAAAATCCCCGTGTCCTTGGTTCGATTCCGAGTCCGGGCACCATCTTTCCTTTCGGAAATGGTGTAACCGTTTCCCTAGCACGGTCGCTGGAAGTGAGATCTCCAACGCTCGGTTAAAACTTGAATTTCAGTTGTAATCACGTTCATGACTTCTCACGTGGTTGACAATGATTTATCAAGTAAGGGTGTTTTCCTAGAACACCCTTCTCAATCAAATCCAGCTTATACACAAAGTTGATAAAATAGTCAACTTTGTGTAAATATTTTTTATTTATATCACATCCTCTGTCTTTTTGATGCTAGCCTTGTAAGTTCACCACCTAATCCCATTGTTAAAAACTCACCTAACTCATTCTCCAAGATCCTGACTGTACTGTATGCATCCAGAGCAATATATTCCATAGTTGAAGAGAGACTACGGTGTCCTAACATCTGTTTCGTCAATTGCATATTACGTTCAGGATGTTTCATTAATGTCGTCGCCAGTGTATGTCTGAAACGATGGGGACTGACATGAAATCCACATTCCTTTGATAAACGACGGAAAAAAGAACGTATCGTCTGACTGAGTGGAGTTTCAGAGCGGGATAGTCGTTTATGATAAAGACGATGAACATCAAACAAAATATCGTTTTTATCCGCCCCGTGACAACGCATTTCCTCAACCAAGGGCGCCAGTAAACAACGTAGTGGCTGAACAAAAGCAATCTGATATTCCCGGTGATTTTTACTGCTTTCACTGCGCAATGTGATCGTACACTCCTCAAAATCCAGATCGCCAATATGCAGGTTAATCAGCTGGTTAAAACGAATAGCCGTCAGCCTCAGCGTTTCCAGCACAGCAAACCAGAATCGAGTGGGATAAACCGCACATGCCTGAAAGTGAGCCTGATCAGGTGGCAGCATATTTTCCTGTTGCTGAAATTGTTCCAGAATACGATAAATCGTTCTCAGTTGTGATTGTGTATAGACTTTTTTCTGTTTTTCACCCGGTTCAATTTGTGTTTCTGAGAACGGGTTTTCTTTAAGTGAAACAATCCCTTTTTTGATCCAATAATTATACAGAGACTGCATATGCCTGGTTTTTGTGTTCCATGTCCGTTCCCGGACTTTCTGAATATTCAGCTCATTTCTTCGCCATCTCAGCACATGCTCATGTGTCACTTCATCCGGTAGCGGTAACGCATTTTCACAAACTCCGCAATAACGCAGAAAAAGACGTACCATCTTACGGTATGTTTTCTCCGTATCCGGCCGTAATACTTTATTGTAAAAGTAATTACTCAGCATTTGCTCCCATACATCCACTTTCTGCTGATGTTCATCAGAACTGTGATTATCTTTCATAAACACCTCCTGCTTTTAACTTCCGACAATACGAATAAACAATGATTCCTCCGGCATATTCATGCCAAAAATCTGACGTCCTTTAATCATGTAACCATTGATTTTTTTATGGGATAACGTAATTAATGTTTTGTTATCACTCAGCGGATTCAGTTTTTCACCATAAATTCGAGCCCTGAAATGCCCTGTTTGTCGGGTATCATGACGAATAATCCGGTGCAATTTAAGGGATTCAAAAGAAGAAATAATATGGCCGATATCATCCGGATTTTTACCCGCCTCCTGTATGTACTGATAAAAAACAGCCGGACTCTGGCAAAACAAATACTCCATGACACAGTGAACCTTCGCATCCGGCGTATTTATTGCCAGTTTTCCGCCCAATAATCCGGACTTAAACCACGCCCAGAAAGCCTCTCCTTCATTTTTTATACTCAGACAGTTTTCGCGCTGTTCATCCTTCTCATCACGATTGCCCGTCTGAGTATCAGATAAGATTTCCGGCATTAAACCTGATAATTCAAGTGCATATTTCATATCCTCAGATAACGGAGGAGACATATCTGAGACAGTTTTTTCATCAGCAGAATCAAGTGCCCCATGGACAACCGCACCTTCTGCTTCTGCAACTACCATTAGCGGTATATCGCAGTGAATTCCGTTCTCTGTTTTTTCTGAAGTAACAGACTCCGGAGGCAATACAGATGTTACAGACGGAGTTTCAGGTTGTGGCTTTTGCGCCAATTCAGCAGGCGCCAATGACGCGATATCATTCTCCGGCTGCCCTGATAGCACTGAAGACGAAGCATCAGGCGCTGACATAGAAACAACGGAAGAAAATGCCGGCAATGCACCGGCGGGGAACGCAGCCAGAGCCTCATTCAGCACACGCTGTAAATCATTATCACCGTTTACCGGCTCGGTCACCACGTCAGACAACGCCTGAAGCGCCTTTGGTGTACCCGACAACCAGTGGATTACCTTCTCCGGTAATAGCCGGAAAGCCATCATGGCCCCCGTCGTCCGGCGAAAATGCGTCATATCCGGCACCGGCTCATGAAAGCGAAAACGATACGGTACGGTGGGCGCACTCATCCCCGGCTGCCACGCCGACAGGCTGTTCAGTTGTCCCTCAAACTGTGCCGTTAACGGTAACCAGTAAAACAGTCCGGTATAAAAAACACACACATTCCAGGCGCTGAACTGACGGCTCTGCTCTTCCGACGGAAGCCCGCGGGGCAGCATCTCTTTCTGGGACATCCGCATACACCAGGCTGTCGTATTCAGCGTTAAATCCAGCAATCCCCCTTCGCCGGCATATTTCCCGGTTTTTGATGCCGGCACACACTGAAGTCGTTCTGCCAGCGTCTGCAAAGGAGACAGGCAAAGTGCCCGGTACTGGTTATCCGGTAACGCTACCACCCGGCTGATTTGCTGTAACCAGTTTTGCCGCTGCGGTGTGGTCAGCAATACGTCAGCTGCCTGCGGTAAATAAAAGCCGTCACTGTCACGGATAAATAATGGCCTTTCCTGCGTGTTTCCCGGGGAAACACGCAATGTTTTCTCTTCCGCTTTCCGGGAAAGCGATTTACGAAACCACGGTAACATCGGTGTTACTGCCTCTTTAATTCGGTAAAAACAACAACGCAACATTAAATAAAACATAAATTATTTTAATATCAGGATAAGAATAAATAATAAATGCACCTTATTTTCATTACGTTAACTCATCCACAAAAATAATTCCGGCAACAAAACAGAAGATTACATGAATAATGTTTTATTATTCTGTCTCTGTCTGTTTCTGCTGCCAGGCACGGATGGCCTTTTCATACGCGTCCGCATTCACATGCTCCCGGGTCATTCCGCATTGCAGAATATTTTCCCGACCTGACCAGAAGCCCGCATTTCTGTTTCTTTCCACCAACTGACATTCCGTCAGGTAATAACGCCCCCACTCAGCCTGGCGCTGTTCATCCCAGACCAGGAAAACGCCCACAACCAGAATCAGTGGCAACAAAAGTCCGGCTGTGACAAAAAAAGGAAACAGAATTTCATTCCAAAAATCCTGAGCCCACTCCCTCACACCCTGCCCAAATTCACATCTCATCACACTCTCCCCCATCTCATTCAATGACGGCATCACGATAACAATGCGGGAATAAAACAAAAGCCGAAATTAGTTTTCCGAAAAAAATAAAAAAACCCGGTATCACTACCGGGTTTTCAGTCAGTTAAATCAGTACGGAAACCTCACCCTCCGTAATGTGGCAATGAATCAAGAATATAGTCCGGTCCCGTCACATCCTGGAAACCGTCCTCATTCTCTTCATCACTGAACTCAATCTCATCAGATTCATGGTCGGTTAACCGGCCATGGTCATACTCGCTGTATCCGCAGAAACCACAGCCTTCTTCGGCATAGACATGACGGACCTGACAGCGGAAACGCGCAGACAGAGCACACAAAACCGCTGCTGACGGCGGCCCCCACGGAGTATCAAACTCTGCGGATAACTCCGTCGCATACCCGCCATCAATACAGTGAAAACCACTGCCGTTCGGCCATTTCACACCATAACGGCACTGATAAAGGTGATATGTACTGTTACCGGGGGCAAACGCCTGCCAGCGCGCCTGCCGCCAGATGACCTCCGGTGTTTTCCATAAACAGCCGTTAAAACCGTGTAATTCAGCCGCAAGGCTGGTCGGTAACAGAGTCCGCATATCCATCGGTATGGCTTCTCCGGTACTGCGAAGGTACTGAATATCCTCCCAGGCTGTCGCCACCCGGCTCTCATCCTCTCCGGTAAACCGGTTAAGCCAGTCAAAACTGCTTCCCGATAACAACGGGGACAGTCTCGCTTTCTGCGTCGCCGTCAGCGAGTCCCAGGAATGGTACGCCCCGCCTTCAGATAACCACATCTGATACCACTGATGGATTTGCTGACAACATGACGGTGTCAAATCCGGTGCAGTCATCAGCAGGTCAACCCAGTGCGTGAAAGCCGTGTTTCCCGGGGAAACAGGCCCGGTTGCACCGTATGAAGTCAGTTCCGGTAACGGCGGAAAAGACAGCGGTCTGACCGGTTTCAGTATCCCCGCGCAGCCGGCCAGCAACAAATGCAGACTTTGTGCTATCGCCGTCTGCCAGGCGGGTATCCCATCATCCGCATATATCCAGTGTTTAAGAGCCGGCATATCCGCCGCGTTGTGTAAGGTGATGTCAAGTCGGTTCGAGCACCAGTTTGGCATGATGATGTCCTCTTTTCAGAATAAAAAAGAGGGCTTATCCCGTGAGGAACAAGCCCTCACGGGAAAGATGTCAGTCGTTAATCGTTAAGGATTATCCGGCATGACATCCGGGTTAATGGCACCGCTCAGCTGAGCCTGTGCAAGTAAGGCATCGCTGTCACTGACATACGGGGATGCCGGCAGATAACAGGATGCATTCAGTTTATCCAGGTGGTACTTATCCACCAGACGGTTGACCACCGATACCGGCGATATCCCGAGTTCAATCATCCGGGACACCTCAGCATCATCGGACAATCCGGTATCACTCAGCGTAATGCCGTAATGCACTTGCAGTAACTGATGTACCAGTAACTGAAAGCGGATAATGGTCATTTTGTTCATCGCAGTCTCCTACGCGGCCTGTCGGGATGCGGCCACATTCAGTAAAAACTCACAGGCCTGGCGGGCCTGCCCGGCGGCCCGGAACAACGCTTTTTTGTCCGATTTCAGTACCCGCAGCCAGCTGTCAAGATAGCTTTCATGGTTCACTTCTCCCTCGACGCTTAACTGCGCACAAAGAAAAGCGCTGCCCATTTCCGCAACCAGCTCCTCAAAACTGTACAGCGGGTCACCAAACTTCAGGGACGATGAGGTGATGCCTTCACGGGCCAGCCTGGACGGATGACCGGTACTGTGCACCAACTCATGCAGTAAGGTGGCCTGGTAATCGGCATTCCGGTCAAACTGTGACGACAGCGGCATCACAATCCGGTCCTGTGACGGACTGTAATACGCCCGGTTCTGCGCCGCACTGGTCACCTTCACGCCGCTGGCATTCAGGATATCCAGCACCCGGTGCGTGGCCGGCAGGGTTATCCCTGCTGTCTCCTCTCCGGGTAGTCGCCGGTTTTCGTAAAAATGCGCCGGCAGGTCATCACACTGGGCTATGTTAAATAACGGATTCGCCTTTATCATCGGCACCTCCGTCATCACCACCTCACCGTGTTCATCCCGCAGCAGCTCACCGTGACGGTCTTTTGCCGGCACCTTCACCGGTTTGAATATCACAGTATTCGTCGCCATTTCGCCTTTACGGACATGGCCACCCAGTTGCTGTGCCTGACGGTAAGTCAGCCAGATATCGTAACCAAAGCCCTGCTCCGCCGCCGACAACCATAACAGCAGCACATTTATCCCCTGGTAGGAATGACCGGTCAGGGCGTTCACCGGAAAACCGGTGCCTGTCCCTTCCGACGGCCGCCATGGTCGTTTCCACGGACGGGTGCCTTTTTCCAGCGCGGCCACAATACGGTCAGTCACTTCCTGATAAATATCGCGAACCGGCTTATCCGCTGCCGGACGGCGTTTACGGTCAGATTTTTTCATCGGAATACCCTCAATAAAAAAGGTGTATCCCGTCCTGACGGTGAGATACACCATCAGGTGAAAAAACAATATGGTTAATTTTCAACCGGCGTTTCCAGTGGAAACACTGATTAAAATGTGTTCAGTGCTTCCCGGGGAAACACCTTACCTGATTACCACCAGGCCACAAAAAACAGTGACTCTGCGTCAAAGTCAAACGTCTCCGTTATCTCTGACAGCCAGCGTCTGACGCCTTCCACATCAGCCCAGTACGCCTCATCATAAGCCGTTGAACCAAAGAAAAAGCCCTCAGTGGTCGGGAACCGTGTCTGACAGTTTTCCGGTGTCAGTGCCTGCAAGTCCTGCTGTAAAGCCCGCAGATGGGCCTCTGTCACCAGCACCTTTTCACAGTTCTCAAAAGCCCCGATATGGTCATGCACCCACTTAAACAGCGCATTAACCTTACGGAAATACCCGACTTCAATATCGCCGTCGCTGTCCGCTTCTGCGTAACGTGAGGCGGGTATCCGGCTTTTGTCTGTACCACGCTTTTCACTGGCATAAAAGTAAATATCGAGTCCCTTCTGCTCAGCATCTCTGACACACGATAACGCACACGCCAGCGTGTCCCAGTTGATCCCCAGCTCCGCATCAAAATGATGTGCAACATGCGTTAATGTTGCCCGTGTCTCTGCCGGACAAGCCGTTTCATCAACATAGGTAACATCATCGGGGAACCACATCTCACACAAGACGAATGCCTCCGGATTGCAGCGGGATAAATCCGCTATCAGTTCCCGTATCGTACAGGCTCTGGCCATTATCCTGCCTCCGGTAAACCTATCCCTTCCGGTAACGTCAGGATAAGATAAGGAAATACCTGACTGACATAGTCCAGCACCGGCTGCCAGTCCCGGATATCCCCGTCAGAAGAGACCGAAAAATATCCCGGGCACAGGTTGTACAACAACAGTAATGCCGCGACTACAAACACGTCATAGGGTTTGTATGCTGTCTTGCAGAAATCCCAGTAGTCCTCTACGGGGATTTCGCGCTGAACAATAAACGTCTCATGATTCATGTCATCAGCCGCATTACCGTTAAAACAAAGCACCTCACCGTCGTCGGTGAATAATGAGCCATCATTCAGCCGTTTTTCCTCCAGGCCATCACACAACACAATAGGTTTATCTGGGTATCCGCCGCAAATCTGCTCTGCGGATATGGGATTGGCCAGATAGTGGTGATAGAGCTTGTCCAGATGTTCACGGAAGTTCTGCCACATCAGGGGGTCAACGCTTTGTTTTTGTGTAAAATAATGTGTATATCCCATGTGATAAATCCTCATTCTGATTAAAAAAATGGCGGATTCATCTCCTGACGGAAATCAATCCGCCGGGCGGGGTCATAACAAAAAGTCAATGGTGCTATCAGTACAACAAATCAGCGACACCAGGCATAACGCACCTGTGCCAGCTGGTATGTCAGTGCAAATCCGGCACGGGAGGCCGCTTTTATGGAACAAAATGTCCTGCTGTCCAGCGAGGTTATCAACGAATGAAAGCGGTATTCTTTCGAATGCGCGCCCAGACGTACAGTAATGCGGATCCTGAACTGCCGGGGATTCACTTTCACCACCGTCGCACGGTAAGCGCGCCGGCCGGTTCGGTTACTTATCCACGGTAATTCACCGGGTATCCCTGACGAAACAAACGGTATACGGTCATAAAAACGGTACAGCCGTTGCATGATCAGACTCAGAAATGAAAACGGTTTGTTTTCTGGCAGTAAAACAGACATGTGTGTTTCTCCGGTAAAAAAAGACGGAGAAACGTCCACCTGACGGGGAGTTTCCCCGTCGGGTAGGTAAGTAAAAAAAGAATGAATGCCGGCAAATCAGTCGCTCAGTTCGATACCGACAAGGTATTCATCAGCCATCTCCATTGCCATCCATTCACTGACGGTCTCATCCAAGCCGGCTTCACAGCCTTTCTGCCAGATCACTGCATCAATCCGCTGACCGATATCCGGTAAACGGCGAAGCAGACATGCCGGCCAGGGTCTCATCAGACCATCCGCACGCCACAGTAATAATCTGCCGTAAGCAAATCCGGCATCATAAAGCGTACACTTCATCAGCGAAATGGAATGAGGGCGGTTTTGCTCACCGGCATACCTTTCAGCCAGTTTCAAATCAGCCTCAACATTTCGCAGTGTCCGGGCTTCCTCAACCAGCCACATCAGCCATTCCCAACTCCGGGAATAGCGACAGACGTGATCGGCCACAAAGAACAGTCCGCGGGTAATGCCATAAATCATGGTTATCAAACCTGATCAGTAAATGGAAGCAGCCCCATTTCAGGGTAGCTGACTGACACCTGTGAGTCCGTTAAATCAGTCGGTTACATGCTTTTCATTTTCGTGTTGCAGGCAGCAGCGGTAACCCCAGCGCCAGGCTTCATTCCAGATTTCCGGATCGAGCCGCTCAGCGATGACTGTCAGCCGGTGAAGCAAAAATGCGGGGGCACCGGTTTGCGAGTCCATAGTAAATCAGGGCGCCAAAACGAAATGCCGTTGTATACAAATCAAGCTCAATAAACGGCAGTTCTCTGTAATCTCCGCTCTGATACATCCGTTTTTCGTCCAAACGTATCACCTCCAGTTCTTCTGCGGTGATTTTCAGCATCCGGGCATCATTAGCAACGGCCTTCAGTTGCTGAGAAACACGGGAATGCGGAAATAAATAACTGGCAATACCAGACATTACGTGGGCAACACCATAATTCAATGTAAAAAGAGTCATAAGGGCTATCCTCAGATAAGGGAATACAGCCCTCACGGGATGTTTTCCCGTATGGGTCATAAAATCAGTGAATGTCCGCCGTTAAGCACCAAACATCAGCGCTTCAACCGGATCTTCAAACTGTGCATTTTTGATCGCATCGTTGTAGATACGGCGAAAGTCAGACGCATAAGGCGTTTGCTCAGCCGCTTTCCAGACAGCGCGGACCATTTTCTCAAGATGTGGACGGGTAAAATCAGCCTCCACAGATAACGCGCCCAGTTGCTCTGCAACGGCACTGATTATCCAGAAGTTTGGCGGAAAATTATCTTCGTCCGGGTGCTCGCCAATATCCAGACGGACAAAAGCAAGAACCATGTCGAGCTCACCTGAGAGGTGATGCAGTTGCGTGAGAGAGTGCAGATCGTCAAAAAAAGACGATTCCGGAAATGTAGATACCTTCATTGAATTTCTCCTGAAAAAACGGAGAAATTCCCTGATGACGGGTGATTTCCCCGTCAGCGGGCAGGTTATATGAAGCGTTGCGTAAAAATAATCCTGATGATAACGCTATTCTGTTATCACCCTCCGTCGATTTCAAGGACGAACGGAGTTCTGTCATCGCCCGTAGGCTCCCGTCTCAGATGACCCGAGGATTGGCAGTGGCAATCACCCGTAGGCGTTCCTCTCAGATTGCCGGAACATTGGCATTGTTGTCACCCGTAGGCGCTTCTCTCAGACAACCGAAGCATTGGCAAGTTGCATTACGCAACGAGATAAGCAGATTCATTTTTAGCCGTTTTTTTATCTTTGTCAATCCTGCCCATTCAGGATTTTTACCACTTCTCTGATCACCCGTACTCCCCCTTTACGGGTAATATGTATTCCATCATCAGTTCGTACAGTTTCATTATGAATAACAGATTGCCATTGCGTTCCTAATATATGAGGCTGATTAATATCCAGATAATGAATATTTAATAACATCGCACTGTGTTTAATTATATGCCGGGTATGTATTAAATAACGTTCATGTTCCGGATTTTTTAAATGTGGTGGAGATATCCAGACAATTGTCGCTAACGGATTTTCACTTTGAATTTCAGCAATGAATTGAAATACCAGACTGTAATATTTCAGCCATTCATCCGAACCATATTGAACAAAATCATTTGTTCCGAGACTAATAATCACATTATCAAACTCCCGCAAATCGAAATTATTCACGAAAGCGATCCAATCTTTTTTACTTTTATTTATTAACCCCGAACCGGAAACATATTCTGTTTTTATTTTTTCATCCAAAACATATTTTGCTGACATTTCATAAACAGCCGTTAATGAATCACCTAAAAATAACGTCTTCGCCATTAACGGAAAACAAAAAGCAAAATTAATAAACAAAATAATTAAACAGACTTTCATTTTTATCTTATTCCTCAATATCTCCTTTCTGACTATAAACCCGTTTAATATAATCGCCACGACCGTCACCATGCCCTAAATCCATGGAGGTTAATGCATAGGCTTCCTTTTGACTGAATCCCTGACTGAGATAATATTTTTCAACATCCTGAGCATAGGCATACCGTAAACCATGATTTGATTCTTCGTGAATAAATCCGCCTATCCGTCGCATCACATTAATATAACGATCTTTGGCAGAATGTAATGACGGACGATTAATTAAATAACCGTTATGTTTATCCGCATATTCAATGGCTTTATTAATTAATGTTAATACACGGGCTTTATCCGGCACTAATGCTTCACGGGGTCTGCCTCCTTTTGTCCCAAAAACCACATGAACGCGATCTTTACCGTTTTTAAGCGCCTGTTGCCAGGTCCGTAATGATTTTACTGACTGCACGGCTTCTTCATTTCTCAATCCCAGACTACGGGATAACTGCATAGTTAATGCCACCCCCTGATCATAAGGCTCAATCCGAGCGAGCGCTTCGTGAAAGCGCTCGTCCGATATCGCGGTACGGGTGCCAGCCCTGCTGGCACCTGAAAGCCCCAGCGCCTCATTACTGAGGCGCTCATGTTTAGGGTCAGCCAGTTTATGACGTCCGGCAACACGAAATATCGCCCGGATAGCCGACATTTCGTTTTGACAGCTGCGTAAACTGATATTCTGTTCTCTGCGGGCATGGATATACATTTCAATATGGCGGGATTTCAGTTGCTCAACAGATCGTATCTGAATATTCAACCCGGCCAGCTCTGCCGCAACCCGTTCTGCAATTTTGACCCGGTCTGCAATGGTTTTAAAGCTCCCTCCGGCCTGACGTGCAAGGATATGCATTTCACGGGACAGGGCTTTTGCTCTTCTGGACATTCTCTGATTCTCCGCCTCTTTCGCTCTCAACTGGTTACCTTTTCCCGGCGCGACGGTTTTATATTGCGCATCCTGCGACCTGACAGATACCTGAGCACCGGGGCGATAAAAGGTTGAGTTGTTGAGAGGTATCAAATCAGTTCTCTGAACTGTTTGCGGTCATCAGACCGGCCCCCGTTATCAGGGCACCTCCGTCCGTCAGTTTCCTGACGTCGCCTTGGTATCGTGTCGTTTTTTCTCCTTTTTTCATAATGTTATACGTTTTTATCATCATATAAACGTTGAGCGTTGAAAGACTTTCAGCCGTTCTGAGCAATGCATTACATGTCTGTCAGATTGTCAGTTTTGCTGTAAGACCAGTATTGAAGCGTTCTGAGCGTATGCACTTGCGTGCGTCACTTTGTCTTCGTTTCACTTGACGAAAGTGACGCACGCCCATCATTCTGCTGCTCAATGTATTGCTCCGAAGATGCCGCTTTCCAAAGCTGCGCAATGGAAACGCGTCATACCGGGCATACAAAGGTTGCAGAAAGCAGGACGTATTCGTCAGAACACATCAGAAGAGGCAGATACACGTTATCGCATACTCTGCTTTTTTGTGGATATCCGGGTGACCGGATAGCTGTGACATGGTCACTGAAGTGCAGTTAATCCTGATGATAACGCTATTCTGTTATCACCCTCCGTCGATTTCAAGGACGAACGGAGTTCTGTCATCGCCCGTAGGCTCCCGTCTCAGATGACCCGAGGATTGGCAGTGGCAATCACCCGTAGGCGTTCCTCTCAGATTGCCGGATTGGCAGTGGCAATCACCCGTAGGCGTTCCTCTCAGATTGCCGGATTGGCATTGTTGTCACCCGTAGGCGCTTCTCTCAGACAACCGAAGCATTGGCAATGTTGCATTAAGCAACGGTGTAACGTGGTAAATTTAATCAAACTTTCTTTTTTCGTCAATACCCGATAAAGAAAAAGGAGAATATTTTACATCCTCCTTTTTCTCTTTATTAAATATCCCCTTGTTGGTTCTTCATCGTATTAATAATCAATGCCATCTTTAATCACGAAAACTCAACAATCAGATATGTTTTTATTTGGATTTATCATAAACATCCCAAACAGGCGGTTTATTTTTCATAGAGTCAACAGAAACACGTAAGAAGGGCATATTAGTTTTAAATGTTAAAATAAAATCCAAGGACATTCTATTACAAACAGAAAAAAAACGTTTTTGTTCTTCATCAGTAAAATTTTTTTGTTTTGGGAATATAAATAAACTCCCTAAACTAACCTGACAATGTATATAACATTTCTCACCAAACCAGCTCACTAACTTATCATGATATTTTTTTCAGTAATCGTAGTCAAATATTCTTTTCTGTAAAATTTAATACCTCTCTCGATCATTAACCAAAAGAAACTTTCTTTATTCTCAGAATAAAAATTATTACAATCCCCATTACCTTCCAAAGCATCATTGTCATTTTTTTTATTATATAAACATCCTTTGTTACCATTTAATGTTGTTTTTCTCCTTGAGTATTGCTTCCTTATTTTACTGAACCAACCCCTCCTCCTCCACAAATATCCCGCCCCTATTAAGACCACAAACCAAAAAATAAAATTCATATTATCATCTCCTATATACAAGGACTCGGATACATATTAAAAACTTACTTAAACTGACATAAAAAATCAAATTCAATAAATCCATCCAGATGAAAGAATAAGATTTTTATATGAAGGCAACAAAAAAGTTATACACATACCCACCGCCACCATCAGGGCCGATGCCCTGTACGCTCCCGTTTACCCGATTGCTTGTTGGCATCGGGTTGCACTGGCTTGGTGACCGTGGATATGTGCATAACTCACAAGATGTAGACAATGATTAAAAATCGACCTAAAATTGTATTAACGATAGACGACAAGCATGAGATAAATCAGACTCACTGATTACCGGAGGGGGAAATGAGTGATAAAACAGCCGCTTCCAGAGGAGAACGCTGGGGCATAAAAGCAGCTTATAAAGCAAAATGGCTAATCAAAAAATTGAAGGCTTTCGATAAGAACTGTGTGGCAAGCGCCAAAAGCAAAAATATGCCGGGTTGGCTGGGGCATATTCCACTGGTATCTATAACTCTCGCAGTCATCGCGTTACTGGCTTATTTCAGTTTGTACATCCTATTTACCTTTGGAGCGTTGGTGATTTTATTTTCTGTAATAGAACACATTGATATTTCTTCAGGAAATAACATTCAATCCACTGATAACAATAATGAATGGCAATCCAATCTCGTTGGCAATAGTGACGACTTTAGAAATGGCAACCAAGGTTTTGGATATTATATGAACGGAATAAATATTGACGAAGATTAGCCAGCCACAAAACTAAATTTTGCAGCTGGCTTCAAAATATTATTAGTTAACTTTTTTAGAAATAGCTTGTTCTGCTAACTGTCCTCCTTTCCCCCCCGCACTATGCGCAGGTGAAGTCGCGTTAGATGTCATATTACCTAGCTCGGACCCAACTTTAGCTCCAGCCCAACCAAATGCTGTCAACCACAACGCCGGCAACACCAAAAACATCGTTCCCATTACCAGGTTCATAATGACATCATCAGACGTGTTCTGAAGCCCGTTCATATTCCACTGACTGTGCGTATCGGAATTATACAGTGCCTCCATCATCCAGCTGTCTATCCAGCGTGCCAGCTCCCACCAGAATGTCAGAAAGTTCAGCGCAAATATCACAAACGTCACCGTTATCGCCGTCTTAAATTCATACGCCGAAAACATCAGCACCATCGGGATCATGATATACACCGCCATTAACATCAGCCCCTGCACCATCGGTAAGGACTGTCGCATCGTATCAAAGGCAGGGAATGCCCCCAGTGACGCCAGCGAAGTCCCGGCTACCCCTCCCATTCTGGCCAGCTCATTCATCACCGTCATATCCGCATTACCCCCGTATCCCCGGTATACCCGGCCGCCGGAGACATCCAGATTCGCCGGACTCACCAGCCGGCGGACGATGGCCTCCTCAAACTCTTTCGAGTTTTTATTAATCAGCTTCATCGCCGCCCGGGCACGCAGCCACATCCCTTCATCGGTCTGCTCTTTGACAAGTTTCAGTAACCCTGCATTCGCATCATTCCACCACTGATAACAGGTCGGGTAACCGTTGCCGTTGACATTCGCATACCCGTCATCCCGGTCGGCATCCCAGGGAAAGCCCGCCCGCGGTGTCCGTGACTGGATCTGATGATATTCCCCTTTCATAAAGGTGGCCGAGCCTATCCAGGTGATATCCTGTAACATTTTTTCATCCTGTGTTTTTCCCTGATCTTTCGCTTTCCAGTCATACAGGGCACGTGAGTAACAGTCATCCGTAAAATCCTGAAGTGCGGCAGCCAGCGCCGGATTTTTAATGTTGCTGTGCTGCACCTCAAAACGCACCTGACGCAAATCCGGCCGGCACGGAATGCTGGCCACCGCCGCCTGAGTCACCCCTTTCGACAGCTTATGTACCAGCATCCACCACAGCGGGATTTTGGCTGTCTGATTATCCAGTGACGACACCACGCCGCTGTAACCGGATTCCGCCGGCTTCACCGGGGTCCAGGTGCCGCAGGTTTTGGTCCGGCTGGTATCAAATTGCAGGGTACTGACACTCACCTCCATCAACGGCACACAACAAAACAGGATCACCACAAAGGCGCCGTAAAGCGCGTTCTCGATACGCACAATTGCCAGTGAACCTTTGTTACCCTCATCCTCCCCCTCTTCCCGCACTTTCAGCCAGATCCCCAGCACTTTAAAGACCAGCGGCAGCGCAAACAGCCCGGTGCTGGTCAGTACCGACCACAATCCGTTATTCACCACCCAGGCCAGCAGCGTGAGAAAATACTCGAGATAACTGTTTGTCATCATAAGCCGTCACCTCCCGCCCAGACTGACCATTCACTCACCGCCACAAAGGCGGCCATCGCCAGCCCGCTGCGCTTCAGACTGCGCCGGGCCGTCTCACTGACTTTCGGGTGGTGATACAGTTTCCATAATCCAACCGCCACGGCTCCGTACAACACACACCGCCAGACCAGCCAGAACCAGCGGGCACGGTAAAACGCCCGGCGCAGACTGTCCGCCTCACCGTAATAACTCAGCCCCAGCTGAGCCACCGCCAGCAACACCACCATACTGAGCAGGGTCAGCCCGGTTACTTTCAGCACCGGCCATAACCGGCGCCCGGTTTTTCCTTTCGTCATTTAACGTCCTCCGGTGTCACTGTTTTGCTCCAGTCCCTGTACACGCACATCCGTATTATCTGGGGTCTGGGTGGCAGGGTTCGCCTGTGTCCGTTGCTGATCACGCTCAATCACCGTCAGCATCGCGTTATTGGCAATGGATTTACGCACTTCCATTTCCGTTTGCAGCATCCCGATTTCGCGATCCAGCTGGTCAACCGACTGGTTACCGATCTCCTGGGCTTTCGGAAAATTACCGGCATTCGGCTCCCCCTGGCCGGTGATCAGCATCCGGCGCATCGTCAGCGCCAGCTCCATCGTGTCCGCCATCGCCAGCTCACCGGCCAGACGCTGTGTTAATGCCGTTTTATCCGGATCCCGGCGCAGCGCTTCAATCACCCCCCGGGAGACCGTCAGGCTGCCGGTTTTCAGTTTCGCCAACTCTGCCGCCCCGACCGCGCCCCGGCTGTTCACCAGTTTATGCAGCTGTTCCAAATTTTCCCGGGTGGTGGTCTCCAGCACCGGTGCCAGCCCGGTTCCTGGCTGGGAACTGCCCGGTTGCTCCGCCTCACCGCCGCTCTGACAATCCGCCGGATTGGTGCAGGTGCGGACCGATTTGCTGCCCAGCACCTGTGTGACCACCTGAGCGGCTTCCTCACTGTTGGCAAAGCGCCTGCAAGCGGCTCCGTTACACTGGCCGGCCGGCACCGGGGCCGTACTGGTTGCCGGCAGACCGTTCATGATATTAAAGCCGGCCTGTGCAAAATCCTGCGCCGGCTGAATCGCAGGCTGACCAACCCCACCGCGCTGTTTCCCGCCTATCCATACAACCCCTTTATCGCCACTGCTTTGCTGAATTTGCTGGTCAGTTTTTACCGCATCCCCGTCACTGTTATTGATGATATTCTTTGCTTCTTCGAGGATCGCCGCCTGCGTCCACTGATTATTTTCTGAAAAGTCCATCATCCGTTTAGCCATGTTCTGACAGTTCAGCTGCGCCTTATCAAACGCCACATTAGCCTGCAACACCCCGTTGGTCAGCATTTCATACAGGCCGGGATTCGCCCGCTGGATAGCCATCGCCGGCAGACTGGCCACCGCCCCGGTGGCATTCTGGATCACCTCACTCATCAGATTCTTAAAGCCGGCCGTCACCCCGTTCAGCTGGTTGCCCACCGTGGTTTTGATATCAAAATTGCCGCACATCAGATCACTGTTCCAGCCCATGCTCATCCCCAGACGTTGCAGATTACTGCGCCCCGGCGGCTGGGATAACACCGTGCCGCCGCCCAGGTTGTAGTACAGTTTGTCGGAGACCGCGCCGGAAACATTTGCGCCGTAGCCGATATCATTCGCACCGGCAGAAAAATCCAGCCCGGCCCGGACAGAAAATGCCGGTACACTGCATAACACCATCAGTGTCAGCGCCGGCGGAAAAAACGTGTGTCGTTTTGCTTTCATCATCTTAAAATCCCTGCTTAAAACGTTGTGCTGTACAGAAATTTTTGCCCCATGCGCTTGCAGCAGCTGTACGGCTGCCACAATGCCCAGGCATAATTACCGTCCTGTGCCTGTGCTCCGCCCTCATCCGGAAACACCGCACAGCTGTTTTTCAGCCCCGGCGACAGGCGCTGCCATTTATGGTTTTTTGTCCCGGTATTCTCCGTCACCGCGTCCGGCGGCCAATAGCCATCCCGGCGGTTGCCTTTCAGGGGCACATAGGTATGCGCCTGCCCGGTGCGGGTCATAATATCTGCCACGCGCTGCGCCACCACAGCCGCCGCTTTATCCCCGTCCTGCTGGTTGACAAAACCGCTGCGCGGATAGAGATTTCCCCACATGTTGCCCCGGCTCTGCCCCCCGATTTCCCGTTTCCCGGGAATTATCGCTTCCGGATACGCCATTTCCGGCACACCGAGCCGCCACGGCACACTGTCGAGCGTGCTCAGGTAATAAGGAAACAGCGGTGTGGCTGCGCTGTCACAGGAATACCCCGGAATACTGCCGCCGATAAGGGTGGTTGCCGGATGACCGATAGCATCCGCATAAAAAAAGTGCAGGGCGGTTTTACGTTTTGCCTCAAACTTCTGTTCACTGTTTCCGCCCCCGGCAGATACCCCGCTCAGCACGCCGGTCACGGCATTTTCAATCCCGCCGGCCGCCCCGCTGACCAGTGACATTTCCCGCCACGGGTTTTCACCCGGGGCATGGTAGGCCGAGACCACCGCCTGCGGAATAAAATGTGACACCCGGACAGATGTCCGGATACGGCAGCCGCCCCAGCCACACTTCAGCCAGTAGCAAATCCCGCTGATACGCCAGCTGATACACGACGGTGAGGCCGCAGAAGCGACCAGAGTGGCGGTACTCAGACTGGCTTCCGCCACCGGCACCAGTGAACAACCGAGTAACAAAGCCCCCGCCAGACGCCGGCGATGTGATTGTCGGGTCATGGTTGACCTCCTCCTTCCTGTTGTTCCCGGTACTGCTGTATCTGCGTCACCGCCTGTGCAATATCGGTGGTGCCGTAAACCACCCACTGCGCATCAACGACGACCGCCGGCAGAGATGACACCCCCAGCTGCCAGGCCTGAACCACGCCCTGATAAGCCTGCCGTAATGCCGTTTCTCTGGCCTGCCAGGCCGGACTTTGTAACAGGGCGGTGATGTGCGGGGCATCCGCTTCACTCAGTTCCGTCCCCGGCTGAAGCAGGGCCTCATCCAGCAGGCGTTCAGGCGCATCCAGATACACCACCTCAAACGGGATGTCCGTCTGCGGCAGAGCGTCATCCTGCGTGGTATACAGCACCACTGCCGCCCCGGCGGTCAACGGCAGGCATGACAGCGACAGCATCAGCAATCCGGAAAGAGATAAAAATCGTTTTTTCATTCGGTCAGTCCTCACAAACGAACGGTGAGAGAAGAAAAGCGCATCAAAACCCGCCGGTGACCGGCGGGTTTTCACCGGTTACCAGCCCACCGCAAACCCGGCGCCGATACTGGTATCGCCGCCGTTATTCCATGACGCATTCAGGCGCACATTGGTATTGGCCGTCGGCTTATACTGCACCCCGGTGGCTATCGCCTGTGCATCACGGTAATGCCCCATCGCCATCCCGAACGAAAAACGCTCACTGTTCACATACGGAATGGAAGATATTGCGGTCACCCCGGCAATCCCCGCATTGGCCCGTTTCTCCACCTGACTGATTTTATTGTCCAGCTGACTGAAACGCTGGTCGGTATACTGCCGGGCATTGTCCAGCACCGTGTGGGTCACCTGCCCGAACGTCTCATCGGTATAGCGGTTTGCGGCCGCCAGGGTCTGTTCCTCCCCCTCAATACGGGCCTGCTGCTCTTCCGTAATCCGCTTGTTTATCTTCGCCTCACTGTACTGAATGCTCACATCGGTGTAGTCCATGGCCTGTTTCAGCGTCTGCTTATCGCCGGCAATACGCGCATCCCGCTCCTCATCCAGTTGCCCTTTGTTGACCGCATCCGTTTTTGCAATGCCGGCCGCCACATGCGTCAGAAAACGTTCCTGACCTTCACGGCCGACGGACACGCTGTTATCCCGGTCAGCCAGGCTGCCGTCCCCCAGTGCCACACTGTTTTTCGCCAGCGCCCGGGCATCCACACCCAGTGCCACGGATTTTTCGCCCAGCGCCAGACTCTTATCCCCGACCGCAACAGCCTGTTTACCCTGACTCAGCGTACTCTGCGCCTCATTCAGGGCTTTATCCGCCGCCTGATATTCCGCCTGTTTCTGCGCCAGTTCGGCTTTCACCTTCTCCAGATCCCGGATGTTTTCCAGCTCGGATTGCGTCGGACGCAAATCAGACAACTTTGTATCCAGCGCGGAGAGATCCTTTTCCAGCCGGGAGAGTTGCGTTTCTGCCTGCTTCAGTGCCTGATCGGTGACGGCTTTTTCCGCCGATAACTGCTGTTTCAGCTGTGTGGCCTGTGACGACATGGCCTGTGTGTGACTGAGCGCATTGTCCTGAAGGTACTGATCCACTTTTTGTTTCAGCGCCTCCGGGTTGGTATTCAGCCCGACGGTGTTATCCCGGGGACGGCTTTCCAGTACCAGCAGTTGCTGTAACTCTTTGGCATAATCCGGGCTGTCCGGCGATAAACTGTTGACCTTATCCAGCTGGATCAGGTAGTTCAGCTGATTCTCATAGCGGGTGAAAATACCGCTGACCATCTGATTAAAGGTGCCTTCATCGATGTTATCCAGATACAGCTCTGACAGGATCTGCTTCCCGGCCTCTGTCACCCCGGTGAGCCCCTGCTCAATTTGCTGCCGGGCATTTTTCTGATAAGCCTGATACAGATTCTTTTTCCCGTCCGCAGAGGTGATCAGGGCGATTTTGGCCAGCTCTTCCTGATAACCGGCAACGCCCTTCAGGGCCGCGGTATTCAGGTGTAAACGGGATAATTGTTTCTTCTGCTCGCTGTCCGTGACCGCATCCGACCACAGCATCGCTTTATCACTGTGGCCGGCACTCAGTACCGGGGACAGGGCCACACCCTGATAGTTGGTCGTAATCTGAGAACCGGTTTTCTCTTTGATGGTTTCATTAACCAGAGCACTTCTGGTTTTCGCTTCAATATAGGCATTAACATAACTGACATAAAACTGCGTGTCATTACTGACCGACGTATCCTGCTCAACCCGTTTTTTCACTTCCTGAGCCAGACGGTCAGCCTGCCCCTGCTGCCACAACGCCACAAAATTCTCATCCACAATCTGTGAAACCGCCCCCAGATTGCGTTCATAAATCTGTGCCATCCGGTCAGCGACCTGCTGTGCCTGTGTCACCTGCTGCTGTTGCGCGGTACGCTGACCCGCCAGGGTCTCCTGTTGCTGCAACAACGGTTTCATCGCTTCCTGACGCTCCAGAATATTGCTGTTCGCCAGCGATTTACTGTCAAACAGGGCCTGCGTCTGCATGTACTGCTCATGCGCCTGCGCCCTGTTCTGCAACAGGGCATTCTGGGCTTTCATCGCCGCCTGCGCCTGTTCCGCCGTCATATTGTTCCCCAGCGCCATACTGCCCTCACCGACAGCCGTACTGTGCTGCCCCGTGGCCACGGCCGTGTCCCCCAGTGACACGTTTTTGGCCTGTAAAGCGCAGGAATAACTGACAACCAGCGACAAAAGCGTTACTTTAACTCCCGTCGTTTTCATGACGTCATGTTTCCTCTTTTTAACATACCCAATGAAGCGGCCGGGTAAGCCGTGCTGCAACACGGTTTACCCACTCCCTGCTCCACCCGTTTCATCATCCCGGCACCCGGGGCGGTAACCCCCGTTTCCGGTCAAGTTCATCTGCCACCCTGAACGCCGCTTCCAGCTCACTGCATCCGTATTGCTCCATCAGCACCCGCCGTTGCTGCTTCTCCTCTTTTTCCGTCATCCCCAGCGCCAGATATAAGCTCGGCTGTACCACCCGGAACAGCGCCTCCACTTTCCGCGCCAGCACCACCCCTTCCGTGTAACAGCCGGAGAGTTTGGCTGCGGACAGCAGCACCTGTTTCTGCTCCTCACTGAGCGTCTTAAAGCGGGCGATTGCCTCCACCTCTTTCTGCGGCATCGTCAGACACACCCACCACTCCGCCATATTGAGCATTTTCTCGGCACAGTCCGGATAGTCATCGAGGTTCTGGGTCGCCAGCCACAGCCAGGCCCCCAGTTTCCGCCACATTTTCACCACTTTGGTCACATAGGGGGATAACAGCGGGTTGACCGTCACGATATGCGCCTCATCCACCACAAAATTAATGTCCCGGGCCCGGTACTGATCCCGCTCGGCAATATTGTTGATGGAGTTGATAAGACTCACCATCGTCAGCGCCATCTGGGCCTCATACCCTTCCCGCGCCAGGTGCCCCAAATCAATCAGGGTCACATCCGCCTCCGGCCACAGCTCCCCCGGCAGATTAAACAGCTCATGCTCAAAACTGCCCGGTTCGGTAAACATCCCCAGGGATTCCGCCATTTCGGCCGCTTTCGCCCGGCGCTGCGGATTTAATGCCCGCCCTTCCTCTTCACCTTCCCCCCGGGAGAGGGCATACAGCGCCTCCTGCAAATCCGCCGGCAGCATCTGCCGGTCGGCGGCATAAGACGCCCGGGCCCCCGCCATCAGCGCCCGGCGGATCATCGCCCGGTCAGCCCGCTTCAGCTCCGCTTCTTCCCGCACATCCCCGCCGGTGATCATCATGCGGGCGGAGATTTCCATTTCCCCCAGAATGTCACGCTGCCCGTCATCATCCTCAGATTCACTGTCCGTCTCTGGCAGTTCATCCGCATTCAGTGCCAGACGCTGTTCATCCATCATCAGCAGCTGATGCGCATCCGCAAACAGCGGCAGACGCACCCCGCTGCCGGGCTTGACACTGACCTTATTGACACTCAGCCCCAGACTGGCGTAATAGTCCGCCAGTAAACCAAAGGAGTTACCGGCCTCCGCAATAAACAGACGCGGACGGCGGACCGCCATCAGCTGCGATAACTGTGCGCATAAGGTGGCGGATTTACCGGCCCCGGTGGGACCGAATAACAGCAGATGCGCATTCTGGGTACGATCCTGTTTATTCTGCGGATCAAAGGTCAGCACCCCGCCGCCCCGGTTAAAGAAACTCCAGCCGGGATGCCCGGTGCCGCTGGTGCGCCCGGTCACCGGCAGTAATCCGGCCAGGTGCTGTACCCAGGTCAGCCGGGTATACCAGTGTTTTTTATCCGTCTGCGGGTCAAAACACATCGGCAGGGCACGCAGATACCCGTTCAGCGGCGCCACATCATATTCCGGCTTCACCGGCTCCAGACCGGCATTCAGCAGCGTGGCCGTCAGATCCACGCGCTTTTTGTTCAGTTCCTCCACCGAGCCGGCACGCAGCAGCAATGACAGGGAGGCCCGGTAAAGCTTATGGCGGTGCCCCAGTAAACCTCTGGCGGTTTCCACGTCCCGGCGGGTACGTTGCGAGTCGGTGTTTTCCCCCACCGAGTTTTTCCCCAGCCGGGTAAATTCCTGCTCCAGCGTATCCTGAGGCTGTGTGACGATGGTCATCGACAGCATCGTCCCTTCCGGAAACAGGTCCATCAGCGCATTGATATTTTTGTCACCGCGCTTCTGCTCCCCGGTCAGGTGCCCCGGCCCCGGGGCTTTACGCAGTTTTTCGATATTCACCACACCGTGCGCCAGGTTATCAAACCACCACACGCCGTTTTCCACATCCGACCGGGGCGGGGTAAACCACAGCGTTTCCGCAAAATCCTTCAGCACCGGCAGGGTGCCCGGGGCTTCCTCCGCCGCCGGCCAGTACGCCCCTTCCCGGTACAGCGTCTCCCGGTCCACCCAGTCAGGGGCCGGATTGAAATGACGCAGCAGCCACTGATGCACCTGCCTCCCGTCCTGGCGGACACACTGCACGCCGGCACTGCCCAGACTGCTGACCAGCCGGTCACACATCTGATTGAGCATCGCCACCGGCGGCATCGGATCGGTATAGCTGTTCCCCAGCCGGCGGTAAACCACCATCCGGGTCCGGCGCTGCTGTCCGCGCCAGGGTTGTCCGGTCACCTCCGTGTCCTTAAACAGCCCTTCCGGACGGGCAATCCCCCGTAAATGACGCGCCATTTCGGTCAGCCAGGCTTCGGTAAACGCGGTGCCCCGGGCCGCCGGCAGGATATAGTCCCGCAATGTGGCCAGTGTGACGCTCACGTCGTCCTCATCCTGACAAAAAAACTGCACCACCCACGGGTTATCATCATGCTCATCCAGACTGTCCTGAAGCGCATCCTCCACCGCATCCCGGATTTCGAGCAGACGGCCGGCAGAGCGCCCTTCCGTCGGCGCCGGCTCAACGGCATACACCGCCCCGACCGACACCCCGTCATCAAGCAGCAGGCATTGCTCCTCATCCAGAAATTCCACCCAGGGCAGGTAATCAATAAAGGACGGATTCGCATGGTAAATCTTCTGCTCATCCGCCCGGGTCATTTTTCCCGGCCGGGAAAGCGGCTGACGGCCTAAACCGGCATTCTCTGCCGGTGTACTGCGGTGTACGGTTTTGTCAGCCTTGTTTTCATCCGTTTTTTCAGCAGAAACCGCCTGCGCTTTCCGGCGTGAGCGGAATAATGAAAATCCCATCACAAGCCCTCCACACGCTCACCCGGCAGGGCATACTGCACTTGATGGTAAAACGGAAACACCGTACTGTATCCCGGCACCGGCAGATTGCCGGCCGAGAGATGCGGGAACACATACATCACCATGTCCGGGTTCGGCAGACGCGGAAACTGCTGATGGATCTCACTGCTTTGTGTCCGGGTATACGCGGTGTCCGCCTGCTGAAGGCGCGCGGCTTCATCATTCGTCAGGGCGCGTCGCAGGGCGCTGCGGGCGGTCTCCGTCACCGTCCGGCTGTCCGCCGCACCGTTCGGATCAGCCTGTCTGCCGGACCAGATGGCCATCATGTCGCTGTTTCCCGCCGGCAGCAGCTCCTCTTTGGAGGTGGCACAGCCGGCCAGCAACAACACCAGTGCGCACAGCACTCTGCTTTTCATCACACATTTCATCATTCTCATGATATGACGCCTCCCGCGCCCTTCAGGATCGCCCCCCGGCAGGTCAGCCGGGCAAACTCACCGTGACAGCTCAGTTCAGATAGTGAAAAAGGCACACATTGCCAGCCGGCTTTATCCGGCGCCTCCCCTTTAAAAACGGTGTACAGCAGGCGATCCCAGTCACTGTCCTGCGGCCACGCCTCATCCCGCGGGGCAAACCGGTAAACGGTAATGTCGTTGTCACTCAGCCCCACCCGGTGACGGCCCACAGACAGAACCGCCCCGGGCGTCTCACCGGCGGTACTCTGCCACGCCAGCTGTATCGTCGCCGGTGACATGCCGGCAATCAGCTGCTGTTGCTCCTCATCAAACACCTGATGACCGGCCACCGTCAGGCAAAAATGACTTCCAGTACAACCGGCCTGTCCGGCACTGAACACAAACACCAGCGGAAACGTCACCGGCGTCACAGCCAGCACCCCCGGCTTCGCAAAATACGTCACTCCAGACCTCCTTCCTCACCCTCTGTCAGTGAAAAACCGTAATTCACCCGGCGTCCCTGCGATTCATAATCCACCGGGATCTGACGGCTGATATGCACCGCGACTTTCTGCCCCGGCGGCACATACACCGCATCAAAGGTCTGCCCGTAGCGGGATTTCACCCAGTCCGCCACATCCTTAAACCCGCCGCCGATGGCACTGCCCAGCGCCGCTTTCCCCGCATCCCCGGAGAGCGAGGAGGTGATACCGTACCCGTTGTTCTGCGCGGTATACTGACTCTGCGACATCGCATCCCCGGCCGAGGCCGCTGCCGTCAGGGCAAACAGGGTCGGCAGATAGGTGCCGGCATTGGTTTTACGTTCACCGCTGATACACGGGATCCCGCTCTCATCTGAAATCCAGCCGAGCGACCCGCCGTTATTACGGGCATTCTGTCCGCTGTTGGCCTGACTGCCGCCGTCCGTCCGGTCAGCCGGCTTCGGCACCGTGCGGATCGTGCCGTCCGTAAAAACAAAGGTGATCGAGGTGATATCCCCGCGCACACAGGACAATGTCCAGTCACCGGTGGCCGAGCCGCTGATCACCGCCCCTTCCACATCCGGTAACTCAATGCCGTTCGCCGTGAGGTTGTCTTTTCCCACCACCACCTTGAACGGATACGGATCGGTCACTTTACCGTCAATGGGCACCCGCCCCAGCAACGCCGTCATCGCCTGGCTGCCCACCAGGGTGGCATTCTCCGGTATCGTGTACGCCGGTTCGGTATGGGCCTCACCGTCCACTGTACCGGAGAGCGTGCGCTGATTTTTGGCCACCCGGTCCAGTTCCGCTTTCTGACGGGTAATGGCGTTATCCTCCAGAAAAGAGGTCGGAAACGCCGGTTTAGCCGGTTGTCCGTTCACCATCCGCCCCGGTTCAGCCGGTTGTCCGTTCACCATCCGCCCCGGTTCAGCCGGTTGTGCATCCTGCGGCTCAGCCCACAGCAACCCGTCTTTCACCGTCAGTCCGCTGCCCCCGGTATCCAGCCCCAGTCCCAGCGGAATATCGCCTTGTCCGCTGCCCTGAGCCGGCTGACCACCTGATGCTGTCAGCGTTTCCCCCAGGCTATCCAGACGCCGCATCAGTGTCTGCTGCTCCTGTTGCAGGGCACGCTGCTGACTCTCCGCTTCCTGACGGACGGAAGCCACCGCAGACTGGATCTGCCCCGACACATTCTGCTGCCGGTTACGCAGCTGCGCATTCTCTTCCAGCAATTTCTCATTCTGGGCGATCAATTCCGCCTGACGGTCACGTACCGTTTTCATAGTGCCAATCAGCGTCCTCAGTGTATCGGCCGGGGTATCCCCCTCAATCCCGAGTGACTTCAGCTCCCCTGGGTCAAGGTCATTGATTGACTGAGACAGGTTGTCCTGTCCGCTGCCGGTGACCGGCGTGTCGGGCTGGCAGCTTTTGATACCAATCAGCACCGCCAACGCCAGTGCGGACGGCACCAGAATTTTGACCAGCGTATTGGATTTCACTTTCATCGGGCTTTCCCTCCCGTCCTCCGGACAGGCGGCTCCGCAGGAAACGCCTTATCCGGTTTGCCTTTCATCACCAGATACACTGTGGTGGTATCCTCCGGTGTGCCCTTCGCGTCCAGCCACTGATGCTGGAACGTGGCGCTGACAAACTGCCCCTGCAACTGACGGGGATCCAGCACGACTTTCTGAGCGGACTGATTGGTCAGTTTCACCGCCACCACCCGGTACTCCGCCGCCTGCCAGCCGGCCAGCGGCCGCGCGATCAGTGGTTCAGACGGGTAGAGTGCTGTCAGTGTTTTTGGTAAGGTCAGTGGCAAAGGTTGTACGCCGGACACCGGCTCCACTGTTCTTAACGGTGCATACAGACTCTGGGCGGCATAACGGGTCAGTAAGACCGGTAACGGCGCCGGATAACGGGTTTTCGCTTTGCGGTCCACGCTTTCCGGTACGGCATCGGCTGCTGCCCCCGCAGCCTGCCCGCTGCGTCTGACGCTCTGACTGTCACGCTGCGTACTGACTTCACCGCTGTACACCACCCGCACCGGCTCCAGCTTCCCTTTACCGGCAGTGGCCGTCACATCCAGCAACAGGATTTCCCCGCTTTCCACATCCTGTAACTGAAGGCGGGTCTGCGGGAAGGCGCTTTCCGCCCGCAGGTACACCGCCCCTCCGGTACTCTGGATCCGCAGTTTCTCATTCAGAGACGGTGGAAAACCGACACGCACATTTTTTTCCACAAACACAATGCGCTCTTCCCCCACATGCAGAGAAACCGGTAACGGAATACGCTCCCAGCGGACCAGCTCTACCGCCTGCACCGGCAGCGGCAGAGCGGCCACAGAAAACACCGCCGAAATCCCCAGAGCACAGGCCGTCAGATGACGTTTTATGCTCATTGACTGACCTCCTTATTCTGCTCCGCCGCTTCCAGACGCTGAGGCAGCCCGTCATAGCAGTCCAGGGCCAGACCAAACGGATTACTTTCCGGATCGCCCTCCCAGCGCACCACTTTCACCGGATAACGTACCGTCGCTCGCTTGACCGGCTCCGCGCTAAAATATTCATCCGCTACCAAATCCAGGCGCACGATCCAGTTATCCCGGTCAATCACCCGGACTTTATCCTCACTGAACCCGCGTCCCGGGATCTCATACACCACCCGGGAACGCCCTTTCAGCTCCCCGAGCGTAGTACGGTAAGCGGCCTCTTTCTCAAAATACGCCCGGCAGGACGGCGTCAGATAGGCACTGAGCTGTGCAATCTTTCGCGGATAATCCACCTCGCCGTCTTTCGGCCAGGCATTCAGTTGCTGAAAAATATAAAAGCTGAAAGCGTACACCGTCGGCAGCGGCACTTCCCACCATGCCCGGGTACTGCCGGAGCGCAAATCCGGCGGATTATGGATCGTCAGTTTAGCCGGCGCCCGCATCCAGCCGGCAAAGGCCACAAACAGGCAGAGCACCAGCACCCCGCAGATCATCCGCAGTGTCAGAATGTGCTGGTCCCGGTTTTGCAGGGCATGACGAAATTTACTCATGGCGGCCTCCGGCGATATACCGGCACAGTGACAGCGCCTGCGTCCGGCGTAAAAACCAGCCCTGAGATACGGTGATGAGGGATTTTTCAGTCAGCCGTCCGGTCAGCGGCAATGTGCGGGCAAACCCGGTTTGCAGTTTCCAGGACAATCGGCGGTAGAGATAATTTTCCGGTTTTCCGCGTTTGATACGGGTCAGAAAAGTGCCGCCAAAAAACACCACCAACAGCGGCATTATCAACGCGCCGGTCGGCAGGATCACCCACCCGGCCAGCGGTAACAGCGGGATACTGATAACGCTCCCGCCCACACAACCGACACCGGCGGCGGCAAACATTTCATGGGTGGTAAATCCGCGAAAGACGGTGGGCTCTGCATTTAAGCGATCCGGCATAAAATCGATGGTCTGCATCGTTGCCTCCGCTTAAAAAATAATAGTGGCGGATTTTCCGGCCAGCCAGACGACCGCCACAATCAGGACGACACCGACTACAATAATTGTACCGAATTTACCCCAGCCAGCCTTTTGGTCGCGCACTTCATTGAACGTGGTGACCGCGGCAATGGCCACCACGATAAAAGCCGTCGCAGCCACAACCAGCCCGCCAATCACAATGCCGTCATTAAGATAGCCTTTAATGGTGTCCATCAGTCCGCCGCCGCCACCGGAAGAAGGGGGTTCCACCGAAGGCAGTGCGGCATACGCCGGCATCAGACTGAATAAAGTGAATAACGTCACCACTGACGCACCAATACGACGGACACCACGTCCCCAAAATGATTTCATATCCATAAAATGACCTTTCATTCTGTAAAATAAATTAAACAGCACACTCAACTGGCAAACATCCAGATGCAGACCACCAGTAATATCACTGCCCGGACAGCAAACTGCCCCACCCTTGCAGTACGAACATTTTCATTTGCCCAGCCCCGGTAAACATCAACCAGTCCCCAGGCTGCCCATAAAAACAGCACCGCCAGTAATGCCCCGATACACAACAGATTCAGAACAGCCGGAGACATCCCCGAGCCGGCAGCAGCCTCAAATGCCGCCTGCTGTGACGGATTCATCGCTGCTCCCGGCGGTAATCCCCGCGCAGCGGCTCCGCCACATTAACCGGCACCGTGGGCTGGGCCCGGGAAGGCTCCAGATAGCGGACAATCCCCTGCCGGATAATCTCCACCTCTCTGGAGGCGCGGGAATAATCAAAATAAAAACGGGCGTGATTGTCCTGATTTGCCTGAATACGGGCGCGCTCCAGGCTGGCCTGGATGTGATCGAGCTGCTTTAACGTCAGCGCCAGTTCATCTTTTTCAGCGGCCTGAGCAGGCAATACCCCAAATGCACTGACAACCAACGCAAACAGGGAAATAAGCGGAGAAAATAATCGCATAACGACTCCTTAAAGACGGTTAACGTGGAGTCAGGGTAAAAAAGGCGGACAGAAAAAACAGCAAACAATTAGTTTTCCAAATTTTTTAATTTTATATTGCTTGCTTTTTGCGAAAATAGCTGAAATGAATAAATAAAAGTGAGCCTATGAGTCAGACCATCACCCGAAAAACTGGGCATTTTGCCTGGTGTGCACTGGTTGCCCTGCATCTGGCCCGCAGGGAGGGGCTGGTGCAGTCCGACATGCAGAAAAACCTGTTTTTAATACGCTGGCTGGCAACCGCCAAAAAGCAACGCCGTTTTGACCGTGACGTTACGCCGGATATTGACTGGCTGCTTCAACAGGGACGTACACTGAGGAGCCGGGCCAAACTGCCACAAAAACTGGATTATCTGTACCGCTCCTGTACAGGCGCATTACACGAGCAGAGCGATCTGTTCCGGCTCACTTATGCGCTTGAATCGGCCAAGGAGGCAGGCTTTGCCTATCAGTTATTGAGTGATAAATCGTGGCACAGACGACATGCGGTGAGCCCGGATACGCTCAGCAACACCATCTGTTTATCCAAAAATGCACTGGAGCAGGCTTTTGATACTGACGGTCATCAGACCGCACACCTACCTGTAAAAATCGGAGGTGATATCGCCGCACTAGCTGAACTGCTGACACAATGTGGCTGGCAACTCATCACGACAGACAACCCGCCACTTTATTTACTGCTCACACTCATCAATCCATCAATCAGCGCAGGATAACCCCATCACACCACTGACGCGCGGCCTAGCCGCTTGTCTGCTGACAGAGACACACAAAAACAAGTGTTGTGTGTCTCTGCCCAGCGCCTATAAATATTTTTTAAATGACGCGGTAGCCACTGCCACCGCAAGCCCGAACAACAGAGCCGCCGGTAACAACACCAGATTAGGGTAAATGGCAGACGGCCAGGACAGATAAATCATGCACGGAACAAAAAAGGCCGGCTTAACAAAACGCTTGGCGTGGTGATACACAAAACTGGATTCATACCCGGCACCATAACGCCGCAAATCACGCCGGTTAAAGCCTTCCACCATGCCCACCAACAGCACCATAACAAACAGGGGCATCGACAGCACCAGAATAGTCACCCGGATAAAAAAGGTCAGCGTCACATAAACCGTCGCCAGCAGATAGTCTCTCAGCTCGGACACAAACCAAATCCGCCAGTCATCCAGTTCACGGGCAACTGCATTCCCGCTGACAGGATACACGTTCTGCCAGCTCTCCATCAGCCCGGACTCCACAAACAGCCACCGGTATGCCTGTTCAACGGTATGAGCCAGCCACTGCGCCGGACTGGACATCAGCAGACTACGGGTAAACCCTTCTGACAGATACCCGCTCTCGGTTAACATCACCTGCCGGCTGTGCTCCGCCCCTTCGTCCGCCCAGAAAAACGCAATCCCGACCCACTCAATCAACAGACTGCATACCCAGGAGGCCAGTAATACCCCGATGATGGCCCACGGCCAGTGCCACAACAATTTAGCCGGCAAACCGGGGTCTTTTGCCGGGTGACGCGGGGTTTCCTGACGTACCTCAGCAGTTGCCATCGTTGCCCCCTTCGGTATCCGGTGCCATCTCAGCCACATTCATACCGCCGCTGTCATGCCGCGCATCCGAAAATGATGACGCAGTCCACCAAGTTTCGCCGGTACGGTAATTTTTCTCCATATACTGTGCGATTTTTTGTAAATCCGGTGGCATCAGGGCATCAGCCTCTGCCGCCGGCAGGGGCATCCTGATTTTCCATAACTTCCCGCCTTCCAGCAGCGCAAACGCCTGTCCTTTCGGTAACTGAATAATATCTGCCGGTAACAGCAGCGGTTTAGCCACCATACTGACCCTGTCCTGGGTATTGGAGGTAAAATCACTCCCCTGCCTCGGATTGGAAATATCGGTGATCCCGGATACCAGGGTTTTGGTGTAAATATCCACTTCCGGTAACTGTTCCGTCAGTAATTTCGCGGTCATCAGTTCACGGACACGCAACATCACCAGCGTATTAAAGTTACCGGTGACCTGCGCCGATTTCGCCGCATTCCCCAGCCGGGCTTCAATATCAGACCAGGTCTGTGTGTAGGCCGTCACTTCAATCCCCGCGCCGCCGCTCTTGTTCAGTAACGGAATAAATTCATCCCCCATCAGTTCATTAAATTCATCGCAATGCAGGCTGATCGGTAATTTTCCGGCGTGCTCATCCTCCGGCAGTCCATCCTGAGTCCCGAATTTATAAATATGCCCGGCTACCGAGACCAAATCCGCAAACATGGAATTCCCCACCGCTGCCGCCACTTCCGCATCCGATAACGCATCCAGCCCGACATATACAATCCCTTTTTTCCGAATCACCTGCTGCCAGTCAAAAATCGGACGGGGATCCTGCATATTGGTGTAATCCGGCGACAACAGGGCGGCAGTTTTTCCGGTAGTCAGTTTTTCCAGTAACGGCAGCAGAGAAGCCACTATTTTATCAAAATAGGTCCGGTCATAACGGATCGCACTGCGCAGCCCGTCCAAAATCGGATCATAGATTTTTTTCCCTTTCTCACTACTTAACGCCAGCTCCGTTGCCCAGATAGCCACAGCTTTCGGATCACTTTGCAGATGACGGGGCACATCCTCGACCGTCAGCGCGTTCTGCGCATTCTCGATTTGGGCAAACAAATCAGGTAGTTGTGCTTTAATCACCTGCATCGAATATGTCTGATAGAGTTCCCCGATATTGGTGACATAACGTAAAATTTTGGCATAATCCGGACGCTCCCCCAGAGCAACCAGTGCCCGGGCAATGATATTAACAAACCGCCAGGCAAACTCCCGGAACGCCGCGCTGTTCCCTTCCCCGGATAACTGGCCGGCAACCCGCCCCGCGACTTCCGATACTCGGCCAAAACGCCCGATGGCGTTATAACGGGCACTGATATCAGGCCAGCCCAAGTGAAAAACATAAAACTCCTCACTGCGCCCCGCACGATGCGCTTCCGCCCACATCCGGCGCAATAAATCCGCATCCCCTTTCGGATCAAAAACAATCGTGATATTCCCCCGGCGGATATCCTGAGTGATCAGCACTTCCGCCAGACGGGTTTTGCCGACACGGGTGGTCCCCAGTACCAGCATATGACCAACCCGTTCACGCAAATCCATGGTCACATTCACCTCATCCGGCTCCACACCGTGTAACACCGGATTCCCCCCCACCGGCGTCAGCGGGCGGACCGGATTCAGCCAACTGTCTTTTTGCAAAAGCCGGCAAACCGCCGGAAAACGGGATTCAAAACGGAGTTCAAACTGCCGGGCCAGCCGGTAATGTGCCGGCGGCTGAACATACCGCTCCACTTCCGGACGCTGGGTTTCCAGCAGGCGTTGCGTGTGTTTTTGCTGCCACTGAAACCCTTTTCCCAGAAACAGACGCTGCCGGCTGACCGGCACCTGTGCCGACGTCACCTGATAGCGGGGCAGACGCCGGAGATTCCGGCGGTAACGTAATACCCGGAATCCCTGATGTGCCCGCAATGCGGAAAAACCGGCAAACGCACCGGCGGTGACATAACTCACGGACGGAGACAATGCCACTGCCCAGGGCGCTACCGCACACACAAACGCCGCCCCGCCGGACACCAGAGCACTGTTCAATTCCACGGCCGGTCGCAGCCAGGCCTCTATCACATAACGATCACTCATTCTCTCAAACTCTTTTTTGGTGTTACCCCGGAAAACAGTGTTTAAAAATTCACCGGTGTTTCCAGTGGAAACAGTGTTCAAAAATCATCCAGCGTTTCCACTGGAAACACTGTTTGAAAATTCACCGACACGTCCGGAAAACAATGTGCTCACTGCACTCAACCCCAGGGAGGATCTGACGGATTTTCTTTTTCCGGTACACGCGATTCTTTCCCGTGACAGTGACGATGACGGCGGGCAGGACGGTTTTTTTTCCCCAGGAGTCTCATCACAACAAAGAACACGCACCACATCAGCACGGCCAACCAGAATGCCGGGGAGTCAACCCCATCTGAAGGCCATATCGGCGGTAACATTACTTCACCTGCTGGGTCAACCCGGTTTCCGTGATCAGAACTGGGTAATGTGATAACTGAAGACGGTGAGCTAAATCGGTGCCAGAAGCTGGGGAGAGCAGTCCTCCCTGAGCCAGCGCCTGAAGCGCCTGTAACCCGGTTTCCGATTTCACATTCACCACCATCCCGGCCGCATTCATTGCATTCAGCTGGGCTGCGTGCTGTGTGAGCCATGCCCGGGATAACGGATCATCCCCCACCAGATACAGTGCCCCAATCCCCGGTAAATGCAGGACGCGGTCATCCACCTCCCCCGGCGTCATTTCCGGTGTCTCAACCGGCAACACCATTGACGGGGCCATCACGGACGGCAGAGGGCGGGACGCCGGCTTTGCTGTCCATTCATTCGGGGCATTATTTATCGCGTCATAAAAAGGTGCTGCCGGTTGCCCGCCATAATCCGCCACCACCGTTAATGCCGCCTGACTGCCGCCGGCTGCGCAAAACAGCAGCATCCCCAAGACGGGCAGGGGATAAAAGGCTCGCGTTGTCTTTTCTTCAGGATTATTTCGCATCGGTTTTGTTCTCCGGTTCTATCCACACAAACGATACAGCCCGATCTGTACTGACTGCCGGTAAATGAGCGGGAACGGGTTGTGTACCGCCCGTCAGTGTCGCCAGCTGACGCCGGACACTATTTTTATAGCGTACTGCGGGCTGACCGCCCGCCGGATGGTGATAACAGCCGGCGGCACGGATCCAACTACCCGGTGACGCCTCATAACAGCGGCGCAGGATGCGGGCGGCCACATGCAAATTGGTATAAGGATCAAAGGCCTCCCAGGCGGAACGGAAGTGATGCCCGTTCCAGCCCCAGTTCACCTGTGCAATCCCCACATCAATACGTCTGGGGGATGTCGTCTGTAAAAACGACTGTAAAGCCTGCCAGGCGGCCTGCCGTGTCGGATAACGGTATCCTTTACCAGCCACATTCAGCGTCCACGGCCAGGGATGGATTTCACCGGCCTGCGGGTGATGTGCCGGTAATGTCCAGGATGACTCCGTCAGTGCCAGGGAATACAGGGCTTCTGCTGGTACATTCTCCTGCCGGGCCACCTCACGGTAGCCCGGCGGCACCTCCCGAGCCGGTAACGGCACGGAAAACAGCAGCAGGACAAGAGTGAGCAGGGAATTTTTACGCATCACGCCTCCGGATTAAGGTGTGAGCGGACGCCACCGCCCATCCGGTAACTGTTGCATCACCACCGGTGTGGTGGTCAGTCCGTACTGAAGCGAGAGACCGCCATCATGATTTAACGTAATTTCCCGCTTTCTGACGCGCTCTGCCGGGATATTTTTTTGTCTGGCCCAAGCCCTCAGGCGGTTATCATCCCCCTTTGTCCCCAGCACATAAATATCAAACGGCTGTTTGCCGGCCAGCAGAGTAGCCAGACGGGCATCACACGCGCTACAATTTTCCGCCTGCACAAACAGTGCCTGCCGGCGCTGCGCTGTTCCCTGTTCCATCCTGCCGAATGTTCCCAGACTGACCGGTAATACCTGACCATAGAGCCGCTTCCAGGCAGCATCTACTTCCCGCTGAAACGCCAGCTCTTTTTCTGCCCTGGCAAATTCCTGCTGTACCCACTTTTCAGCCAGCCGGCGGCGCTCTTCGTCTGACCGGGCCTCAATACCCAATGTCGTCAGGGGATCCAGTCCGGGAGACTGAATACCGCGCCGCCCTTTCATCAGCGCCTCAAAACGGGCATACTCCTCCGCACTCAGTCCCCATTCCTGCGCCTCATACTGCAATGACTGTGTCTGACTCTCAGCCGATTTCCCCGCCTCAATCTGAACCGGTCGGGTTGCCCCGGAAACAGACTGTGCAGCTGTCAGCGGTGCGGACATCAGACACCCACCCAGTAAAACCACGCATCTTATGTTTTTCATCACGGCATTCCTTTTATGGCAGGCGCAACGTCACTGTGCGCCCCTGATAACGTAATGTCACACGATCAGTCTGAATGTCGGTCATTTCCCAGCCCTGATAACGTCCGCCTACCGGCAGTAACTGTACCTGCCCCAGCTGACGAATATCCGCAGGAGCCAGTGCGGCAAGAAGACGACCGCCCCGCTGTTCAATCGCGGTTAACTGAAACGGCACGGTCCGGGATGGACGGACAGAAGCCCCGAGACGGGAAGTTTCCGGCGTGGCGGGTTTTGCCCTGACAACCGGGGGATTGACCGTTTTTTGTTCCGGCTGACGCTGTTCCTGCAACTGATGTAACGCCAGTGCCCACTGTGCCTGGCGGGTTTCCAGTTGTGCCAGCCGTTTTTCCAGCCCGTCAGACAGTACGGCGATCTGTTCATCCGGTTTGCCGGCCACCGCCAGCTGTGCTGTCACCGTTCTGAGGGTGTCGCGCTGTGATGCCACATCCTGTTTTAGCGTCGTCAGCCCCTGACGGAGCACGTCCAGTTGCGCATTCATCCGGTCATCCGTGACAGAGTCAGCCATCTTCATCTCAATCGCCTGTAATCGTTGTCCGAGTTGTGACAGAGCCTCTGAGTGTGAACTGATAACATTACTGTGGATAAACAGCGGGATACCGGCCACCAGAGCACAGGCGACCACGCCCGTCACAATCACCCCCCGGTAAATTTTTTTATGTAATGGGGTTACGGACAATTCTTCAGAATGAGTCATTTCAGCCACCCTCCGCGATGAACCTTATTCACATCGGTATGACCAGTGGAAGTGTTAAGCACCGGTGGCACCGGTAATGGCGTACTGCCCGCAGAAAGTGGGGTGACCACAGAGACGGATGAAGCGCCGCTCATTCCTGCATCCGGCGCAGATGGCGTGTATTCCGGACGAAGTCGGTAACACACTTCCCGTTGCACATCATCCACCCACAACTGCCAGGCCGGACCGACAAGGATCTGTAACGCCACATTCAGGCGGATCGATCCCATCTGATAATGAACAGCGGGTAACGGCAGACGATAAAGGTGGTTCGCCTGTCCATCGGACGTGCACAGACGATATCCGGAATCACGCAGGGCATAATGTAGCGCATCCCCGACTGTCGGGGAGACGGAAGCAGGAATACGCAGATGAACAATTTGTTCCAGCGGGTAACGCTGTGCCTGTGAAGGCGAAATATCAACCAGCCGGTAACGGTCATAACGCACCACTTCCGGGGCTGACGGATAAATATCTGGGAGCAGCGGCTGAGCATAACCGACGTTGAGCGGAATCGCGATGTCTGCCGCCGCTTCCGTAGGCTGGGCTGGCTTGTCTGCACAGCCCCCCAACAACAGTGAGGTCAGGGCAAGACATATCGGGAGAGTTTTCATACGCATTTTCTGTCCTGAGTTAACAAAATAAAGTCACAGGCACACTGTGCGCAGAAAAGCAAGCGCTCTCAATAGGAAATTAGTTTTCCGAAAAAAAAGAAAACGGCGGGTGTAAAATACCGCCTCTAAAAGAGGTGGTTTTAAATTGGGCCCCCTATAAGGGGGCTATATTCTTTATTAATCCCCCAACAATTCCATTTGTTGGTCGAGCTCTTGATCAACTTTATCCTGATGCCTTACATAACGCCTAATGATGACTTCATTAACCCCCACCGTATCAGCAAAATATCCCCTAGCCCAAAAATGATTACCCCAAAGTTTCTTACGTATATGTGGAAATCGATTATATAACCTTATCGTACTACGTCCTTTCAGGACTCCCATTAGTGTTGATATTGATAGTTTAGGTGGGATCATTACAACTAAATAAGCATGGTCTGGCTGAACATTTAGCACCAATACTTCACAGTCTTTCATAATGCAGAGAATATAAATTATTCTATAAAGCTCTTTTCCTACTTTATCTTTCAATATATTATAACGATATTTAGGAGTCCAAACTAGATGATATTTGCAACGTCAATACACATGTGATGAACTTCTGTATAAACCCATGTTATTTCCTCTTTACTTGTGGTGAGTAAGAGGTAGTTTTTTAACATGGGTTTCCTTCAGGCTATAGCCTCACAGGGTCAATCATCACCTGCTTAGGTGGTGGTTTAAGGCTGACAATAAAAACCCGCTTTTTGGCACAGGCGGATTTTACTATACCCTAAAAGTTAATACTTCCCTGAACCCCGATCTCTCTCGGATTACCTAGCTGTGCTTTATTACCAAATGCATACGTTCGATATAAAGCATCACCAATATTTTTCGCATAGATACTAAGTTCATATTGCTTTGTAGGGTGCCATGATATTGATGCATCAACAACAGTATAATGCCCTTGTTCTAAATTATTTTGCTCATTAAAGTAAAATGGTCCATTAAATCTGACTGCAATCCGAGAAGACCACTTTTGCTCCTTGCCATATAAGCCCTCCCATGAAATTAATGAACTATAACTAGGAGTATAAGCAGGTCTTTTATTTTTATGTTCTCCACTGGTAAACTCTGATTGATTGAACATGCCACCCAGTGAAATACTATGATTAGGGGTAAGCTTTGATTTCCAAAGATATTCTATCCCTCGACTTCTTGAATCTCCCATATTAGATAATGCCTGATAACCAATAACACCTACATATCCTTGAACATCTTTACTATCTATTTGATATAAAGTAATTTCGGCCATATGGTTATCATTAACACTGTGCCATTTCCAACCTAATTCCATTTCCGTGGCAATTTCCGATTTATAAGAAGTCAGAGCTAGTTTATCAACCCCTTCTTTGTTAAAACCACCAGGTTTAAAACCGCGGCCAACTCCAAACCATATACGATTCTGCTCATTTGGAAGCCAGGCGATACTTGCTCGTGGAATAAAGGCATTAAAAACTGCATTATTATTATAATTAGACTCACCTTTTCCTTTTTCTAAAATAATCATTCGAGTTTTTGCTTTTTCGTGAGAAAAACGAGCCCCTGCACCTAACTCCCAATTGTCATTTATCCTGTATGCACCATCAAAATATCCAGAGTAATTATAAATATCATTATCAGATTTTTTTCCTCCCATTCCGACTTTCCCTACAGATAAATTATCATGTCTATAACCCATCTTTTGAAATGATACCCCTATAATTCCACTTAGATCCCCCCCCTCATAATTAGCTCTTGCTTCTGAATACAAAATATCCTGAGAATCATCTTGTAACGTTCCGTCCATAAACAATCTATCTATATCCATATTTTGATAAGAAAGTATCGTTTTAAACTTCCATTCATCATTAAAATCATAACCTGTATTCCAGGAAATATTTTTTAATTTACGTTTAAGATTAGGTGTTTCATATAACCATTCAGTATCAATTTTTGAACGTGAAAGAGGTGAAAAAGGAACAAAATATTCCTCATGAGAATGGTAATTTTCTCCACCTACTTTTAAATTAGACTCAAATAATGTATCAGGGGAAATATAATTAGCAGACAACCATCCAGCTTTTATATCTCTGCTATCAACATTTTTTTTATCCCATGCTGGATTGTTCAAAGAACCATTATTTCTATCGAGACTAACATTCCCCTGAAAAGCCCAGCCGTTTTCCATGTAGCCAGTGCTTCCTCCTGTATTGATTCTTTCCCCTTGACCAAAATATTGCCCCCCTAACCATGCTTCAGCGTGACTACTGGGTTTTTTGGTAATAACACTGATAATCCCTCCCAATGTGCCACGCCCATAAATAACTCCTTGTGGGCCTTTAAGTAGCTCCACTTGCTCAACCCCTTGAAGAGATTGAGCATACGATTGAGAAAGCTGGGGAGCACCATCAACAAACAGTCCCAAACTTGGAGAAAAGAAATCGGCCGAAGATTGGCCCCGAAGAGTCATATTGTTATAAATACGCGAACTTCGGTTTGCAGATAACAACTCAGGAAAAACTGCGCTCAAATCATCAGTTTGATTAACTAAAGATTTTTTTAACTGTTCATCAGTTTGAACATTCACATTACCAATTACATCAAAACTACTTTGAATGCGCTTAGTTGCAGTAACAGTTATTGTATTATCATGCTGTTCTGTGGCAGCTACAGAGCTTACTGTTACCATTGTAGCCGCTACAAAAGATATAGATTTAAATAAAGTTCCTTTATTTTCCATATAAACCCCAAAATGTGCAATGGCACTTTACGCCGAAATGTTAATGCGAATTAATATCATTTGCATTGTTATTATTATTTGAGGTTGATCACATTTTGAGCATGAAAATTATATATACTTATGAAAGTGTGCTGAGTAACAGAAAACATGAATATTAAGGTGGGTTAATAGAGTGCAAACCAATGACAAAAAACAAAAGGATCATTGCTGCTATAAATCAATCTGTTATGAGTTATCAGCCAACAGAAGGATCATTATGGCTATAGGTGGGGTTTATATCACCCAAACCCTTATATCAATGATTATCATGCAATCTGTACCAACCTTACTAAGAAGTGAAGGATTTTCTCTCTCTTTAATTGGATTGACTTCACTTTTTATGCTTCCTTGGACACTTAAATTTTTATGGTCTCCATTTATTGAACGCCTGAGATTACCTTTTGGAAAAAAATTTCGCCGTTCACGTAACTTGATTCTTATTGGTCAATCATTGGTTGCTCTTTTAGTTTTTTTACTTATTCTAATAAACCCTAACGATAATATAAGCAAACTGAATAATCTTTGGATTTTTGGAATATTTATCCTATGTGCATTCTTAACATCGACTATTGACATTGCATGTGATGGCATGGCGGTAGAACAGATTAAGGCAAGTAATAGAGGGTGGGGAAATATTGCCCAAGTTGGCGGAGGAGAAATAGGAGCATTATTAGGCACTAGTGGTTTTTTATTAATTTCCAGTTATTTTAGCTTAAATACTGCATTTGCTATATCAGCTCTAACCATCATATTACTTACAATTCCAACACTCTACTTTAAAGAATCAGATAGACTAACCACATCTGAAACTTACCATATACCCAAATTATCATATGCATTTAATCGAAAAGAGGTAAGAATTGGTATTTTATTAGTAGTTTTATTAGAAGGAGGTAACAGAATCACAGATATGATTACCGGACCTCTATTAATAGATATAAATATTACATTAAATAATATTGCACTATTAATAGGAAGCTTCAATTTTTGTGCAAGCCTATTTGGAACACTTTTAGGTGGTATATTAATAAAAGTATTTGGCATATGGAAATCAATTTTCATTACCTATGGTTTACAAGGTTTAATTTTTACTTTCATATCCATGGCTATAGGAATAAAATATATCCCACATGAAATACTTTTTTTACTTATAGGGTTCAAATATATTCTTTTTTCTGCAGGACTAGTTTCTTTTTACACTGGTTTAATGAGCTTATCTTCATTGAAACAAGCTGGTATTGATTTCACTATTTTCCAATGTACAAATGCTTTTACAGCAATCATTGCTACTCTATTAGGCACTTGGACAGCGGAGAACTGGTCTTATCATTTTGTTTTTGCAATATCATCTATTTATACTTTTATCGCAGTACTAATTTCCATTAAATTAATAAAAAAACGCCTTAAACTAAATATTTCATCAAACAATTTTGAGCAATATGTATAATTAGTAGGAAATTGAATAAGGTAATTACAGAATGGATAACTATGAAGATTATTATACTCAGTCTGCTGAAATGTATGATATTTTAAGCGAACCTCATTGGGAAACTCGTAAAGATACATTTATAAAATCCTTGAAGTTTATGGGAGTAAAAACAGGCAACTGGTTAAATATAGGTTCCGGCACTGGCCAAGAATTAAGTATAATTGCGCAAATGTTTCCAGACATACATATTTTTGCAATTGAACCGTCTGCATCTATGCGTATTGGCCTAATGACAAGAATTATGATGTTACCTGAAATACAACACCAAGTAACTGTGATTGCTGATACATTTCAAAATACCATTCTACCAAAATCATTTTCTGCCGCTATTATATGTGGCTGTATAGGATATTTTAATCAGAATGATAGAAAAATATTATGGAATAAGCTTGCAAATGGGCTAGAAAAAAAAGGTGCTATTTTGGTAGATACAATGCCGTTTAATACGCCTTGTAACATTTCTAAGATACTATTAAATAGTAAAAAAATAGGGAACCATATCTATGAAATTTATTTAAGTGGCAAACCTATAGATCAAGAGGCTATTCGTTGGAATATGAATTTTAAAATCATAGAAGACGATAAAGTCATACGAAATTTTAATATAGAAAGAGATTGGTATACTTTTGGAATTGAACAAGTAATTAAGGAGGCATCAAGAGAAGGATTGGTCCATGAAAACATTAGCTCAAGTACTGTACCAATGGCAATCCTCCGCCATAAATAACTCATAATTAAGGTATAGAAATGAAAATATTAAGTGATATTAATAACATAAAAGAATTATGTTCCAAGCAAATAAACATTGACAAAAATAAATTTTCAGATAAGGACAATCTGATAAAATTAGGTCTTGATTCAATTGGATTTATGCAATGTTTATATATTTTCCAAAAAAATGGTTATGCTATAACATTAAAAGATTTGTATTTAAATCCAACAATAAAAGGATGGTATAAAATATTAAAAAAATCAGATATAAATAAAAAAGAAAGAAAAGATAATATATATACACATAAAACAATAAAAAATGCTGGTGAGTTTTCACTTACACCTATACAACATGCCTATTTTGTCGGCCGTTTGAATAAACAAACTCTTGGTGGTGTTGCTTGCCAAATTTATCAAGAATTTGATGGCACCCCTAAATTTACTCCGGAAAGTCTAGAGAAAGCATTAGTATTATTATCAAAACGTCATCCCATGTTGAATATAGTATTTCACCAACAGGGTACACAATTTTGGTCTCCTAACCCAAATAGAAAATATGTTACATATCATGATTTTAGTAAATTACCAAAAGATGAGTATGAGAAAAAACTTTTACAATTACGGGAAAAATTAAGCCATCAGGTACTAAATGTTGAAAGCGGTCAGTTAATTGATTTTCACATGATATCGCTACCTAACAACAGATATCGTTTATGTACTAATATTGATATGTTGATTGCAGATGGTACAAGTTATTCATTACTCTTTACTGAACTTTGTTTATTATTGAGCGGAGAAATACTGCCTCAGTTAGATGAGCACTATGACTTTTACCATTATTTACAAGATAAAAAACAGTATGAAAACAAAGAATCAGCATATCAATATTGGAAAAATAAAATCCCAAACCTACCAGACTCTCCTCTTCTGCCATTATATATGGATCCAGAAAAAATAAATAAAATAAAAATTAAACGCCTTAGCTGGACATTTAGCTCAAAAGAATGGAAAAACTTTAGTAATTTGGCTAAAGAAAATAATATTACACCTTCCATTGCATTAGCAACCTGTTTCTCATCTGTACTTGCAAGATGGACTGGCCAAAATAGCTTATTACTCAACTTTACATTATTTGATAGAAAGCCATTAGCCCCTGCAGTTAATAATATTATAGCTGATTTTACTAATGTCATTCTTTTAGAAATGAAAACAGACAATCGACCATTAATTTCATTATCTAAAGACAATCAAAATACATTTATTGAAGCTTGGCAACATTCTGATTATTCTGGTATTGATATCATTAGAGACCTTCGTAAAAATGGCACCCATCCTTATGGGTGTCCTGTTGTCTTTACTAGCCATATTAATCAACCACTTATTGATAAAAATATAGAATCTGTATTAGGTTCTATAGGATGGGGAATATCACAAACCCCACAAGTTTGGCTTGATCACATGGCAATTAACAAAAGTGGAAATATTGTTTTACAGTGGGATTATAACAATGACTTGTTCCGGAATGATGTTATAACAACAATATTTGATGTTTATATTTCTCGTATACGCCAACTTGCCAACGATCCTAATGCCTGGATTGAAACCCAACCTGATTTAATTCCTAAAAAACAATTAAAAAATAGAATATCAGTTATCAAAAAAGATAATTCACTATTACCACATACACTGCATAAGTCTATTTTCCATAATTATTCAAATTCATCAAAAATTGCTGTCATTGATATCGACTCTCAGGAATGGAGCTACAAAAAATTATTATCTAAAGCAACAATACTCAGTGATCAAATAATACAACAAGGTTATAAACCAGAAGACAGAATTGGTGTATGTATGCCAAAAGGAGTAGGGCAAATCATTAGCGTTCTGGCTATTTTATTAATGGGGGGAACTTATGTTCCGATTGATGTACTACAACCAGAAGAACGTATAAACCGCATTGCTAAAAATGCTCAGCTTTCATTACTCATCGTATCTGATAGCGATCCATCCTATTCAATCTATGCTACATTTTGTAACAGGATTGTTTGGCAAAAAGTTCAACCCTCCGAGAATAAACCACTACACAATATAGATATATCTCCTCATCAAGCAGCTTATGTTATTTATACTTCAGGTTCTACTGGAGAGCCTAAAGGTGTTGTTGTATCCCATGCCAGCGCAATGAATACCTGCCTTGATCTCAATCGGCGATATAACATTTCAGACAAAGATCGGGTACTTGCCATATCAGCACTACATTTTGATCTGTCTGTTTATGATATTTTCGGTGTTTTAAATGCCGGAGGGACTCTTGTATTAGTTAAAGAAGATGAGCGCCGTAATCCTGATGCATGGTTACGACTTATTAACCAACATAAAATAACACTTTGGAACAGCGTACCTGCACTGTTTGATATGTTACTAACCTATGCAGAAGGAATAGGGTCATCCATTCCACAATCGCTGCTATTAATCTATCTCTCTGGAGATTGGATTGGGCTTGATCTCCCGACACGTTACTATAATTTCTGCCCTGATGGACAAATAGTCGCCATGGGAGGTGCCACAGAAGCCGCTATTTGGTCTAACTATTTTAATGTCACAACATTAGACCCATCCTGGAGCTCGATACCTTATGGATATCCTTTATCCAACCAACGTTATCGTATTGTTAATGCTAGAGGAGAAGATTGCCCTGATTGGGTATCAGGAGAACTTTGGATTGGTGGTGCAGGCGTTGCGTTAGGCTACCTAAACGATCCCGAAAAAACAGCACAACAGTTTGTAAAACAAAATGGTGAAAATTGGTATAAAACAGGTGATATGGGAAGATATCTCCCTGGCGGTATACTTGAATTTTTAGGAAGACGTGACCGCCAAGTTAAGATTGGCGGATACCGTATAGAACCAGGGGAAATTGATGCTGCATTCAATAAGCTTCAGGGTGTGCAAAATGCGATTACACTATGCCTTGGTAATGGTAATAAAGAAAAAGCATTACACTCTTTTGTGATACTAAATTCGGGTAATTACCAGGATATTATCAGTTCAAATAGCACCTTTTCTCCCCTCTACTATCTGCGCTCAACCCCAATAAATGTACAACAACAATCCCAAGAAACGGCAATCATAGCTGGATTTTTATATGATTATCTTACTGAACAAAATATTGATTTCGACAACCTCTTGTCAGAAAAAAAATCAGCAGATGACCATAGCATTATCGCTAGCTATCAGTCATTAATGGCTAATTGGCTAAATTTAATAGCACAATATCCACAAACTACACTCAATTCCCCCCCAACTAATAGTACCCAGCGAACGCTAATAGAAAATTTGCAGCGCCACAAAAACAATTTAACAGACATACTCAAAGGTAAAAAATCAGCTCTAACACTATTTGATGATCCCTATTGGTCACCAGAACAAGTCACTATGCGTATTGATGGAATGCACTACTCCTTAGAAAATTTACTACAACAAATAAGAGAACTTCATCATTCACTAAAAAGGCCAATAAAAATCATTCAATTAGGTGCTAGAAGCGGTATTTCAGCAAATTATATTCTGCAACGATTACCCACTAATATGGTTACCCTACTGCTAACTGATGAGTCTCTTTCAATGGTAACGCAAGCTAACCAAAATTTATCAGATTATCAAAATAGTTATGCTGAGCCTCTTACAGAAGTATTTCTTCATAAAAATCGATATAGTGCAGATATCATTTGGATGAACAATTATCTTCATCGATTAGACAGCCCACAAAAAGAGATACAAAAATTCGTTTCACTCTGTGCTCCGAGTGGAATGATTTTTATACAAGAAGTGTTACATGCCCCTGCACAATCACTGATAAGCATCTCTTTATTACAACAAAATGGTAGTGATCCTGCTGATGAATTATTAACAGCAAAAAAATGCAAAGATATCTTTAGCGCTTCTACTGCGACTTATAAAAGTGAAGGAGTTAACGGCGAAATATTGACACAGTTATACCAAGCACCAGAAAAAATTTATTTACCAGATAAAAATAAGCTAGAGCATGATTTGCGCCAATTTTTACCAGACTATATGATCCCAAAACATATTTATTTTCTAACTGAGTTCCCCTTAACCGCAAATGGCAAAATAGATAACCAATCATTAAAATTGTATTGTCAGGAATACCAAGAAGAATACCTAAATCAACAACCTATCAATGGTAAAGAACAGATCATCATAACAATATGGCAAAAGCTCCTTGGCACCAACAAGATACACCGTCACAGTCATTTCTTTCGTGAAGGGGGAGATAGCCTAGTTGCTATTCGATTGATCTCTGATTTAAACCATATTGGCTACCAAGTTGAACTGGAGCATATCTTTGCTTATCCGATCCTTTCTGATTTTGCACAAAATATAAAGCAGAGCGAAGTTTTCGAAAAACAGCCAGCAATTTCACATAACGAGGCGTATAGATACAATCCATTTCCACTCACTGATATTCAGCAAGCTTACTTAGTTGGACGGCAAAATAATTTTACACTTGGGGGTGTTGGTACACATTTTTTTGTCCATTTTATAGCGGAAAATTTAGATGTACCTAAATTAGAACGTACAATTAATCAGTTGATTTCTCGTCATGATATGTTACGTGGTGTCATTATTAATGGACAACAACAAGTACTTAAAAAAGTTCCTTATTATTCCGTTAAAACGCATTATATCCCTACAGAAAAAAGTGACGCTTTTCTAGTATTACGAGCTCAACTTGCTAACATTGTTTATGATCCAGAAATTTGGCCTTTATTTACTATTCAAGTTATCAAGACCAAAGAACAACCAGATCATATTTTTATTAGCCTTGATAACTTATTCCTTGATGGAATGAGTATGCAGATATTTTTCAGTGAGCTAAAAACACTGTATATGGAGCCAAATCACCAATTTATCCCTCTAGATATTACTTTTCGAGATTATATTGATTGTGATGCCTATCCGATTAACACACAAAATGATTGGGAATATTGGTTAACGCGTTTACCACAATTACCACCAGCCCCACAATTGCCACTAATAAAAGATCCAGCACAGATTGTGCAACCTCGCTTCTCGCGTTTACAAACATCATTATCTACTTCTGTTTGGCAAGCACTACAACAAGTTGCTCAGCAAAATAATGTTACGCCAGCAGCACTTTTGATTGCTGCTTATTGCGCCACATTATCCGCATGGAGTAAAAGCCCTGAGTTAACAATTAATTTGACATTATTTAATCGGCATCCTGTACATCCTCAAATAAATGAAGTACTTGGTGATTTTACCTCATTACAATTACTCGATTGGTATACCTGTGATCTTTGGTCAAACAGTATCTCAATGATGCAAAAACGTTTACATAAAGATATGCAACATCGTAGTGTTTCAGCCATTAAAGTAATGCGTGAAATGGCAATTCAACGACAGATGTCTCATATAGAGATACCTGTCGTTTTTACCTGTGCATTGGGCTATAAACATGATGAAGGTTTTCTTTCTCATCATTCATGGCTAAAACCTGTTTGGGGAATATCACAAACACCACAAACATGGCTAGATCATCAAGTATATGAGTCAGACGGTGAATTATATTTAAACTGGGATTTTGTCGAACAATTATTTGACTACACAACCATTTTTTCCATGTTCCAGCAATATGAACATATACTCACTAAACTGGCTACTGAACCACAATCTTGGCAATTGCCACTAAATAAACTTATACCAAGATGCAATAATCTCGTCATCACCCCAGTTTTCAATGCCAAAAATAATCAAAACACACATTATAAACAATCTACTGATACACAAAAAACAGGTCAGACAATACAAAAACTACAACAACTTGTTAAGCAAGTTATTGGAATAACGTTAGCACCTGAAACAAATTTTTTCGAAGCAGGTGCCAGCTCTTTACAATTGGTTCAACTTCATGCAGCACTACAAAAAAATGGCTATAGCCATATTACAATTACTGATCTGTTCGCTAGTCCAAATCTAAGTACATTAGCGCAATTGCTTTGGCAAAACACTTCACCAACATGTGAGCAATATTCCGACCGAGACAAACACAAAAACAAGAGAAAGAAACGGTTACAACTACGAACTCATAGTAGATAAAGGATATTAATCATGCTGAATTTTGAAACTTTCTATGGTAATAGTGAACCTATAGCTGTTATTGGTCTTTCTGGTCGCTTCCCTGATGCACAAAATATTGATCAATTTTGGCATAACATAATTAATAAACACGATAGCTCTCGTCTTTTTTCTGAAGAAGAACTAAAAGCCGCAGGTGTCGCTGAACAAACTTATCATTCACCTGATTTTGTTAATCGTGGCGCGCCGTTAGATGAAGCGGAATATTTTGACGCTACTCTATTTAATTATTCACGCTCAGAAGCTGAACTTATCGATCCCCAGCAAAGAATTTTTTTACAAGGTGCTTGGCATGCTTTAGAGCATGCTGGATATGCCCCTTGCAATATAACCATCAAAACAGGCGTTTTTGCTTCAGCAAGAATGAGCAGCTATCCTGCCCAGCAAGATTTAGCATTGCACAATATTGGCCATGTCCGTGGCATGCAAAAATTATTAGGGAATGATAAAGACTATCTCGCAACACGTATTGCATATAAATTAAATTTAACTGGTCCAGCATTAACTATACAAACCGCTTGTTCTAGCTCCTTAGTTGCCGTACATATGGCTTGTGAAAGTTTACGCTCTGGTGAATGCAGTATGGCTATTGCTGGTGGAATTGGTATCACATTTCCACAAACCGGTGGTTATCTATATCAGAAAGGCATGATCTTCTCACCAGATGGTATTTGTCGTCCTTTTGATGCAGAGGCAAACGGTACTTTTGCTGGTAATGGATTTGGTATTGTAGTGTTACGTCGTCTTGAAGATGCCTTAGTGGATGGAAACACAATTATTGCTGTATTACGTGGTAGTGCCATTAATAATGATGGTCATCAAAAAGCGGGATTCACAGCTCCCTCCGTAGCAGGCCAAGTTTCAGTTATTAGAGAAGCAATACAACTGGCCGATATTAAAAATGAAGATATTGAACTTATTGAAGCACACGCAACAGCTACACCATTAGGTGATCCAATTGAGTTTAGTGCATTATGTCAGGTTTTCGCTGATCGCTCTCTTACTGCTTCTAAATGCGCTATTGGCTCAGTTAAAGGCAATATCGGACATCTGGATACAGCAGCAGGTATCACTGGCCTAATTAAAACGATATTAGCGGTAAATAAAGCACTTATTCCTCCATCTATGCATTTTAATCACCCAAATCCTCAATTACAAATAGAAAAAAGCCCGTTCTACATTCCTAAAAACCCTAAAGCTTGGTCTAGCAGAATACGAACTGCTGGTGTTTCTTCATTTGGTATTGGTGGAACAAACTGTCATATCATTGTGCAATCATTGCCTGACTCATTAGTATCAATCAAACCTGAACAAGAGGTAGACAATAATTTTGAATACTCATTATTGCTTAGTGCCGCCACAAAAGAGAGTCTAAAAAAACTTGCTGGTGATTATGCACCATTAATAAAAATTACCCCAGCAAACATTCTGGCTCATAATGCATTACAGCAAAGACAACTCAACTTACCATGGCGCTTATCTATCCCCTTAACAAGTGAGAGTGATATTTCACTGTTAGCTTTCTCTCAAGGAAGTGCTGATTCTTTAATACAATATGGTCATACATCAACAAATAAGAAAATAGCGTGGCTATTTTCTGGTATGGGATCACAATATCCTGCTATGGGTAAAGTGATGTACCAACATTCAACAACATTTGCCGAAACAATCGATCGTTGTGAGCAAGCATGCCTGCAACACTTAACATTTCCGTTAAAAGAAGTCATGTTTGGCCTACATAGCGATAAACTTGTTAATGCCAGTTATATTCAAGCGGCTATTGTCGCCTATGAAATCGCAATGGCAGCACATTGGCGAGCAATCGGTATTTTACCTGAAATAATTGTAGGTCATTCTTGCGGAGAATATGCCGCAGCCGTTATCGCTGGTTTCTATACAATCGAACAAATGATGCCACTTGCTGTATATAGTGGACAATTAATGGAAAGTCATGTTAATGGTGAAATGATTGCTGTATTTGCAGAATATCAAGATATTCAAATCATTGCTAAACAATGTCATGTTGAATTAGCTGCAATTAATGGCCATAACAACTTATCATTCGCGGGGCAACCCGATGATATGCAAAAGTTTACTCAAATATTGAAAGCAAAGAATATTCGATTTAGAGAAATGAATAACGTGTGTGCTGCTCATACCTCTTATATTGATAATATTCTTGATCAATTGATGGAATTTACTGAGTCATTATCAGCCTCACAAGGAAAAATAGCCTTAGTCTCAGGCTATACAGGGCAATTAATTTCTCAAAAAGAACTTCAACATCCATCATATTGGGCTCAGCAACTACGCAATACAGTTATGTATCAAGATGCAATACAAACGTTAGTCAATCATGGTGTCACCCATGCTATGGAATTAGGACCAACTTCTGTATTAAGTGATCTTGGTGAACGTGAAGGCATTACTGAGATTAGTTGGATACCAACTGCCAGAATGGGAGTTGATGAAATTCAGATGAAACAACAGGCTGCAACAACCCTATTTATTGCAGGCTATGATTTACCATGGCAGTCACTGTTTAAAACTCAAGGAAGTTATATACCATTACCTCTCTATCCCTTTGAAAAACAATATTATTGGTATGAAAAAAAGGATAGTGAAAAATATCAACCACAAAAAAGCGCATTTGATTTACCTATTAGCCAAGGTCGTGAAACGGCATTAAAAGCGCTTACAACACTCGATCTTCCTCGTTTAAACTCATTTAATTCAACACTTACCACTTTACATAATTATTACGTCGATAAAATGATATGCTCGTGTTTAGGCCATGAGTTGAATACCCCCATGTCTGTAATCGATATTATGCGAGCAGGACGCATTTTACCCCGCTATTATCAATTATTAGTACGTTTATTAGAGGCCTGTGTTGAGGATGGATATTATATTTACCAACAGATAAATCAGCACAACTACTATAAAAAAATAAAATCTATTTCTAGTGATAAATTACCATTATTATTCCATCAATTACAATTAGATAGCGAAGGTCTTCAATCTATTCCTGACACCGTCAAGCGAGCAGGAGAGCAACTCTACGATATGATGACAGGCGTGATTGAACCTGTTTCAGTGATCTTTCCTGAAGGTGCATCTCAAGGTGTTGAAGTTCTCTATCAAGATTTTAGTTTTGGTCGTTATTTTAACCAAATTGCTGCCGCGGTACTTAAAGGATTACTTTCTCACTACCAGCCCACTGTGGCTAAGCCTTTGCGAATTATTGAAGTCGGTGGTGGCACGGGAGGAACCACCTCTTGGCTGCTACCTATTTTATCAACCATACAACATGTTGAATACGAATTTACCGATATTTCACCTATCTTCACCCGACGTGCCGCACAAAAATTTAGTCAATATTCATTTGTTAACTATCGAGAGTTCAATTTACAACAATCCCCTGAAATACAAGGTTTTCAATCTGATTATTATGACATTATTATTGCTGCTAATGTTATTCATGCCACTCAACATATTGGAGATACATTAACTGCTCTTCGTACTTTACTGCGTTCCAATGGTCATTTGCTTATGCGCGAAATAACCAAACAAGCTCGCTTATTTGATTTTGTTTTTGGCCCACTGGTGTTACCCCTCCATGATGAAAAGATCCGTAAAGGAAAACTATTTTTATCACCAGAATTATGGCATCAACAGTGTCGCTTAGCAGGATTTCAACATATTCGCTGGTTACCTGATGCATTACCAGAAACCAAAGATATGTGTGAACATATTATTCTCGCCAGTGTTTCGACAGAAAACGATCACTTTGATCAAGAGTTACCTAGTGACACCAAGATACAACAAAGTTCACACTACCAATGGCAATTAACACCTTGTGTGGAACAAGATCTTATCAAGCCAACATTAATATTTAACCATCAACAAACATTGCCTTCTGAAATCACAGCTATTTTATCCGCTATTGGATGTCTTTCTGAACAGGGCGAAAATCAATTAATCGTTGCCAACCTTGCAGATCCTTTAATTATCGCCGAGCAGATCCGCCAAATATTACTGTCATCGTCTGATGGGTTTGTTGTTATCACGCAACAAGCCTGGGCATTAACTGCCATAGAAACGGTTAATCCAGCACAACGTAGTATTCGAAGTTTATTAAAAACTATTCAAAAAGAATATAGCTCAAGGTTAATTGCCATTGTTGATTTAGGTATAAATGCCTCATGGTCTGAATTAGTTCCTGCTTTTATACAAATAGAACAAGGTAATAATGAAATTATTGTTCGTAACCATTGCTGCTACTTACCACAATTAACCCCACTGCCCTCATCTTCTACGATCATAGCGCAGAACATCATGGTATCCCCGCGCTGGCATATTATTACTGGTGGTTTTGGAGGCTTAGGTCGAATTACAGCAAGTTGGTTAGTAAGGCAAGGTGCTAAACGTATCGCTATTTTGGCACCACGAGCTGATAGCAGCGCATTAGATTGGATGAATAACTTACAGAAATCTAACCAGCTAGAAATAAAATGGCTAACATGTGATTGTCGTGATAACGCTCAATGTCATGCAGCACTCACTCAGCTTGAAAATGAAGGTGGCATTGAGGGGCTTATACACAGTGCAGGTATTTTGGATGATGCACTTATGACACAACTCACCCCTAAGCGTATGTCTGACGTATTTTCTGTTAAAGCGATATCTGCCAAGCAATTTTGTGATGCTTTAGAAAAAACAGATGCCAGTTACCTTATTTTATACTCCTCTGCCGCTGCAACTATAGGCTCTGAAGGACAAGCAGCTCATTCCCTCGCTTGTGGATATTTAGATGGATTAGCTGAATATGCACGTCGCAATATCAAGGGATTAACCGTCATTTCTATCGCTTGGGGGGCATGGCAAAGTGTTGGCTTTGTGGCAGAAAAACAACTCCATGATAAATTACAACACAAAGGTATGAGTACGCTTACTACTGAGGAAGGACTGGCACATTTAGATGCTTGTCTGCTAGATAATACCTCTTGTCGCCTTGCAATGCGCTTAGCGACTCCACCTTTAATGACACAAAAAACGCCTTTATTTCATCAGACTAATCATAATGATCATTATGATAACCATGAAATTAATCACACTCGCCAGCTTTGTGAAACCCCAACTCAAACGGATCAAACAGAGCCGGTAAGCCCTAACAGGGTTGATTATCGCGTTGGTGATAACTTAGAACAGTGGCTAACAGCATGTATCAAACAACTGTTGCGTCTTGGTGATGAACATATTGATACTCACATTGAACTATTCCAATTAGGACTAGATTCTCTCTCTTTCCTCGATCTCAGTGCGGAAATTAAGAAACAGTTTGCGGTCAATATTGACGCTGAACAATCTTATGATGATATGACTATTGCTGGTTTAGCCTCAGTTATTCGAACCGCAGCACCTGAGAAATTTACTGTGACAGAAGCATTCCATAATCAAGACAACATTTCCCACACAATGGAGTCAGAACGATATGCCCCATTTCCATTAACACCAATTCAACACGCCTATTGGATCGGACGTAAAAACCTCTTTAACTACGGAGGCGTTGCTTGCCATGCAATTTTTGAATGGGATTGTCAACGCCATATATGGGAGCCGGCCTCACTTGAAAAAGCTTGGAATAAAGTTATTCAGCGTCATGATATGTTGAGAATGATCATAGATGATGATGGACAACAACGTATCTTAAAAGAAGTTCCTTATTTTCATTTTATTCAACATGACCTAACAAATTTAACCCAACAAGAGCAACAAGAGAGCCTAACACAGATAAGGGAAGCCCTTTCTTATCGGGTATTACCGACTGAGTCATGGCCATTATTTGAAGTTGAAATTTCTTGGCTAAATAACGATTGTTACAGATTACATATCAATCTAGATTTACTGCAGTTTGATACCATGAGCTTTAAAATTCTGTTTGATGATCTATTTAACGCCTATTCAGGACAAGAATTAATACCACAAACATTTACCTTCCGCGACTACTGCTTAAAAAATCAAACAAATCGTAACAGTGATGAGTGGAAAATGGCATGGTGTTACTGGCAGGATCTATTATCTGATTTACCTTCTGCCCCATATTTACCGATAAAGAATTCATCCATTACTGAACAACCTCGTTTTACGACTTTCCAACATCATGTTTCTATAGCGCAATGGGACAAATTAAAACAGAGGTGGAAAAAGCATGGTATTACACCATCAGCAGGGCTTTTAACACTTTTTGCTTTAGTTTTAGGTCGCTGGACAAAATACCCAGCCTTTACACTAAACTTAACTTTCTTTAATCGTCAACCATGGCACCCAGATGTTACACAACTTATTGGTGATTTTACCTCTGTACTCCCTATAGATATTTATCTAGATAACGACTGTACATTAAATGAGTCAATGGCAAAAATACAGCGCAGACTTTGGCAACATTTAAGTAAGTCCCAAGTAAATGGTGTAGAGATTTTACGTGAATGGGGACGCTATAAAGGGGATAGTAGCCAATCTCTGTTACCTATTGTATTTACTAGCATGTTAGGTATGACACTAGATGGTGACAATATTGATGAAGCATTAAATCAGCTTTTCGGCCAACCCGTATATAGCTTCGCGCAAACACCTCAAGTTTGGTTAGATCACCAAGTAATGGAAGGAAAAGAGGGGCTAACATTAAATTGGTTCTGCATGGATGACATCTTTGCTGACGGTTTATTAACAATGATGTTCTCTGATTATCAAAGCTTGATCACTCAATTATGCCAAGATGAAGATAATAATCAATCAGTTGATAAGATTATTGCGCAACTTCCTTCATATCAACATTTAGCAATAGATAATCACCTCCAATCACGCTATCAACAACTCGAGCAAACATTGGAAAATCATCCGCAAATCAAACGTGCTCATGCTATGGTAATGGTAAAAGACGATACGAAAGTAGAGCCTCCTCTACAATTACTGTTTGAAGCCTCTTCTGATATTCCACTATCCGTTATTAAACAGCCCAATTGGTTACCTAATTTACTTTCGCCATCAGCTTCACTCAGTGACATTATTGAAAAGAGTTGGCAACGATTTGAGGAACGAGCACGGTATGGCATATGTCACACACTGTATCGAAATGCTCTTTTTACCGAGCTAAACACACCAATCACCCTAGCTGAAATAGTGGCTCGTTTAAAAGCAAAGCCTCAGTATGAGAGGCTACTTAGTCAGTGGCTAGATTTATTATGCCTGCATCACTTATTAACCAAAGAGGGTGATCAGTTTTATGCCACAACACAGTTTATTAACTTATGTTTATCTGCCCCAGTATTTCAACAACCTGTTAATGATTGGGAATATGTACTTTGGGATTACCTTGAACAATCACTAACCCAACATGAATTACTCTTTAGTGGTAAGGTTTCTCCTCTTTCACTACTTTTTAATTCAGATGAAATTACCACAGCACTATACGCCAAACACCCTGCACTAAATTATTTAAATCAATGTGCAAAAGATATTGTTAGTGCAATGGTTGGTGCAACATCTTCACTCAATATTTTAGAAATAGGGGCAGGTACAGGAGCTACCACTCAAGGTATAGTCGCAGTACTTAAGAATACGCATTACTCATACACCTTTACTGATATATCACATTACTTCCTTGATAAAGCGCGAAAAAAATTCACTGCTGTAGGAGAAATGCGCTATCAACTCTTTGATATTAATGCACCAATACAATTTTCTCATCATCCAGATAATGGCTATGATCTGATCATTGCATCTAATGTATTACATGATGCATCACATATCGGCCACGCACTAAAACGGATTAGAAGCCTGTTAAAACCTCAAGGCTATTTATTATTTATCGAAGCAACCGAGTGTCAAAGTGCTATGCAAATGGCGACTGTTGGCTTTATTGAGGGATTAAGTGCATATCAAGATAAGCGTATATTGACGAATAAAGCGATGCTTGATAGTGAAAGTTGGCATGATATTTTAATCAATACTGGTTTTGAAACTATTGGTCAATGGCCCCAAACAGATTCCTCATCTTTGCGACAAACACTCTTTTTAGCCTCTCCCACTCGTGGAGGAAAACCTTATTTAGGTAAATTACGTGATTATTTATCTCATTCTCTTGATCAGAATATCGACTCTTTTGAGTTGTTCCAATGTGAAAATATTGAAGCAACCCTTAATGGCATAGCAACATCATCCGCTCAAGAGCTAAATGAACAGATACAACCTGTTGCAATACCTGATGTACCAACCAATATGATTAATGAAATCATTGCATTATGGTCTGAGTTATTAGGTCGTGAGGTCAATAGTACAAATGATTTCTTCCGTTCTGGAGGAGATAGTTTGATTGCAACCAAAATGATCAGCCAATTACATCAACGGGGATATCCAGCAACATTACAACAGATTTTTACCTATCCATGCTTAGCCGATTTTTGTGCTCATTTAGAGCAGGAAAAGCAATCTCAACGAGAGTACTCCTCTTTGATACCTCTAAGCGCTGTATCTGCTCCAAAACCTTACCACTACTTTATGGTACATGCTTCTGATGGTGATCCCGGTGTTTACCTACCTCTTGCTGAGTCGTTAAATAATACAGTGTGGGGATTAACAGTTACAGATGCTTCAAAACTAACTGATTTGGATACATTGTTATCATTACATTTATCTAGCATAAAAACAGCACAACAGACTGGCCCTTATATTCTTATTGGTTGGTCATATGGTGCTTTTATTGCCAGTTACCTTGCAGAACAACTCTCGCAACAAAATCATTCCGTATTATTAGTATTAATAGATCCCGTCTATCGACATGATTTTATTAAATTTTGTCATGATGACTCAGATAGTTCATCAGATGAAAATAAGCAGCTTGCATGCACTAAAAGACTTATGTCATTCCTACCTGAAAGTGACCTACCATTATCTGATGATATCGCCTGTTTATGGCTGGAAGCCACCAACCACCCAACAGAATGGACATCACCTGAAAAAGAGTGGTACCAACGATTACCGCCACATACCCAACATCACTATTTTTCAGGGGAGCACTGGTCAATACTGCAAGATCGCGCTACCAGCACACATCTGGCCGAAATCATTGATCAGTGGGTGCAACAAAAACTTTCTAATAACGGATATCCATCCGAAGGAGGTAATTAATGAAACCGGCAAAAAAAGTGGTGATTGTAGGCAGTAAATTTGGAGAGGTTTATCTCAATGCATTTATACAACCTCAAGACAAATGGCATCTTATTGGCCTTTTTTCCAAAGGTAGCACTCGTTCTCGAGAATTATCTAAAGCATTCGGTATTCCACTTTTTACTCGATTTGATCAACTACCTGAAAAAATAGATCTAGCTTGTATTGTTGTGCGATCAGCCATTGTTGGTGGCGAAGGTAGCCAACTTGCGCAAGCATTTTTACAACGGGGGATCTCGGTTGTACAGGAACATCCTGTACATCCTGATGAAATTACCAGACTACAATCATTAGCAGAAAAAATGCATTGCCACTATATCGTTAACAGCCTCTATCCACATAATAAAGCAGGACGTTTATGGATAGAAAACACACAGAAGATATATCAGCAAATACAACAACGACCAGTGTGGGGACAAATTATCACAAGCAGGCAATTAATTTATTCCGCCTTAGATATATATTGCCAAGCAATGAAATTACACCCTAATGATATTACAGTCACATTAGAAAAAGATAATACCCCGCTACAATTTCTACGACTATCCAACCCTACTGGTGATTTGCTTTTATGCCTACAAAAACATTTGTCATCTAACGATCCTGATCAGCATAGCCTCGTGATGCATCATATGATATTAGGCTGGCCAGCTGGTTATTTAACTCTCGCTGGAAGTTATGGGCCAGTAGAATGGAATAATGCGCTTTATATTCATCATCACCAAGATAGTAAAAAAGCCATGTATCAATCTCCTGCCACGATGGAGCTTGATGAACCACTGTTTCATTCATTTCATACTCCACCAAATAGTTGGCAGGATGTGATGGAATGTGAAGCACCAGAAGCTATTAATTACTTACTGGCAGAGATAGATAAATGCTGGCAATTACCTAATGATAAAAAACCAATGATTTTACAACCCCATTACCAATTAGCTTTATCTCAATTATGGATAAAAACATTGCAAACAGCAGGTAAAGCCATTGATGGCACAATTGCGCCATTTAAGCGAATGAACTTCACCAAAAGTAGTGGACGGAGAAAATAATGATAAAACAATCTCCCAAATATATTACTCCTTTAAATGAGCAAAATGTAAATAAAGACAATGCTAACCTATTGGTTTGCCCATTTGCTGGTGCCAGTAATAGTGCATTTAACTCGTGGAGATCTACCGATATTTCAGGGTTAAATTGTCAATTAGTTAATTACTCTGGCCATGGTTGCAGATTTAAAGAACCAGCCTTTAATGATATTGGGTTATTAGCCAATGAATTAATAACAATAATAAAGAAATTTTATCCACCACGGCATAATTCATTATTACTTTGCGGTCACAGTATGGGGGCCCAAGTTGCCTTTGAAACTGCTATTCAATTAGAAAAAAATGGCTGGGAATTATCTGGACTAATATTATCAGGCTGCCAAGCTCCTCATATTCAAGCAAGGAGATTACTGAGTGATTTAAATGATGATGACTTTATTCAACAATTAATTGCCATTGGTGGATGTGATGCTGAATTAATCAAGCAGCCACAGTTGTTAAAACAGTTTATGCCATTATTACGTGCTGATTTCCTTGCTACCGAGCGTTATTTTTTTCAAAAAAGCACTAAACGGCTTTTTCATACCCCTGTTTTATTAATGTATGGTAGTCATGATAGTGAAGCTGATAAAAACGAAGTTGAAGCATGGCAAGATTGGATAGATAAGCATTGCACTATTAATTGCATCGCTGGAGATCACTTTTATCCAATTACACGCCCAAATACTTTTTGTCGTTTTATTATTGATTTTTATCACCAATTTATCAATGATTAAATTGATTAGGTAATATATATGAATAAAACAATAGATACTTTGCCACTTAACTTTCGTATTTTAATAAAATTAGCCCCACTCCCTCTGATTAGTGGCATTATTATGGCAATAATCTCAACAATGCTAAGTTTAGCACCATTATGGATCATCTATAAAATCAGCCAGATTTGTTTTTCAACATCACCTAATATTCAACAAATAAATAATCTAGTTTATATCACTGTGATTATTTTAATTTTACGTTGGGGATTAATGGCAATAAGTCATATTGCCGCACATCGGGGTGCTTTTTATATTCAGCATCAATTACAACTCGCAATAGCTAAAAAAATCAGTAAAGTACCATTATCATTTTTTGCTCAATATGGCAGTGGAAATCTGCGACGTATTATCAATGATGATATAAAAAGCTTAGAAGGTTTTTTCGCACATATGCTACCTGATCTCGTCTCAGCCATAGTGACTCCCTTTATCGCTATTATATTACTTTTTTATGTAAATTGGCCTCTTGCCTTATTATCTCTAACCCCATTACCCATTGCTTTTATGGCTCAACTTCTCATGTTGCGTCGAGCCAATAAACAAACCAATGAGTGGATGAATATTCAGAAAAAAATTGCTAATGAAATAGGAGAATATATTAAAGGAATACGAGAAATAAAAGCGTTTAACTTAACCTCCCATACTTTTGGTAAATTATCTCAATCTATCAATTCCTCTGTTAAATGGATAAAAAATAATGTCAAAGCTAGTACAGGCTCTTGGATGGTATTTAGTGGGATATTAACAGCGAATCTCGTTATTATAGCACCAGTAGGTGGGTGGATGTATTTAAATCAAAATATTGATTTATCTACTTATATTTTATTTTTAATGACATCCCCCCTCGTACTTGCGCCGTTATTACGACTAACATTTGTGCTAGGAGAACAAGCTCAACGAAAACAAACCTTAAAACATATCAGTATGATCCTTGAACTTTCAGAGCATAAACAACATGATAAACATTTTACTCTCCCTAAAAATAGCGATATTACTTTTAAAGATGTCTGTTTGGATCATGGTGATAAACCGATATTAGAGAAAATTAGTTTTAATGCCCAAGCGGGTACAACAACTGCAATTGTAGGCCACAGTGGTGCAGGAAAATCCTCATTATTAAAACTAATTCCCCGTTTTTATGATTGTACTTCTGGCCAAATAAAAATAGGTCAATATGATATCAACTACTGGCCAGAAATTGATTTACTTTCTCAAATAAGTGTTGTTTTTCAAGATGTATATCTATTTCATGGAACTATTTTAGAAAATTTACTCATAGCAAATCCTAATGCCTTATTTGAGGATATTATCAAAGCAACTAAAGCAGCCAATATTCATCATGTTATTGAAAAACTCCCAGCAGGATATAATACATTAATTGGTGAACAAGGAAATAAACTTTCAGGTGGAGAGAAACAGCGATTATCAATTGCAAGAGCACTATTAAAAAACTCTCCAATCCTACTTCTCGATGAAATTACTGCCAATGTTGATGCTGAAAATGAAATTTTGATCTATCGCGCATTAAAGAGTCTATGCCAGAATCGGACTGTTATTATGATCACTCATAACCTACATACTATTATTAACGCAGATAAAATTATTGTGCTTGATAATGGAAAGATTATTGATACAGGTACACACACCCATTTATTAAACCAATGCCCAACCTATCAAAAATTATGGAATGATTATAGTCACACTATTCATTGGCAATTAATCCAGGAGAATAATAATGATTAAAGAATTAATTAAATCAGGTTATTTGCTTTCTAATAAAAAAGATAAAGATTTAATGGTGGGTCTATGCCTTGCCGTAGTTGAAGGTCTTTTTGCTACTATTCCGTATATTCTACTCTATTTTTTATTAATTGATCTTTTTGCCAATAAAATCACACTAGCTCAGTTATTTTATTACTTTTTATCAATACTCTTATCTATTGTTCTGCGTATTGTCATTGGTACTTATAGTATGCCAATGATTTTTATTGGTGCTTATAAAATGATGGGACAAGCCCGTCTAAGAATAGCCGATCATTTACGAAAAATCCCGATTGGCTGGTTTTCTTCTCAACGCAGTGGTGATCTTGCATCACGGCTTACTGCTGATTTAGAGATCATTGAAAATATCTGGTCACATTTCTTAGGAATGTTTATCAGTACTTTAGCGATGCCTGTTTTTCTCTCACTATTCTTAGTATGGGTAGATTGGCAACTCACTTTAATTATATTATTTTCTATTCCAATCGCTCTGTTCGCATTATCCATAAGCCATAAAATAATGTTAAAAGCTGCACAACAGGCAGCTGATGCTAATGCCAATGTACAATCCGAATTACTCGATTATATCCAAGGAATTATGGTTATTCGTAGTTTTGGGCGACTTGGTCCTGCATGGAAAAAACTAAAAGCAGCCTTAGAAACACAAAATAAAACCCAAATAGTTCTAGATTCCAAGCCTGCCCCTTGGATTGCACTTTATGGTTTTATTCTTGAATCAGGTTTTATTTTATTAATGATAATAGGAACAAGCCGTTTAATTAGTGGCTCACTTTCTCCTTCTCAATTCGTTTTTTTCCTTGTATTAGCACTCCCCATTTATCGACAATTCTTTGATTTAGGATTATCCAGTATGTTGTTAAATTATGCACAAAAATCATTACAACGCATAGAAGAAGTAATGAAAGTGGTTCCACTTTCTGAGCCTAAATATACTCAATTACCAATAAGAACAGATATCTATTTTAACAATGTAAGCTTTATTTATCCTTATAATAGTCAATTAACATTAGATAATATATCTTGCTGTTTTCCTGAAAAAAGCTTTACTGCTATTGTTGGCCCTAGTGGCTCAGGGAAAAGCACTTTACTACAGCTTATTTCTCGTCTATGGGATGTTAACCAAGGTGAAATATTGCTAGATGATATTAATATTAACCAAATAAATTCCGATAAACTCTGTTCATATGTATCTTCTGTTTATCAAGATGTCGTTTTATTTTCAGGAACAATTAAAGATAATATTTTAATGGGAAAAACAGATGCTCACGATGATGAAATAATAACTGCAGCTAAATTAGCTAATGCACATGAGTTTATTATACAAAAACCACAAAATTATGATACTCCTATTGGTTACGGTGGTATGTTACTCTCAGGTGGAGAACGTCAACGTCTTTCTCTTGCTAGAACTTTATTAAAAAATGCACCAATTTTACTGATCGACGAAGCAACATCGAGTATCGATTGTTCATCAGAAGTATTAATTCAACAAGCTTTATCATTGTTATCAAAAGATAAGACAATCATTATGATTGCCCATCGATTAAATAGCATTAAAAATGCCGATAACATTATCGTAATGGAAAATGGAAAAATAGCAGAACAAGGAAAACATGCTGAGTTACTTGCAAAAAATGGCTTATATGCACATTTATGGTTACAACAGAAAGCGTTATGCTAATAGCCAAATGCAATGAGTAATAGCAACTTGTTTATAGATAATGAGGTGCATATCTGGATTGGTAATCTACAAACGATACCATGTTTAAGTAAAGCTAAATCCAGAATGCACATCTTAAATAACGATGAAATTTCATCGTTATTCGACTACCCTTTTATAAAACAACGAAATATTTTTTTGCTATCAAGAGTCATGTTACGCGATATTTTATCATTTTATTTAAAAATTTCACCAGAAGATGTAAGATTTTCAAAAAATGAGTACGGGAAACCATTTATTTTAAACGAATCAAAGGAAAGCATTTACTTCAATTTATCACATTCAAATAATTGTGTTGCTCTCGCTATTTCAAATACATCATCCGTTGGTATTGATATTGAATATTTCAACCGTGATATAGAAATAAATAGCATTATAGATTATTATTTCTCAAAAAAAGAAAAAAAATACCTATCTTATTTTGACGAGACTCAAAAAAAACATAATTTCTATAAGATGTGGACATTAAAAGAAGCCTATATTAAATCAAGAGGCATTGGATTATCAGAAGAAATCATTAAGAATTTAGATTTTTATATAAAGAGAGATCAATTTGATAAATTATATTTTATAGAACAGCATTACTCTGCTCATCTTTCATATATTACCAAATCAATATTAGATAGCTATAAAATATCCATAATCACATATCACCATCCATTTAACTATAAATTCTTAACATGGGGTGATATAAAAAGCAACCTGCCACATCATTTATTATAGTTATACGACCACAATGAAATTATATATTAACAGTTAGTTTTAAGTATTATTTGACTGACTATAGGTCATATAAAAGATATGACAATTCAATTCATATATTCACACCAAAACACGAATAAATTATAAAAAACCATCAATATATTAGCACTCATATAAATAAGGAAAAATTATGTTTAACAATAAAACAAAAAATACTATTATTAAAAATAAATCCGATTGGTTAACCATACCTGAAGCTGTATACCTAGCCAACCAGAAAAAAACAGAGAAACAATTAACCGACAGCGACGTTTATCGCCATGCGCTATCTTGAAACATTTATTTATCTATATACTTTCAATCTACAATTATATTAAGGAAAGCCACAAAAATTAAGAATAAAATTAAATTGAAAAAAATAGGAAACTCTCTCACAGATCGTTTATGCTATCTTGATACACATTGTTTCATTAAACATATAAATTATACCACACTCACTCAAGATAAATATATTCATTCTAAAAAAATGGGTCATTGATACCACTCTGATCGGGTATGAATTCGTAACAATTCAACACTTACTGGCGCACTCAATCAATATATCACCACCAATCACAGGCAATCAATGTATTAATTATGGCATTTCAGTTTTATTATCAAGAACTCTATTTCAAGCGTTTGAGAAAATAACATGAAAAGAACGAATTAGCCAACAACTAATGTAATTACCTGAAGAACTAAAATCTGAGATTTATAACAACATTAATCGAATGAAACTCATAAATCCAGTGACAAAGAATATTTCCCTATTTATAAATTACCACAAGATTCCTGTTTTGTAATTCGCCTGACTGAACTACAAAAGCTGATGAATGCCTATGTAAATATTAAACACACTCCAACATCGACACGCATATCCAGCCCTTTATCTCGTCTTTTCTGGCTTTCATGTAAACATAATGAAGTCATCAGTCCATTACTAGGAAAACCTTACAAGCTTTTATCCATTTTCGAACAATGGGCATCTACCGAAGGTATTACTGACAAATTCAGCGGCGATACACTGAAAACAGCACTTGAACGCGGTTCTCCCACTTCAGTGCCTTATTGATTTAACTCACCATTATACTGAAATACGTATTAAGAACTCAAAAACTCTTAATACGGGCTTACGTGCTTTCTTCTTCACCTTCGCTTATGCTTTTTTATCTTCTCCAACCCCACTCTACACTGGAGAAAATCATGACATCACATCAGTTATTACGCCTGAAACAGGTCGAAGAAAAAACCGGTCTGAAACGCTCGCAAATCTATCTGTATATGAAAGGGGGCTCTTTTCCTCGTTCAATAATAAAGGTTGGCCCTGCCAGCGTAGCCTGGCTCGAATCTGAAATTGATGAATGGATCAACCTCAAATTAGCCAACCGCTGAAGTGTTTAAGGAAGGTCCGAAATCATGATTCCGTCTCTGAATTACGCCGTATTAACAGATGCCCTGCGTGCGCTGAAAGAAGACAATATTCACCATCGTGAATCTCTGGGACTCACCTTCGACGAAATGAATACCCTCAGGACAACACTGGTGCTTTAATGAAAAAACGAAATTTCAGTGCAGAATTCAGACGTGAATCCGCTCAGTTAGTGGTGGATCAACACTATACGGTTGCAGATGCCGCAAATGCCATGGATGTCGGACTTTCCACTATGACCCGGTGGGTAAAGCAGCTACGAGATGAACGTGCCGGCAAAACACCTAAAGCCTCCCCTATCACGCCGGAGCAAATTGAGATACGTGAGCTGAAGAAAAAACTTCAACGTATTGAAATGGAAAATGAAATATTAAAAAAGGCTACTGCGCTCTTGATGTCAGATTCCCTGAACAACTCTCGATAATCGGGAAACTCAGAGCGCATTATCCTGTGGCCACGCTTTGCCACGTGTTTGGGGTTCACCGCAGCAGCTATAAATACCGGAAAAACCGTCCTGACAAGCCGGATAGCAGGCTAGCTGTATTACGCAGTCAGGTTCAGGAACTACACGGCCTCAGTCATGGCTCCGAGGATGCAAGAAGTATCGCCACAATGGCCACACACAGGGGCTTCCGGATGGAACGATGGCTTGCCGGCCATCTTATGAGGAAGCTGGGGCTGGTGAGTTGTCAGCAGCCTGTTCACCGATATAGACGTGGGGGACACGAACATATTGCTATCCCGAATCACCTCGGACGTCAGTTTGCAGTGACAGTGCCTGACCAGGTATGGTGCGGCGATGTGACGTATATCTGGACAGGTAAACGCCGGACTTACCTTGCTGTGGTACTCGATCTATTTGCACGGAAACCCGTGGGGTGGGCAATGTCGTTCTCTCCGGACAGCAGGCTGACCACCAAAGCACTGAAAATGGCATGGGAAAGACGCGGTAAGCCATCCGGGGTTATGTTCCACAGTGATTAGGGTAGTCACTATACAAGCAGGTAGTTCAGGCAGTTACTGTGGCGATACCGGATCAGGCAAAGTATGAGCAGGCGCGGAAACTGCTGGGATACTCATTCTAATATACTTTCAAATACCGGATCGGACTGACCCGTGCTGGGATTGGCTCAAATGCCTTTGTGTTGACCTGTCGTCCGATTCTGGTATTTCCCGGGCATAACCGGGCCCAGAGTTTGTGACCTGATAGGAGCTTTGTGCTGCATCCCGAGTGTCCTGTCCTGCGATGGGGATGATTGTGCTACCAATATCTGGAGGCAAACCATGCAAAACGACCGCCAATCTTCTGAAACCGTGATTCTGGGTGTCGATACCCATCTTGATATTCATGTCGGCGCTGTTATCAGTCAGGCAGGTAAACTGCTTGGAACTCACATTATTCAAACAAATCAAGCGGACTATCTGGAACTACTTGATTGGGCACGTTCTTTCGGTAGCCTCGAACGAGCAGGCATCGAAGGAACAGGAACATATGGTGCCGCATTAACACGCTATCTCATCAAGAATAGCATTTATGTTGTTGAAGTTAACCGGCCAGATCGCTCAAAACGCCGCCTTGAAGGGAAGTCAGATCCACTAGATGCAGAAAATGCAGCCCGGACAGTGCTTTCAGGGAGCAGCAAGGCCATACCAAAAATGCAGTCAGGTGCATGTGAGGCTCTCCGGATTATTAGTGTTGCCCGACGTAGTGCAGTAAAAGCCTGTACGCAGGCGATTAATCAGCTTCGTGCACTGCTGGTTAGTGCCCCGCAAGATGTTCGCGACAAACTCTGGAAATCGAAACCACACGAATGCGTAACCGCCTGCATTAACAGCGAAGTGTCAGAGCACTCACCGTTACGTATAGCCTTGTGCAGTACGCTTCGAAGCCTTGCGAAACGATGGATGGCCCTGACTGAAGAGTTGAATGAACTAGACGAATCACTAGATAAACTGACCCGCAAGTATGCCAGTAACCTTCGTAGCCAGTTTGGCGTTGGGCCACAGACGGCTGCAACACTGCTGGCAGTTGCGGGTGATAACCCCGAACGTTTAAAAAATGAAGCGGCCCTGGCATCGCTCTGTGGCGTAAATCCACTGCCAGCATCATCAGGGAAAACAGTAAGGCACAGATTAAACCGTGGTGGCTCACGTGAAGCAAACAATGCCCTGTGGACAATAGCCCTTGTACGTATGCGTAGCGATCCGCGCACGAGAATCTATGTCGACAGACGAACTGGTGAAGGGCTATCGACTAAAGAGATCCTGAGATGCCTAAAACGCTACATCGTCCGTGAGCTCTATCCATTGATTTTATCGGACCTCGCATATGCCAATCGCCGCTCTTGACATAGGAGCGTCAACAGTCCGATGGAGCGCTTTTTCAGGAGTCTGAAAAATGAGTGGATACCGGTGACAGGCTACACCAGCTTCAGTGAAGCTGCTCAAGCGATAACGGGTTATATCGTCGGGTATTACAGCGAACTCAGGCCGCACGAATATAACGGTGGATTACCACCAAATGAATCGGAAAACCGATACCGAAAAAACTCTAAAACCGTGGCCAGTTTTAGTTGACCACTACAAAAGCTTATTGATGAACGAACTGATGATGTTTTGTATGGTGAACCATGATACAAAAAATGGACGATGGGCCGAATGATCTCATTTAATACATCTTCGCCTTATACCAACGCGAATGGAAGATTAAAAAAGTGGGCAAAAAATAATAACAATTTAAAGTAAGCATCAGCGTCAAATTAATGGCCGAAAAATCGCTCTATGCCCACATCCTTAATCTGACCACGCCGTGGCAGGTTAAATCCCTTGCTCTCAATAAAAATGCAGATTCTGTAACCGGAACAAAGAATTCTTCAAGGTGGCGATAATATTCCATTATGGAAAGCTAAATATGGCTTTCTGAGCCTTATTACCATGACTAAGGAATACCCTATTATCAACAGTATAAAAATGTAGTTTGCAGGATGAGCGGGCTCTTTACCGTCCGCATTCGCAGGGAAATTGAAATCTATGTCACTCTGCCAGATCCAAAAATAAGGTTAAGGCCGCATTCCTTTGCGGCGTCTTATTCCTCTGTTCAGACCTTATCCATCATATAACGATGCGCTTTCGATGCTGCCTGGCGGCTTTAAAAATATAGCGCTTATCGTTTTTCAGTGCTTTCAGCCAAGAAGCAATATAACTTTCGTGCTGAACCTATCCGACAATCCCCAGATCCGCCATCAGGAACACGCTTCCCAGCTCGGCGATCAACTCTTCAAATGCATAATTTTCACTGCTAAATCTTCCTTTCATTTCGCGGTTCAGGCGACTTTTGCCATCGCTCCAGTGAACAATCTCATGCAGATCCGTGGCATAAAAGCTAGCGGCATCGGAAAAAAACGACGTTCAGGTAACAAAACCTCATCTGTTGATGGCATGAAAAAGGCGTTTTGTCCTTTCTCAATGATGTTAGCACCGCTGTTACAGAACAGATTTTCAGCCTGTGGCAACGCGTCAAACGTCGCTTGTGGGGCAACGGTATCTGCCGTCAGTGAGAGGCCATCAATTTGTTCGACATTAAACACGACAAAGGTTTTCAGCATCGGGATATGGTCAATTTCTCCGGTGTCGTTTTCCTTCTCCAGGATGGTATAAAAAATGGCGGTCATGCCGTGCTAGTCCTTACGAACTTGCGCACCTTCTGCCCTAGCCTGTTTGTATGTCATCCAGCAGGAATCACTGAATCCTCATTCTGATTCACTGCACCCGCTGTAGGCTGTGCCAGTAGCGTAGTTGGAAGGCATGCCGGACATACCCGGTACGCGCTGCCACGGACACACTCAGGGTTTAACGCCTACTTCCAGTGTGGTAATGATGAGGTCGGTAACGATCTGATAAATATCGGTTCTGGTTTTGGAAAATTTCGTTTTTGAGGAGCCTGACGGGTCCAGCGGGGATACGCTGGTCGCCGTTGCGGTGTTAGAGGCACTTGTCTGAGTATGCAAGGAAGTGATCATAGTTTTTTCTCCATCAGTAATGTGATTTTCATCTTCGTATCGCCTGACAGTTCGCTTTCTCGGCATCGTTCTGGCCCACAAGGGTGCAGCATGCGTGCACTTCACCCTTACGGGACCGGTTGTGCCGTGAAATGATTAACCGGAAGCTGATACGGGAACAAAAAGCACACAGGAGGAAAAATCGGTCCCTGCATAGCCGAACTTAGCGCCCTTTACTCCGTATTGGTGAAAAGTAGATTTGTGGTAATGAATTGGGGATTGGTACTGATAGAAACATCTTGTTGGCACCGAGATCTCAAAAAATGTCTAGAATTAAAACAGGTGTGCTTACCTTAATGTGATAGAGCCCTAAAACATGCATCTTCAAGTTAATTGTGCATGATTATAAAAAAAAGAGGCACCCATAGAGTACCTCACTTACTTTATATCTTATTAAATCAGAATATATTAAAAATCAATTTTGACATTTATCCCATAATTTCGACCCGGTAATGGGACTAAATATTTCAATTGAGAAGATGCAGGTCTTGCTTCAGTATCGGTGAGATTATTAATAATAAAATCAACCGAAACATCTACCTTATCAAGGTGGTATTTTTTGCCAATCCCCGCATCAACTAACGTATAGGAAGGAAAGGCCATATCTCCACCATACATTAACCCACCGCTTTCTTTTTGTTTTTTATAGTAAGTTGCACTACTAAATGCAGTTAATTCATCATGTTGGTAATAAATACTGATACCATGCTTTTCATTAGGTAAATTTGGCAAATAGTGACCTGCAATAAACAGTTTTCTTTTGCTTTTATTTTCGACAAAATCACCAAATAGTGTAAATGTTAGATTGTGATCATGAGGCATTTCATATAAATATTTAAATTCATATTCTAATCCTTTTGTTTCAAGATCGGTGTCATCCCATTCCATAACAGGACCAGCACCACGACTGATACCCGTTAATCGTCTAAATTTAAAACCACTGTAGTCTGTTTTATACAAATTAAGTTTATTAGAGAAATTGCCAATCTCAATAACAGATGATAATTCAATACTTTTGCTTTTTTCGGTATTAAATTCACTGTTTCCTTGTTCTTCAATTAAATAAGCATAATGAGGGCCATGTGTATAAAGTTCATTAATTTCTGGTGCTCGATAAGAAATATTTTGTTGTAGTTTTAATGTCCATTCATCAATTGGTGTAAAAGATAGAGCGAGTGTATTTGCACTTGTATCAAAATGACGGTTTTGTAAATTAGAACCTTGCCCTCTACCACGATTATAATTCGCTGGAATATTGAGATTATGTTGAGTGTAACCTTTACGATATCCAGCAGTGAGCTCAAAAGGAGATAAATTTAGCGATTCAACCCAATATATTCCGTACTCTTTGGTTAATACACTGGGTAAATAAGCATCATAACCAGACGTTTTCAGATCACGATAATTACCGTTGATCCCAAACGCACCATTAAGTCGATTAAATAGCGGAGTATGTGCAGTTTCTAAAGCTAACTGATGGCTTTTTGTATTAAATACCGATGAAGCAATTTGGCCGACTAACTCTTCATCTTTAGATTCAGAATAAGAATAATAAAAAGCACTGTCTCTTAAAAATGGTGCTAAATGATCATGTTTTCCTTGTATATCTATTCTTCGATTACTATTTGAAACCGAAACAGGTTTATACCTTTCTCGAGTTGTTTTAGTTGTGAGATAAGCATAGCCTGGCACTCCATACGATGTTTGAAAATCAGTGACAGAAAAACCTAAGTAACCGTCATCTCCGATATAAGAGAGTGATGCGTTACCACTTTGGCTTTTTAAAAAGCTATTGGGAATTTCGTTATTATTATTTTCAACATAATGCTTTGGAGGTGTGACATGTTCAATAGATGTGGGGCTACCAGGTTTATATCGTAAGTTAGGTTCATTATCTACATAACCAATACCTGAAAAATAGTCCTTATCTTTAAAGGTATATTTATCATCCTCGCTTAACTCATATTCAACCTGATATTTTTTCCAAAACTCACTAATGTAAGGATACGCTTCAGGGTTACGGCTAGTAAACACTTTCATATCCACTTGGCATTGATCACGTAATGCAGAGTGGTCTTTTAGCTGTTGATAGCTATAGCAAGCACCAACTTTAGAGCGTGTTGGAATTTTATATTTTGAGACTCGTTTAGTAGCACCGGAAAGATTAAAAATCCAGTTTTCTTTATTACTGAATTTAATATTTACTGATCCACCGTTACCATTATTAGTGCTACCATTAAATGTCACGGCACCTGAAATTGCTTTTTCAGGAAACTGTGTCATTATTCGATCATCCCACAAATGAATTGCACCACCACTGCTGCTACCACCATAAAGTAGTGCTTCGGAGCTTTTACTAATTGATATTTCGTTAATTCTATTCATATCAACAGGAATAGGCATATTCCCACTAATAAATGAAACATCATTAATCGGAAGATTATTAACTAAAATCCCGACTCTATTGCCAGAGAGACTTCGAATAACAGGCCTTGCCGCATTTGGGCCAAAACCTTCCGCTTGTACACCAGCAACTTTTGAAACGGTATTACCAATCGTATTTGTTTTTATTTGTTCAAGTTGTTTTCCTTTTATCTCTTCTCGATTATTGAGTAATAAAGAGGAGAATGTCTCTTTGTTTTTTATTGATGTTGCTTTAACAGTAATAACATCGTTTGATGTTTCTTTTTCTTGGCTTTTATCTTGATTATTCTCTTTTCCATATAAAGGAGACGACAAAAGTATAAGTAAAATAATAGAGAGTTTACTTTTTTTCATGATATTCATATTAGAATGTAAGAGTAGCGCCTAAGATAATATTACGACCAGGTAAATACATTTCATCTTTAATATAAGAGGTGCTGTCTTTCCCTTTTACATCAAAGATATTATTAATCTTGGCGTATAAGGTATAATCTGTGTTATCTAAATAACCAATATATTCACTACCTAAACTAACTGTGTTATAAGCCTCTGTGGATGTTTCATAGTCTGCTGTTTTATTCTGTTTTCCAAAATGATCAATGCGAATTTGTCCAATTACGTTTTCTGTAAAACTATGTTTAATATAAGTACTTAAACGATAAGCCGGTATTCTTGGTATATTTCCCTTATTGTGTAGTAAATTTGCTCTAACATAATCACCAGAAATACCAATTAAGCTATCTTGGTTATAGTAATAATCAATATTTCCTTCTATACCTTTAAACTGTGCATCATTTTGAACATATTGTAATGAACGATAGCCATTATTTAATTCAGTCCCCGTAAATTGACCGTAAATATAATTATTAATACGGTTATAATAGGCACTCATATTGAATTGAATATCACCTGTTACTTTAGTTATTCCAATATCAATATTATTTGCAGCCTCTGCGGTTAAATTAGGATCGCCTTTTTCAATAGTTCGACTTGCAGCATGAACACCATTCGCGTAAAGCTCTTCTGCAACAGGTAATCTTTTCGTGTGTGAAAGTGATAAATTTAAAAAATAGTCTTGTGTAAAATTCCATGCTAATCCAGCAGAAATAGAAGATGCACTCTGCTTATTATTTTTTTGAGTTTCTCTATTTAACAGTGATTGCCACTCTTGGCGAAATCCTAATTCATAGCGAAAATCACCTAATTGGTATTCTTCTAATAAAAAGAGTGAGTGATTTTTTGTTTTTGTTGACGGTACATAAGCTTCTTCTCCTTGAGCACTAAAATCACGCTGGTTAAATTGCCCGCCAATAACACCATGCCAACCCCAAATAGGTTGATGTGTAAATGTCAGTCTTAATTCATCGCCTTTGTTTTTAAATGAGGTACTGACTTCATTTCCTTCTTTTTCATCATGATGATAATCGGTTCTGACCGCACTGAAACGTATTGATTCAATACCAGTAAATGGATTGTTTTTTTCACCACGAAGATCCCATCGTTTGCTATCCATAACAATATAAGGAATACCATGTTGATGTTGTTCATCAGGGTATTCATGATTGTGATTATGATGATGATGGCCGATTAAAGGAGGGCGAATTGGGGCGTGATGATGGTGATCATCTTCATGATCATGAAAATGCGTATGACCAGGCAGCCCATATCGACGATGTTGTTCACCATAACCAATCCCTATATAACCGTCATCAAAAAGCCAGGATACACCAATATTTGCCGATTGGTTATCTTGATAAGATCCTGCTAAACGGCTAGTTTCTCCTTGATGTAAAGGTTCTGGTTGTTTGTAATCACTTTGATAACGTTTAGTACCCTCAAGGCGAAGCGCCAAATTATTTTCTCCTAACGTTAATCCTACTGATCCTGTATTTCCTTTAGAAACAGAATCGTATTGATAATGCAATTCACCCTCATAGCCTTTTTCAGGCACTGACATAGGAATCTTGCTATCAATAACATTAATTGCACCGCCTATTGTGCCTCCTCCATAAAGTAATGTTGAAGGGCCTTTTAATACTTCAATGCGTTGACTTAAAAAGGGTTCACTGGTGATTGTATGATCTGCACCAATAGAGGATACGTCCATAAGATCACTACCACTGTGTAATACCTTGACTCGATTGCCTGACATTCCTCGAATAACTGGATGAACTGAGCCTCCACCAAAAAAGCTGGCATGAAAACCTGGTAAGGATGTTAAGGTTTCAGCAATCGAGGCACTACGATTAGCGCGTAGATCTTCTTGTGTCAGAACAGAAACGGGGATCGCCATTTTCTCTTGCGGAGTATGCAAAGGTGTTGAATAGACCTCTAATACCTCATTGTTCCGATTTTCAGTTGATTTTATTGCAGGGCTTGCATTTGCAAATAAGGAATAACTCATTGAAATAAAAAATGTTGTATAATTAAAAATAGATTTTTTCATACTATCCGCCATTTTTTGTTATGTTATAACATATCACATTGTATGTATATATAATTATCATTAGCAAGTGATTATTTAAAAAATAATAAAAATTTGGGCTGTCCTAGATAAGGTTTAAGTTTTAACTATCTGTTTTAGAATACTTAATTGCTTCTTTGCAGCTTGGCGTATTAAACGGGTTATTGTTAAATCTGGTGTATGGCACCATCAGACAATGCTCCGATCTGATGCTTCATCCTCTGCATACTGGGGTTGACGGTGTAAGTATCCCGCATAATTAATTTGCCAACGAAGGAGATCGCTATGCGTAAAGCCTGTTTTACTGAGCATCAGATCATCGCCGTAATTAAGTCGGTTGAAACCGGGCGGACTGTTAAAGTTGATGACTTTAACCGTGAGACATTGTCGATTAAAATCATTCTGAATCTGCCAGATCTGCGAATGATCCGTGTACTCGACAGGATCGCGGCAAACTGCGGCTACCCGATCATGCTGCACATGAATAATGGTCCAGAATTTATCTCACTGATACTGGCTGAATGGGCAGAAAAACATGCAGTAAAACGGGATCTTATCCAGCCAGGTAAGCCGACGCAGGACACTTTCATTGAATACTTTAACCGGACATACCGTACATACGCGATTTTTATATATTCATGATCAGACGTGAGATAAATAACGAATTGGAGTGGGTTTAAACAGGTTATAACGAATAGGTTACTGTAATTAATTTTCAGTATATGTAAGAGAATTTCGAGTCCGTTTACCATGCTGTGTAAACGCCTTTTTCAAAAGTGACCATCCTGGCGGTCGCGGTCACCGAACTCGACAATAAAGCGACTCTATTACTATACGCCAGTTCCTCAGCGGCATTGTCCATTTTTGCGAGGCAATCCGTCAGACAGTGCGGGGTTAGGATTGAAGCCACAGAGCACCGTTATCACTGGATACAATGGTACGTTGGCTCAATCTCAGGCTACGTGGGTATTGTACTATGGACGCTTTTGTCAATCAGTAATGGATTATATAGCCAGACATATCGATCTGTACCTTGCTAAATGGGTTACCCGTAAATACAAGAGGGGACACGGTAGCCTGGTTCAAGCGTATGAATGATTAGACAGGATCCGGAATGTTAAACTCAGTTTGTTTGCACACTGGACTATTTGTACGCGATGTTACCAGTCAACTACAAGAGCCAGATGACGGGATACTGCCACGTCCGGCTCCGTGGGAGTGGAGGGGGAAAGTTCCCCTCCACGACGCGATAACCTCATATAATACTAGAAAATAAAAATCAGATAAATGATAGTGTTCACTACTTTTTAGTGATACACCTTGCAGAATGTACCATTGCAACAAATCCTGCTGCTATCATCATAGTATCTTTCAGAACTAACCTTCCCGCACCGGAAAGATAAGGAAACTCAGTATGAGCATCTGCTCCATGTACCCAGGTTTCAGGTGTAAACACCAAAAATGTTAATGTGACAAATGGCGTAAGAAACACTAAGGCAGAGCCCTTTCCATTTATTATTAAGATAAACATCAGCATAGTACTTTCCTGCTGGAGTTGGATTTCCTTGATTGAAACGATGAATATCTAACGTCGTCTTCCCTTGAGTATGCTGTAAAAAACTGGGATCAAATTCAGCATATTCCATAGCCACTGTGTCCATGGAAAAAACTCCCAGTGAAATAAATATGGCAGGCAGGAATGAATGATGTTCAGTTTAAGTGCAATATTTCATAAATATTATCCTTATTTCAGAGCTGACTCACTTAATTCATGCCCACCATAATCGTTAACAACTGTCCACTTCACTTTTCCATATCCCGACATATTTCCATGTATAGGAAGGCGTATTGAAGAATAAGGAGCAACCATATCTACTGGATTAATTGATTGTGAGTAGTTGCTCTGAATCAAAGTAATATGATTATAAGTAATAAAATAAGGACTTTGATTATCTGCACAAAGAAAGGCCTTTGCTCCTTGTTTTTCAATATGCCATATAACAGAATTATAGGCCTCACTGAGAGAACGTGTGAGTTTTTCTGGACGATAGAATAGCTTTATGCGACTATGGATCGGGAGTTGAAGATAATTTGAGTTTACATTTAAATTATTTTTATTTTCAAATTTAGGTTTAGCTGAAATATCCAGTATATTTAGCCAAAAAATTGATTCACGATCATTAGGCAGTGCTTCACCCGTATACATAATTCGTAATGTTTGCCCTGTGTGAGGTTCTATACGAAATATAAGCGGAGTAATAATAAAGGGAACATTGACTGAGTCTGGAGCAACACTGGCATCACCAGTATCAATCCAGGACTGAATTAAAGATGGAGTAGATTCATCATTATTAATTTTAATATTAATACCTTCCTAGTTTTCAGGATAAATAACTCAGGTACCCAACATTAGCATAACTTGACACAGAAAATAAGCCGGCCATCATGAAAAAGAAAAGTTTTTTCATGGAAACTCCGAACAAAGCAGTGCAGATGAGCTGCCTTGTAAATAATGATAATAAAAACGCACGATTATTATTTATTACTCATAGGCAATAGTGTAATTAACACTAGAAATGACATCCCCTACAATTGCTTTTCCTGTAGCATAATATTGGGCCATATAGCGTAGTGTCGCTTCATCGTCACTATTAATAGCTTCTGAATGGACATCCTGTCCGACAAAGTCTTTCCCTAATTGAATAGCAGTAGTACCATCGTTATTTAATAACTGAATTTGAACATTTTGTGCTCCGTCAGAGCTTGCATTTTTTAGTTTGTTCGTATTAAAGTCAGTATTAGCTCCGGGTTCAAAAAAAGCTTTCACATTACTAGATCCATTTTGTCCAGTAGTGCATCCAGTAAGACTAATTGTACCGTCATATGCCATTGCTGAGTTAAAAATAGCAACAGACAGTACCGTACTTAAAGCAATATTATTTTTAAATTTCATTATTTGGTTACTAACATAAAAATCAATCTATAAACTTCATTGAGGGTATTTATATCCTTAATTTATATATTAAAACTATAAAAAACAGGTGCTACTCTATTAAAATTATTAAATATAAACGCCATTATTTAATAAAAAATTAATAACATTCACCAACATGAAAAATACGGAAGCTTTATTTGAAATTACAAACTTATTATTTATTAAAATGTAACCTCATGTAATTAAAATATAATTAATGGATATAATTTTCTTTCTAAAAATAAATTATGTTAATATGTTATTATTGATCGATAATGTATTTTTTTGATAGATTAAAACCATCAATATAAACATAACAATCGTTTTTAACGATCATTTTTAACAATTTATACTGATTGTAAAACTCATTTATATTGATATAGAAGGGAATAGGTAATACAGAATATATTTCAAAGTATATTTTATTAATCTTAATGACTATATAAGCAAATTTAAAAAACTTTAAAATAATTATTTAGAAAATAAATATATATTAATGCAACCATTAATGATAATAATTTATAATCTTTAATTATAGGAAAGGCACCATAAATACATTGTATTAATATTTATAACATAGACTTGGCGACTATATTAATCACCTATTCTTTTGTTAAAAAGAAAACAACAAATAACAAAAAATAAATATATGAATTAAAGAAAAATCATTCTTTAAATGATATACCTTGATCTGCATCACAGTATAATTCGGATATTTAATTACATATAACTTATAGTTGTTATATATACCTTAACAATTAATGAATGTAAAAATAGAAAATAATAACCGATTTTGACCACATATAAAACTTATTACACATATAATGATGCTTTCACATTTCTCATGTTTTAGTTTTAATCTTTTCAGCGCTCAAAGATAATCTCTCTATTGGCTTCTATCACGTGGTTTGCATATTTTCATCAAATGGATAGTCAATCTCTTTATCATTATATATCACATTTAATGTGGTTATAACGAGCTCTTATTGAACATTCATATCCTTGGTTTTTATGCACAGTAATGTGCAGCTAAACAGCTTTTATTCCTAGTCATTTTGCTAAAAAAAAGATTACTAAAATTATAAAAGCCACCAACCTATAACATTATTTTATATCCGTGATGACATAAATATAAATAAATGAAATATTTTCACTTAATATTTCAGCAAGATTTTTTACCAAAAAGGAATTAAAAATGAAAAATTATAAAGTCGCAGTCAGCTATGATATGTCTGACTCTATTTCAACTCATCGTAAATATGTTAATATTCTACATACTGACTTCTCTTATATTGCCGCAATTATTATTTCACTTGATAATATTCAAGATGGAAGGCTCGATTTTATTGAACAAAATAGCTTTGGACAGCCTGTATTCGCTATTATTAATAAAGATAAAGTTATTCCGACTAATATTATTAATCGATTAACAGGTGTAATTGATTTAAATAAAAAGAATACAGACCGGATTCAGCCGGCTGTTCCCAGACTGACCGATAATATCTGACCATAAAGCCGTTTCTAGGCTGCATCCACTTCCCGCTGAAACGCCAGCTCTTTTTCTGCCCAGGCAAATTCCTGCTGTACCCACTTTTCAGCCAGCCGACAGCGCTCCTCATCTGACCGGGCCTCAATGCCCAGTGTCGTCAGAGGATCCAGGCCGAGAGACTGAATACCGCGCCACCCTTTCATCAGCGCTTCAAAACGGGCATACTCCTCCGCACTCAGTCCCCATTCCTGCGCCTCATACTGCAATGACTGAGTCTGACTCTTAGCCGATTTCCCCGCCTCAATCTGCCAATCTGCCCCCCGGAAACAGACTGTGTGGCTGTCAGCGGCGCTGTCATCAGACACCCGCTCAGTAAAACCACAAATCTTATGTTTTTCATCACGGCATCTCTTTTATGGTAGGCGCAACGTCACCGTACGCCCCTGATAACGTCCGCCCACCGGCAGTAACTGTACCAGCCCCAGCTGATGGATAAAGGTCCGGAAGTACCGGCTGGGCATGACCGGTGTTGACCAGAATCGCGGTATCTATCAGCCACCGGTTCAGCAGGCCGGGAGGGTTTATCTGCACAGCCCCCCAACAGCAGTGAGGTCAGGGCAAGACATATCGGGAGAATTTTCATACGCATTTTCTGTCCTGTGTTAATAAAATAAAGTCACAGGCACACTGTGCGCAGAAAAGCAAGTGCTCTCAATGAGAAATTAGTTTTCCGAAAAAAAAAAGAAAACGGCGGGCATAAAAAATGCCGGCAGTCATGCCGGCATTTGAGAGTAAAAACAGAAAAGATTAATGTTTTAATGACTCAATCTTTTCCCGGGTCAGTCCGGTACATTGCATAATAATGTTCAGATCAACCCCCTGTTGTAATAATGAGCGGGCGACTTTTTCAACACCCAGGCCAATACCTTTTTCGATACCTTTTTCGATACCTTTTTGCTCAAGTTGTTCTGCAATCGTTGTCAGCATCGTTTTATACTCCGGTGACAGTGCAATCAATTGGCTGAAAAAGCGGGATTCATCCAGAATATACCCCTGATAGGCAATATATTCTATCACACTCCTCACCTGGTCAACCGTATTGTGTTGCGAGTTAATTATCTGCGCGATTATCGGCAATACCGCCATTAAACCGTCGCGGGTCCGAATATGTTTCTGAACCAGCTCCAGCAGGGCAATACCCTTGTGTGTCAGGATTTCCTCATCACTGAGCACACTCAAATCCACTAACGGAAACGACCGGGTATACAGCTGCTGAGCCAGCGCCGGATCGGCGAACCCGTCCAGCCAGTTCATGCTGTACGGATAAGGACAAACACTGCCCTGATAAAACAGAAACGGCACCACCAACGGCAGGGTCTTATCCGCCGGCGATTTTTTCAGATGATGCGCTATCGCTGACATCGCATAATGCATCAGACGAAAACCCATTAACCGATCCGGTTTTGACTGGTGCTCGATCAGGCAGTAGATATACCCTTCCCCTTCCGTCATCTGCACGGAATACAGCACATCCGAATGCAGCTGACGTAAACGGCGCTCCACAAAACTGGCCGGCTCCAGGCGCAGTGTACTTAAATCGCACAAAGGCAGGATGTTGGCCGGCAAATGCACCGAGAAAAAATCCCGGGCATTCTCAGGATGCGTTAAAAACTGCTTGAATAACGCATCATGTACCGGTTGTTGTGTATTTTTAGTCACAGCAAACTCCTTATTAATGACTAAAAAGAATCAGCCACATACTCTCTGGATACCGGCTGTTCAGTCTCTGGTGGTGTTGACTGGTGTTTCTCGGCTTTATATACCACTTCTTTACCGATTTTAATCCAGTCAATATTCAGCAGCCTGGCTTTCAGGCTGACCCGCTGTTCTCCGGCATGCTCACCTTTTGTCAGGGTGAAAATATCGGAAGCCAGGTTACTTAATGTAAACCCGGTTAGGACTTTTTTGTCCTCATCCACCGCTTTGATACACCGTCTGACCAGTGAGACCGTATTCTCCCCGACAACGGTCGTATCAAAACGAACATACACAGGGTTATCAGCCGGTCCACTGAGTGCATTAATCACTGCGGTTAAAAACTGCCCTTTAGGGCCGTTAACCTGACGGATATTCGATAAATACCCAATCCCGTTCACATGCAGATTAAAGTATTTATTTTCAGATGTTGTATTATTTTTGCTGGTCATGATGTTTCTCCATCGGATAAAAAAGGTAAAAAAATGAGAAACATCGTCTCGGCAGGAACGTGTTTCCCACCGGGGTCAGTAACAGGAACGCTCCCGAACTGACGACTTGCGTTGTATAAGATGATCCTGATGATAACGCTATTCTGTTATCACCCTCCGTCAATTTCAAGGACGAACGGAGTTCTGTCATCGCCCGTAGGCTCCCGTCTCAGATGACCCGAGGATTGGCAGTGGCAATCACCCGTAGGCGTTCCTCTCAGATTGCCGGAACATTGGCATCGTTGTCACCCGTAGGCGCTTCTCTCAGACAACTGAAGCATTGGCAATGTTGCATTAAGCAACGGTATAAGCAGAATAAGGATTAATCTGCTTTTTTTATTTGTCAAGTAAAAAAGCAGTTCAGAGAGAAAAGGATAAACACAGAAGAATAAAATGGATAACAGAAACAAACTGAAAGTCTGGTTACAGCAACATCATCTGACACAAAAAGACCTGGCTCAACTCATTCAGCAGACAACAGGCAGGCCCTGTTCTGTCAGGGCGGTAAAATCCTGGTTATGCCCACCGGAAAAAAACAGCGCCCGGCCCTGCCCGGACTGGGTGATTCAGGTACTCAGTCACATGGATGAATAACTTTTTTGTCAAATAAAAAAGGCGTTACGGTTAATAACGCCTGACAGTGCCGCCCACTCTGTGATGTTAAAAAGAACCTCAGGAGTTCAACCAGCTCCGGCGCGGTTTTCATGAGGTTGATGCGCCTTAAAGTCTGTCCTGCTGACAGACAGACTTTCTCATTGTCGCCACCGCAGTTGTTCCGCTACGGCTTTGCCGCAATGACGGGGGGCTTTTCCCTAGCGTCAGCTATGCTAACGGTAATTATCACTCAGGTAAAGAGTCCTGTTATGCTCTTCTTCACGGCCTTCTTTCTTTTATTCATCCCCCGGGTAACCCCCTGCATTTTTTCCGGTAATGGTACACTCCCTTTACAATCCGGATAACGCTGACAACTCCAGAAACGGCCTTTACTGCTCTCCCGTAAGACCATCTTTCCATGACACGACGGGCAGGATGGCATCGGTGGCAGATCCAGCGCCAGCGGCATTTCCCCGCCTTTTTTAATGAGATGTGCCAACCAGCTGATTTGCTTTTGCATAAACACATCCAGAGACAGATTTCCCTGTGCAACCTGCTCGAGTGATTGTTCCCATAACGCCGTCATTCCCGGATCTGTACAGGCTGCCGGCAGGGCATCAATCAGCTGACAACCGGTGTCTGTCGCCCGGAGTGTTTTTTTCTGCCTGACAATCAATTTCCTGTTTTCCAGCGTGGTGATGATCCCTGCCCGGGTTGCCTCTGTCCCCAGCCCCGCATTCTCTTTCAGGACTTTTTTTAATGTCGGATCGGTAATAAAGGAGGACGCATTCTTCATGGCCGCAATCAATGTACCATCCGTATACGGTTTCGGTGGTGAGGTCGCCAGTTGTACAACCTTTGCCTCCTGTACCACACAGAATTCACCTTCGTGAAGGGACGGCAATGTTTCTGTTCCGGCTTCCAGCCCGGTTTCTGCCTCTTCTTTTACTGGCGGATCGTCTTCATGTTTCACAAATAATACAGACCAGCCCTTCACTCTTTCGACTTTCCCTTTGGCAACAAATTGTTGTCCGCCTATATCTAAAAACACCTCTGTTGCATCCCATTCCTGATCCGGCAAAAACTGCGCCAGATAATGGGCACGGATAAGTTTATAGACATTCAGTTCAGCCTCATTCATGGCGTTCAAATCAGGTGTCTGCCGGGTCGGTATAATCGCATGGTGAGCCGTAATTTTTGCATCATTCCAGACCCGGGAAATTCGCGCCGGCTGCAATTGTGCCAGCACATTCTGTAAGGCCGGATCGCTTTGTGATAATGCATCTAAAACAACCGGTATGTCGGCACGCATGGACACCGGCAGATACCCGCAGTCCGTCCGGGGATACGTGGTGGCCTTATGTTTTTCATACAGACTTTGCGCGATTTCAAGCACTTTATCCGCAGAATACCCCCAACGCCTTGAGGCCGCCTGCTGAAGTGTCCCGAGATCAAACGGCAACGGCGGCAAGGCTTTTCCTTTCGTTTCATTCACTGTACACACCGTCGCTTTCCCTGCCTGCCGGCACAGTTGCTCTACGGCCTGAGCGGCCTGAACGTGAATACAACGATGTTCATCATCACAATACTGCGAGGCAGGTCGCCAGTGAGCCTGAAAAATGATCCCCTGATGCTGCAACGAGGCGGTCACCCGCCAGAAGGGTTTGGAAACAAAGTGCGTAATTTCTCTTTCCCGCCGGACAATCAGGGCCAGTGTCGGCGTCTGGACACGTCCGACCGACAATATCCCACCAAACCCCAGTTCCCGGGCTTTGAGGGTAAACAGACGCGTCATGTTCATACCGATAAGCCAGTCTGCTCTGGCCCGCCCTAATCCCGCTGAATATAAAGAGGCCGTTTTCTCGCCGGGTAACAGGTTATTTAATGCCTGCCTGATACTCGCCTCATCCAGTGCAGACAACCATAAACGTTGTACCTTTTTCCGGTAATGACAGGCCTCCAGTAATTCACGGGCAATCACTTCCCCTTCCCTGTCCGCATCCGTGGCAATCACCACTTCCGTCGCCTGACTGAGCAACTGTTTTATGGTCTGAAACAACGAAACCGCGTCTTTTTTAACCACCATTTTCCACTGTTCAGGAATAACGGGTAAGGCACTCTGCCGCCAGGGGGCCGCAAACTGTGCGCCATAAGCCTCCGGTTCAGCCTGCTCCAGCAGATGACCTCTTGCCCAGGCGACCTGAACGCCATTTCCCTGAAAAAAATTATCCCGCCGCTGATGAGCGCCGATCACCCGGGCAATATCTTTGGCCTGAGACGGCTTTTCGCACAGAAATAATTTCATTACCCTGTTCTACCTCCTTTTTCCGGCTGCAACGTCATTCGCGGTTTTAAATATTTCCTGAACAAACTCCGGAGTCAGGGTATCACTGTACGAAGCGCTGTAAGTGATATACATGTGTGTTCCCGAACCATTTTTTTCCAGTTCGATGACGATATGTGCCGGCGGGTTACGTTTTCCCATATCCGCCCCCATTTTATAATAACTTCCCGGCGTCACTTCCCATTCCCAGCCCCGGCTTTCTTCTGCAATAGCCGTGGCGGCCCATTGATCACTTTCTTTACCTGACTGACGCAGAGCACGGATTTTGGCATTCACATCCTCAAAACCATAATAACGGCGCAGACGGGCTGCGGCTGTATCAATATCAACAGGGATAACCACGTCATACTCCCGTTGTTCCCGTTTCTGCATACCACCATTCATGGTATGACTGACCTGATGCCCCAGGTCACTGATTTTCTGATTCCATTCTGCGATTTCCTGTGCAGAGCATCCGGTCAAAAGCCATAAAGAAAAGCATAAGGTAAGCAATCCGCTTTTTTTCATTGCAGCTCCTTATTATTAAATAATTAACCCAATATAAATAACATTCGTTATTTTTTTAAAGACGGTAAAAATGACGCACGTTTTCTTCCTGAAATGATATCCGGATCAATTTCACCTAAATAACGGGAAGCCTGTTGATAAGTTTCACTGTTTAAATCAAGGTTATGACGGGTGAGCTCATATTTCCGGTAGTTTACGGCCATCCCTGTCACATGACGAACCTGATAGCCCGCTAATTTAAGGACCTTGTCACGTTGCTGACGGGAAATAAAACCATAATGCTCTCCCTGCAATACACGCAAAGCAAGTTGATCAACCCCGACGAGTAACCAGACACATTTATAACCAACAGGAGATTTACTGAATATCGCCAGGTCAACAGGAGATGTTGATGAGATATCCGAAATAACCGCAACCGCAGGTAACTGAACTAATTGTTGTTCAACCTCTGAAAGTAATTTCTGAATAGTCCGAGTCCCTTGCTCCAGTGCCTGCTCAAGCTGATACAGCCACATTTCTGCATATAAGTATCCCTTCTTTGCATCATCAGTAATATGACCCGCCCGGGAAATAAACATCGGAAGACTGGGGATCATCCATTTACGCTTTTTTTCGTCACCGTCATTCTGAGAGTTGGGTACAACCCGCCCTTCCCATAGCCGGATTGCATAACTGGTATGGAGTTTCAGTGTTAATGTTGACTTTAAAGGGCCAGCCTGAAGTAACTGTTGAGAATGTTTATTTTGTTCCATAACAATACCCTTGCTTTGAGAAATTGACATACCGTACAAATGTCAACCCCCTATGCCAACGATAAATTCAAATTGAAAAAAATAATTTATTATAAAAACGTAGCGTTACTCGTCATCCTACTGAAATGCAGGTTAACCTTTGAGCATTGTTTCCACCGGAAACATCAGTAAATAGTTAAGGGTCTTCCTCTGTTGTAAGGGGAGTAGTACAGTACCTAATTGATTTATAAACACCATACAATGCATTTATGGTGTCTTATTTTAAATAAGAGGAAATTCTTCATGAGTGTGCCACAAACAAAAGCTGAGCTGCTTTTAGCTATTGATAAAAGTTTTAGTAAATTAATTAGTTACCTCAACGCAATCCCGCCAGAAATGACTTCAGATAACTCAATGGATGGACACGCCAAAGGAACGAAGATAAGTGTTCATGACCTTGTTTCATATCTGCTTGGATGGAATGCTCTTGTTGTAAAGTGGATCACTTTTGATGCTAAAGGTCTGCCTGTCGATTTTCCGGAAACTGGCTATAAATGGAATCAACTTAGTCTTCTTGCTCAAAAATTTTACTCAGATTACAGTGAGTTAAGTTATGAATTGTTAGTAGCTGAACTTCAGGCTGTAAAAAATGAAGTTGTGAAACTTATTGATGAGCGTACCGATGATATTTTGTATGGAAGACTATGGTACACAAAATGGACGATGGGGAGAATGATCTCATTTAACACATCTTCGCCTTACGCCAACGCTAATGGAAGATTAAGAAAGTGGGCAAAAAACAATAAGATCAGTTTAAAGTAAATATCAGAGTGAAATTATATGTACGAAAATATCTCTATGCCCATATCGTTAACCAGACTGCTCCATAGCTTGTTAAATTCTTTACTCTCGATGATGCAGATTTCGTTACGGAAAGCGAAATATCGCGTTCCGGACCTTCCTACCCGGATAAGAAAAACCCAATTTTTAAACACTGTTTCCAGTGGAAACACCGGTTAAGTTTTGAGCACTGTTTCCAGTGGAAACACCGGTTAAGTTTTGAGCACTGTTTCCAGTGGAAACACGGGTGATTTATTGAATACGCCTTCATTGCTCATTGGATATCCCTATGAGCGTACGGCGAAAACGCTGAAGGTACTGACGTGCAATATCAGGGGCACCCATCCCCCCCTGAGACGCCTTACTTCTCTCCGTTCTCTCCGGTTTGGTTTGCGTGTGCTGTGATACATCCGGAGTACCTGACATTTTCTGTAAAGACGCACTTTTCATCCCCGTTTCTGCTGGGGAAACGGAGTGATATCGCCCTTCACGGGCTGCCTTTAATAGCTGCAAGGCATACCCCACCGGATTACGTACACTTCCTGTCCTCACCCCCTGTGTCAGTTGCTGCACAATCGATATTGCGGCTTCTTCCGGCAACGCCTGTAACTGTTTTTCCAGCATCTGCCGATCATTCTCATCAATCCACTGATGCAGCCCCTGCACCTGAGTACCCGATAAATATTGCTCTCCCTGATCTACGTACGTATTTTTTACACTCTGTGTAAAAGTATTACGTACGTAACAGTTCGATTTTCGTACCCCTGAATCAGACTGGGTTTGTGTACTCAGTTCGATTTTCGTACCCGGTTTTTTTTCATCATTTTTTTCCCTGAGTTCGATTTTCAAATCCGGTGTTTTACACTGGGCTCGATTTTTTTTATGTTTACCCGGATGAAGTTGTGCCGTCTGCCCATTGAGTATCCGGCGTTGCCTGTCTGCCAGCGCTTCCGGTGTCTGAAGACTTTCAAGCCGCTGCTCAATGAGTTGCATTCTGGTATGCTGATGTCGCATTGACGGCTCGGTTTTCAGGGCAGTCAGCGCAGCGCGGGCCACGCACCGCACACTCTTATTTTTGTGATAACAACTTTTTTCCAGTACATCCATCCAGCGTGGATCTAATGTCTCTGCATCAAATGCATTCACCGGCTCATCATGTAACATATAGATATTTCCTCTGATACGCCCCCGTTTATCCCTGACCCGATGGCATAAACTGAGCCAGCCCGTCAGCCTCAGCATTAACAGTGCCCTGCTGACCGTTTCCCGCGAGGCTTTATCGCTGTGGGGTGTGGCTAACTGGAGTTGTAAGTCATCATAGGTCGGAAATACGGCCCCCTCATTTTGCTGAGCATGAAGGCGGATCATCATCCAGGTCAGTTTATCAACCGGGGAAAGTCGGGATTCCAGCAATAATTGCCGGGGGATTGCATCATGAACATTGCCGGCGTAAATCAATCCACTGCGCAGTGCCGTGCCGGGCTGGCTGTGTTGCCGGTGATGCAGTTGCTGCCGCATTTTTTCTAATGAAAACTGAATAATACTGTCCGGAGGAAATTGCATCTTATGCCCCACACAAAAATAATTTCATGCCTGAATACACTTATAGCTGCCTCCTCCGGTGAAAATACCGCACCGTAAAGAGGCAGTCTCAATATACTGAGGATCATGATGTTGAATATTCTGCCCTTACCGGCTAATCATCTTGTTATAACGTTCATGGCTCATCAGCTTCCAGCTTTGCCCCTGGTCCATACTGAGCAGACGCCAGAATGCACCAATATCAATTTTCAATACCGGGTAAACACCGCCCTTTTTTCCACCGCATTTCACTTTTTTACAAAGTCGTTCTCCCGAAAAATAACGTAGCAATAACCCGTTTGCCTTCCGCTGAATATGCTCCGGAACAGGCGTGACACATTCCGGAAATATCCGGGCGGATTGATGATGACTGATATTCCTGTTATCCGGCATGATATTTCCCCCTGTCAGCTGAATTCAGTATGCCGTCCCGGTGCCATTCCTGAACCGAATTCCATACCGTGGTCAGAGAGACATTCATTTTTTCGGCACAGGACACCATGATCTGAAGACAATCCGGATCATCCGGCTCCGGCATGCCCTCCTCTTTCCAGCGATACCATAATTCCGTTTGCTGCACATCTGACAGCCGCTGTGAACGGCCAGCATTTCCCCGGATCCCGGACAAACGCCGACGGGCTGACACCTCCAGTGACGTCATGCCAAAATACTGATTCAGCAAATCGATGGATGCCCCCAGTCTCAGACAGCGTTCAATCATCTGATTTTGACGGTGAACTTCTTTTGCCCGGGTCAGTAATAACCGTAAATTCTCCCGGTGGATCTGGCAGGTAATAATGGAGACCGGACTTTGAGAAAGATAATGCAGATCTTCAATGGTTAAACTGTTCAGTAACCGGATCTCATTGTCCGTCAGTCCCAGCGCCTCACAACGCCGCAGATTTCCGCTTTTTATTTCCATCACCAGTTCTGTCAGCAGATGATTCCCTGCCTGTGCTAATTGAGTCGCCATTACAGCCTCCTGTATTATTGAAAGCCTGCCAGAGTGTAAGTATCCACTGTAACACGTAATTCCGGTGCCATAACTCACGGGCTTTATTTGAAAGCAATACTTCTGCCCCTGCTTTTTGTCTCATGGTGCGCATATATTTTCGCCACGCCCGGCGCCGGCTCTGATAATACCGGGACCATATAAATCCCAGTAATTCCGCAGACAATTCAGCCTGCCGGCCTTTACCGGTAAAACACACCTCAATATAAGGTTCTCCGGCGGTCCCGGTTTTCCGCAGTGCATAACGGCAACGGCAAATTTCCGCACTGAACAACACCAACCGCCACCAGTCCGCATCCTGATTTTCCGGTGGACGGACAGAAAACCGGAAAACCTTATCATGCTCATATTTCCGGCTCCCGGCCCGGAATAACCGGCAGATATCCATCAGGCGCTGTATCACTTCCTGCTCATAACCGGTCTTTGCCCGCCCCCGGTTCAGGGGCAGATAACACGCCAGCGCCTCCGGCGATAAGGCGGTGCTTTTATTCCCATTCCTCTTCATCATTCACATCCGGATCAACATCTCTTTGTTTGGCATACAAACAACGCAACAAGTACATCAGTTTCATCCATGTCATAAACTGGGTATCATTCAATACCGGCGACATACCGGGCTGATATCCCCCCGTCAGCAGGGCTCTGAGGGCATCCGGAATATCATCATGGGACTCATCAGGTTCTGAGAAAACCGTCATCACACGCCCCAGCACCGAATGTGCTGACAACGTAATAAATCCCGGAGAATGCACCCCGGAAGCCGCCATAAAGGCGGAAGATAAATCCAGCTCATTCCCTAATTCAAACAAAGTACGGTAAATTTGCGTCTGAAGATGTTCAATATCATCCAGATGTGATGCCACCGGCCAGAGATCCTGACACGTCAGTGCCGTCACCGCATGACCGGAGACGGGCGCCTCCACCGGTGTGACATGCTCCGGGTTATTCGTGACAAACAGACTTCCGCCATCGACAGGCTCAATATCCGCCTCGTCGGTATCCCCGCTCAGCACAGGTGCCCCGCCGTATAAATCCGTCTGGATCTCCACAACCGGACGGGATTTTTTCTTTTCAACGACAGGAGATACTGAAGCCTCCTGACCTGAACCAGAAGATAGGGGCTCCGTTAACAAATCCTCTGCCGAAAAACCGGAGGTCATACCGGTAGGTACGGTTTCTGAATGCGCGGTTGTTGTATCACCCTCACTCTCCACCGGCGCAGGCAATTCCGGCTTTGTGCTGCGTCTGCCTTTATTGACCTTCAATTCAAATACCCAACGTTCATAATCCACACCGGCAACAGAACACTCCCTCAGTAGCCGGCCAATCAGTTCATCCAGAAACACGTCATAATCAAAAACATCATGGTTATCTATTTCTGTGCATGTCCTTTCAAAACATCCCAGAAAATCACAGGCTGGATCCGGCCCGTCATACTGAAAAAGAAACGAATCCGCTACCCGTTTTAATGTCGAACGCACGGACAATAATTGCTCAATTTGGGGTCTTCCCAGCCCGTTTTCCAGTAAACGGGGCATATAAGGTAATAAAACAGAAACAGTATCTTCCATCTTACTGATGTGTGAAATGCTGACAGGTAATCCGTCCGCCGTCATGCGCTGAGCGAATGCCCGGAGTGATAATTTTTTCCCCAGCGTTTCCTCATACAGAGAACGCGCCACACAAATCCCTTGTGCTTTTTCCAGAAACGTTAACTCCCCTCTGACTTCATTCTCCGCCAGATGGCCAATCAAACACTGCAAACGCCCCGGCCAGGGTTTAAATAACACATGAAGGCGGAAGAAACGCTCATCCTGTGTCTCCTGCCACAACTCAGAGAGGATCTGATAGCGCGTATTTCCGCCGTCACTGAAGATATAAAACTCACTCCCCGGTACTTTGGTGACTTTAGGGACACTGTCCAGTCCGCGTGCCCGAATGGAACTCTTGATTTCCTCATAACGCGGGTTTCTGCCCTGACGTGGGTTATCCGGATTTGGCTGAAGTTGCTCAAGTGTTAATATCATCGGCATTTCAGACACCGGATTGACGTGGGCATTATCGGATAACGGGGAACTGACAGGATTTCCTCTGAGAAGCGCCTGACTGAGTTTATGCTGTAAATCTGTTTTCATTCTTCGCCTCTCCCTTAAAAATAATATCCCTGAGGAAAATCACTGAACCGGGTATACATCCCGTTAAACTGCACTTTCACCGTCCCCAGCGGTCCCTGTCGTTGCTTACCGATGATAATTTCTGCCACACCTTTGTCCGGTGAGTGTTCGTGATACACCTCATCGCGGTACAAAAATAAAATCAAATCCGCATCCTGTTCCAGCGAGCCGGAATCCCGTAAATCCCCGTTTGTCGGGCGCTTATCTGCACGTTGCTCCAGTTGCCGGTTTAGCTGGGAAAGGGCCACCACCGGACACCCGAGTTCTTTCGCCAGTGCTTTCAGACTACGGGAAATTTCACTGATTTCCTGCGTCCGGTTTTCCTGTTCAGGACTGCGCATCAGTTGAAGGTAATCCACAATAATCAGTCCCGGCGTACCCACTTTACGGCGGTAACGCCGTGCCCGGGCACGTAACAGGGAAGGTGTCATATTACTGGTATCATCAATCACCAGACGCTCCCCCCATTCGGCAATCTGTGACATGGCACCACCAAGACACTCCCAGTCATTTTCTTCCAGAGACGCACTGCGGATAGCCGTCAGTGAGACATTGCCCAAATCACTGAGTAAGCGCTGCATGATTTGTTCCGCCGGCATTTCCAGACTGAAAAAAAAGACCGGTTTTTCTGCCAGACGCAGGGCATTCTGTGCAACGGTCAGCGCCAGTGCCGTTTTCCCCATCGATGGCCGTGCGCCCAGTAACACCAAATCGCCTGCCTGCAAACCACAGGTTTTTTCATCCAGCTCACTGAACCCCGTTGGCGTACCGGTTATCCCTTTTGCACTTAATGCCTCCTCCAGATGCTGAACAACATTATTTAAAATATCGAGCAACGACGGGGAATAAGCGGGCAGCCCTTTTTCTGACAGCTGAAACAGCCGCTGTTCAGCCTGCTCACATAACGCCGGTATATTTGCCTGAGCCGCCACACTCTGGGTGGCCAGCAGATTCCCGAGCATCATCAGACCACGGGCACGGCTGCGATCCACGACAATCTCCGCATAGCGGACAATATTGGCCGCACTGGGGGTGTTTTTGGATAATTCCGCCAGATAAGCAAAGCCCCCCACCCGCTCAAGCACGCCGTCTTTTTCCAGTACATCACTGAGGGTGATTAAATCTATCGGGCTGTTTATCTGACACAGGGCGGCCATTTTCTTCCAGATTTCCTGATGCGCTCTGGAACAAAAATCCTCCGCCTGTAATAACGGCGCCACTTCATCCCAGCGGTCATTATCCAGCATCAGCCCGCCCAGCACGCTCTGCTCCGCCTCCGGTGAGTACAGAGTTTCAGGTAATACAGCAGAAGAAGACTTTTTATGCATTGAAAAGCCCTCCGTTAATCCGAAATGCCCTGTTCCCACCGTGTAAATAAATTATTTTTTTTGGAATATGAATTGTTGGTGTCGGACGAACAGTCGTCAGAGATAAGCTCCCTGTGACTGCCCGACTATTTTCGGACCGGTAAGTTTGGCGACCCCGGTCTGAACGTACAGGCAGCCTATTTTTATCCATAACACACCTAAAGGAACATTTATGAATACAAACTATCAACTGCCGTCCGACATTGATTACATTGGCATTTTTGACAACAACACCGATACGGGCGAAGCCCGTTTTGACTTGTATGTCAAAACCTTCCGGAGTATGACCATGAAAATGACTGAAGAAAGCAATTCCCGCCAGAGTCTGTTCCGCCTGCAATGGCTGGGTGACTGGCTGGCTGAAATGTATGGCTGGAAAATGCTGAATCCCGATATCACTCCCCTGAATGCTATTCACAGCTATCTTATTCTTCGCGATAACCTGCCGGCAGCTCAGGTGGCAGGCATGACAACAGAACAGATACATCTGGCGCTGACTGAAGAGTGGGGCACATTCAAAGCTCGTAGAGGGGCAAAAGACTTTTTGCGCAGAGTCGAAAAACGCCCGGACTCTCTTGACGATCCTTTCCGGGAAATACATTAATTCTGATCGGGCTGGCAGTATCTGCTGCCAGTCCACGGTTAGACTGAACGGGAAAAAACAGGAGAATACCTTGATATTCATGGACGCACCTCCCGTTTCAGCACATCATCAAAACGGGTTTTCCATTCCGGAAACAGCTCTGAAACAAGATGATGCATAATGACTGCGGCTGCCGGTGTTTTACGCTGAGTCCGGTATTCCAGACGATGCACCGGTTGTCCCTGTGCATGACCATTTTTAAATATTTCCAGTTTGGGAACAGCGGTTTTCAGTAACGAAAGAGAAATCGACTCCGCAAAGGGGTACGCTTTTTGGTCAATAATCTGAGTTAATTCAGTCAGTGTTGCACGATCTAACACCGTATCTTCAACACAATTAGCAAGAATACGTATTGCCGGCAGGGGAATTCCGTAAGCCGTCAGCGGCACCAGCCCGCCGATTAATCCCAGTGTTCCCCGTAAAAATTCACGCGTATCCGGCAAAATAGGTTTGATTATCCCGACAGCATAATCGGTGGCAGCTAACAAAATGGTTTCCAGCATCACCGAAGCCGCGCCTTTTGAATCAATGATAATAACATCGTAAGAAGCGAATAACGGATGTTGCAGAATATTACGCAGACGCATTCTGCCGTCAGGTGCATGCAATATAGCCGCAGGGAGACGATCATGCGGATCGTTAGAAATGATGATATCCAGATTAGGGATAACGGAGCGTGATATGATGGTATCCGGCCGGGAAAGATCGGTCAGTTGCATTAACAACTCAAACAAGCCGTTTGGTGCTTCATATTCAAGTTTAAACAGACTGCTGGCTGTCGGCTGGGAATGATCGCCGTCGATCAACAGGGTTTTTAACCCTGCATCAGCACAAAAACCCGCAATATTGCTGGCTTTGGTTGACTTTCCGGCTCCGCCTTTTGTTGATATAATTGGAACAATTCTGGTCATTTTCTCACTCAGCATACTCTGGGTGAGAAGTCAAAAAAAATAATTACATTAGTGAATTACATCAAGCTTTTTAACTAGGGGATTGAAAATCCCCGTGTCCTTGGTTCGATTCCGAGTCCGGGCACCATATTTCTTTTGTTCGTCAGTGAGTTAAATCACTGAGAGGGCAAACAAGAGTTGAAAAATAATATAATTTGGCACAGTCACTTTATGTTAAAACTCTTAAACTAAACAGTCTTGCTCATATCAAGGCTGTTTTTTTTTATTTGTCACTTTTACTTTCTTTCCTAATCACTGTCAAATCTAGATACTCCTCCTGTCATTCTTATCACATCAATTCCGCTTCAAGTATATCTCGCAAGTTATCAACACTTTCATACCTTATATCAATTAAATATGTCATTAAAGATGCAGCCCTATGCGCTTACCATTTGGTAACGTCACATCTATAGAAAGTTCGCCACCTAAAGCTTTTATATAGCGCTTTAACGTTGATAGCTTTGGATCGTTATCAACATTCTCAAGCTTAGCTATAGAGGGTTGAGAAATACCAAGCGATTGAGCCAACTCTGTTTGCGAAAGGTTTAATTCCTCACGAATTTTAGCGAGTGTGATTTCACGGCGAATTTCTTCTGCTCGAGCTTCAATTTTTGCCAGTGCTTCGGCTGATTGTTTTTTCAGTAGTTTACCTAAAGTGGACATGTTATTTCTCCTGCTCTAATAGAGGTGCAGTATATTCAGCATCGGCTATTTTGATTAATTTCTTATAGAAACGAGTTTCATCTTTCCTTTTTTATCACCAGCACATAGCACAATACCACGGCGAATGAGATCAAATGCAAAACACGCTCTAATCGGATGACCACCAACCTGAATTCTCAGTTCCTTCATATTCGGATATTTTGAACCTTTTAGTGTATCAACTTGAGGGCGACCAAGATTAGGGCCATCCTCACGCAAAAATCATTAACACCGCCAATACTTCAATTTGTATCTCTTCATCTTGTTCTTCAAACCAAGAATCAAACAACTCTCTCGTTAGTATTTCCCACATAAGTCATTATAACCTCTAGATTATATTGTCAATATATTAGTAATTCATAGTGTGTTATGAAAGTCTGGACTTCGATTAACAATTATTATATTTAAAAATATATAAATCTATTTTTATTTAACTTAATAAATTAAATTATTAATGTAATTATATATTCTAAATAATACATTGCCTTATTTTAATATAGCTCTGCTATTTTCTCTCTGTTATACTTTCCTTCTCTTCTCGGACTAGCATATGTATTTATGGGATTAATAATTCAAGAGCAATGTGTTATTGTTGATCATAATTGCCCCGACTGGCTAATAACTCAGTCTGAAGGGAATCCAACTATTGATTATACAGATGGCTTAAAAGTTTATGCTATTTTTAAAAGACAATTCATTTCAGGTAAAAGAAGACGTAATAGAAAACAACGTCAACTGGGGGATAATTGTCCTTTAATTTATGCTTTGAAAAAAAAGGATGATTTATATACAAATATTTCTAGCATAAAAAAACTCAATGATAGCTTCAAAATTATTTGCAATAAACTTATGGAATTAGAACCTAAAGGGTATCAACTAATAATATCAATGCCTTCAGCCCATAATATTAGCCCTATTATCGCAAAACGTTTAGCAAAAAAATTTAATGCCACATATTTAACTGATATTTTAAGAAAAATAACAGTCGATAATGCTTTTCAACTTCTCGATAAAGCAGATATTAATATTGAAGAGGCTAAAAGTCTTAGTTTCAAAATTAAATTACAAGCAAAAGAAGTTGGACTTAAAGGAGGGTTTTCACTAAAAAGTATCCCTACTGAATTTAGGAATATATTTCCACCATTTGTTTTAAACACACAAGCATCATCCAATACTGAAAAAATCAGAATATTACTTGTCGATGATCTTATGGCTACAGGAACAACATTAACTACAGCTAGGGATATCATTGCACAACAGTATCCAAATGCCATTATACATGCTATCTGCCTATTCAGTTCAATAAAAAAACAAAACAAAAAAACTTGATAATATCAAGATAAACGGGTATAAAGGCGTTATAGAGTGTGCTTGAGTCTCCCCGCTCTTAAAATCCAGATGAGACCCGCGTAAGCACCTGACTGAGGTCAGCTTGTAAAGAGCAAGTATCAGTCGATTAGGCAGCGGCTAATCCTTCAACACATATTGTTGTCGTAGAGAAATATCAAAAGGAGAACTTAGGTTCTCCTTTTACTTTTTAATCTTATGTGAAAAATTAACAAAGCATTCTTCCTTTCAAATTTCGTTACTACTATTTATCACGCCCTTTATAAATACTTCTTAATACTCTCTACTATTACAAAATAGCTAGCCCTATTAAAAGAGTAAGTAATCAGAAACTAATTTTGTAATAAAAAACAGACTAGTTACGCCATAAATATACAGAAGAGGGCCTAAACTCTCTCTTTCTATATTCAATAAATATTTGTTTTACTGATTTCAATAAAGTATTAAAAACTTCATTCTGTGATGCTCTAATCCTTTTTCCTTTTGGAGTAATAAAGGTCACTTCTTTTCTACTATGACTACAAGCAGTACTAACTGTACTGCTTGTCTTCTCAAGTCTCAATATCAGAACCTCATTCTAAAGCGCTAACGCACGATTGAAAATAAAGTGACTAGCTCCTGCGAAGCACCGCATATTACCCTCCTACTGACCATTTGATATTAATTGGAATTTGAAGGCTTAAAGTTGTTGTATGGATATCATTGTACTTTGGTCTATGACAAAAGAAACTGAGTTAGCCGGAAAACCACACCTTATATCGCGACCCTGAAAGATGGATTTTACGATGCACCTGATAAAAACGTCTTAAAGTGTTTTATGACTACACGAATAATTTGATAAAGGGAACATACACTATATTTATAATCAAAATAAAAAATATTTATTATATTTATACAAACAACCAACCCCATACATTCATAATGAAAATATTTTATATTTATTATATTGCTATTTATAATATAGACTTAGCGACTATATTAATTATAAGTTCTCTTATTAAAAACAAAACAACAAATAATTAACAAGCAACATATTAATTAAAGACAAAACTATTCTTAAAATGATATATTTTGATCTATATCACAGTATAATTCGGGTGTTTAATTATATTAATTTATAGTTGTTATATAGGTCTTAATAATTAACGGATGCGAAAATGGAAAATAATAATCGATTTTGGCCACATATAAGACGTATTACACATATAATGATGTTTTCACATCGTTCATGTTTTGATTTTAATCTTTTCAACGCTCAAAGATAATCTCTCTATTGGCATCCATCACGTGGTTTGCATATTACCAGCGTATGGATAGTCAACCTCTTTACCATTATAAATCACATTTTATGTGACTATAATGAATTCTTATTGATCATTCATATTCCTGGTTTTTATGCATAGTAATGTGCAGTTAATTAGTTCTTATTATTGGTAATTTTGCTAAAAACATATTACTAAAATTATAAAAACCATCATTCTATACATTATTTTTATACGTGATGACATAAATATAAACGTGATTTTTATAACTCGACACTCTATCGAGGGAAAAAACTCGCATTTATAAAAATAAAAAAACTGAAATATTTTTACTTAATATTTCAGCGGGAATTTTTTACCAAAAAAAGGTATTAAAAATGAAAAGTTATAAAATAGCGGTCAGCTACGATATGTCTGACTATATTTCAACCCACCGTGAATGTGTCGATATTCTACATACTGATTTTTCTGATGTTGCCGTGATTATTATTTCACTTGATGACATTCAGAATGGAAAGCTTAATTTAATTGAAAAAAATGGCTTTGAACAGCCTATTTTTGCCGTTATTAATAAAGATGAAGTTATCCCTGCTAATATTATTAATCGATTAACTGGTGTAATTGATTTAAATAAAAAAAATAGTGAGTTATATAATAAACAACTAGAAACTGCAGCGTTAAAATATGAAGAGAGTCTATTACCTCCTTTTTTCGGCAGCTTAAAAAAATACGTTGAACAAGGAAATTCAGCTTTTGATTGTCCTGGGCATCAAGGAGGTGAATTTTTCCGCCGTCATCCTCTAGGTAACCAATTTGTCGAGTATTTTGGTGAAAACTTATTCCGCTCTGATTTATGTAATGCCGATGTTTCTATGGGTGATCTGCTGATCCACGAAGGTGCCCCATGTGCCGCACAACAACATGCAGCAAAAGTCTTTAATGCCGATAAAACTTATTTCGTACTTAATGGTACATCTTCCTCAAATAAAGTCGTTCTTAATGCCTTATTGGCACCAGATGACCTAGTATTATTTGATCGTAATAATCACAAATCAAACCATCACGGAGCATTAATTCAAGCAGGAGCAACGCCTGTTTATCTTGAAGCAGCACGTAACCCATTTGGGTTTATAGGTGGGATTGATGCTCACTGTTTTGAAGAAAAATATCTACGTGAACTCATCAAAGAAGTCGCCCCTACACGTGCAAATGAAAAGCGCCCTTTCCGCCTAGCCGTTATTCAATTAGGTACCTATGACGGAACAATATATAACGCACGTCAGGTAGTCGATAAAATCGGACATTTATGTGACTACATTTTATTTGACTCCGCGTGGGTGGGCTATGAACAGTTTATTCCAATGATGAAAGATTGTTCTCCACTTCTACTTGAACTGAATGAAAACGATCCGGGGATCTTAGTTACACAATCTGTACATAAACAACAAGCGGGATTCTCTCAAACCTCACAGATCCACAAAAAAGATCGCCATATTAAAGGTCAAAAACGCTATGTAAATCATAAACGTCTCAATAACGCCTTTATGATGCATGCCTCTACTAGTCCATTCTACCCATTATTTGCAGCTTTGGATGTGAATGCCAAAATGCATGAAGGTGAGTCAGGTAAACGTTTATGGATGAATTGCGTAAAGACAGGGATTGAAACCCGCAAATTACTCCTGAAATCCTGTAAACATATTCGCCCGTTTATTCCAGAAACTATCGATGGTCGTGCATGGGAAGATTTTGATACTGATGAAATTGCCAATGATCTCCGATTCTTTAATTTTGTTCCGGGAGAGCGCTGGCACTCATTTGAGGGATATGAAGAAAATCAATACTTTGTTGATCCATGTAAATTACTACTAACCACCCCAGGTATTAATGCCAAAACAGGAAAATATGAATCATTTGGTGTTCCTGCCACCATTTTGGCGAACTATCTACGTGAAAATAACATTATTCCTGAAAAATGCGATCTTAACTCCATATTATTCCTGCTAACGCCTGCAGAAAGCATGGCGAAAATGCAGCATCTGGTCGCACAAATTGCTCGCTTTGAACAATTACTGGAACAAGATGCCCCACTGAAAGAGGTACTTCCATCAGTATATCATGCCAACCAAACACGTTATCAAGGATACACCATCCGTCAATTGTGCCAAGAAATGCATGATATGTATGTGAAATTTAATGTAAAACAACTGCAAAAAGAGATGTTCCGTAAATCACATTTCCCACAAGTCAGTATGTTACCTCAAGAAGCCAATATCGCTTTTGTGCGTGGCGAGGTGGAGTTAGTTGCCGTGGAAAAAATTGAAGGCCGTATCGCCGCCGAAGGTGCTCTACCTTATCCACCAGGAGTACTGTGTGTAGTGCCAGGGGAAATTTGGGGTGGCTCTGTACAGCAATATTTTCTAGCGCTAGAAGAAGGAATTAATCTATTCCCGGGATTCTCACCGGAATTACAAGGTGTATATATCCGCAATGATGAGGACGGTCGTCTGCGGGCATATGGCTATGTAATTAAGCACTGAGTTAATTAATTTATGCGTGACGGAGTGTGAATAAGCATGCTCCGTCAGCCGGAGAGTAAAACGATGAGTACTTCAAAAAATAAAATGAGTGTATTGCAACTCACTATATTAACTGCGGTGAATATGATGGGTTCCGGTATTATTATGCTACCGACCAAACTAGCCGAAGTAGGAACCATTTCTATTTTATCTTGGATTGTCACTGCAGTCGGCTCTATGGCTCTGGCCTATGCATTTGCTAAATGCGGTATGTTTAGCCGTCGTAGCGGAGGAATGGGAGGGTATGCCGAGTATGCCTTTGGCAAATCGGGGAATTTTATGGCCAATTATACCTATGGTATTTCCCTGTTAATTGCCAATGTCGCTATCGCAATTTCTGCTGTGGGTTATGGTGCCGAACTGATGGATGCGACAATGACTCCGTTAGGTATTTGTATTGCAACGATTGTTGTATTGTGGATCTGTACAATAGCAAATTTTGGTGGTGCGCGGATCACTGGACAAATAAGCAGCATCACTGTCTGGGGGGTGATCATCCCTGTTGTGGGTATTTCAATTATTGGCTGGTGGTGGTTCAATCCTGAACAATACATTAACTCTTGGAATCCACATAATTTTCCATTCTTTGAAGCCGTAGGCTCTTCTATTGCCATGACCTTATGGGCATTTTTAGGTATGGAATCAGCTTGTGCCAATAGTGAAGCAGTTGAAAATCCTGAAAAGAATGTTCCTATTGCTGTATTAGGTGGCACATTAGGTGCAGCCGTTATTTATATCATATCAACAAATGTTATCGCAGGTATTGTGCCAAATATGGATCTGGCAAACTCTACCGCGCCATTTGGCTTAGCCTTCTCCCAAATGTTTACCCCAGGTGTTGGGAAAATCATTATGGCGCTAATGATTATGTCTTGTTGTGGATCTTTACTTGGCTGGCAGTTCACCATCGCACAAGTATTTAAGGCGTCATCAGATTCTGGTTATTTTCCAAAAATATTTTCTGCAGTTAGCAAAGCTGATGCCCCGGTAAAAGGAATGTTAGTTATTGTTGTTATTCAATCTGCACTGTCACTGATGACCATCAGCCCATCACTAAATAAACAGTTTAATGTACTCGTCAATCTAGCAGTTGTGACTAATATTATTCCTTACATCCTTTCTATGGCGGCAATGATTATTTTACAAAAAGTCGCCAAAGTGGAACCTCATAAAGCGAGAACCAGTAATATCATCGCATTTATTGGGGCTATTTATAGTTTCTATGCTCTGTATTCATCTGGTGAAGACGCTGTAATGTGGGGGGCATTAGCCACATTCTTGGGATGGACACTATATGGTTTTGTCTCTCCACGATTTGAAATGAAACAAAACCAAGACCTAATGACAAAATAACACACGCTATTCGTTATATTCCTCCCGCATAAAATTTCAGCGGGAGGGACTTTTCTCATAACAAAATAATCAGCATTGACAGGTACTTAATAAGCTACCTGTATGCTCCCCTGTCGTGGAGATAGCAAAATGATGATATCAGAAATCACCAAACCGAAACGAGGACGTCCCCCCAAAAATCATAGTCCTAATACAGATGTAAAAAATATAGTTATTCAAAGTGGTATAGAAATGTTTGCTGAAAAAGGCTATATCAGTTCAGACATTTGTAAGATATTAGAAAAAGTTGGTATCCCGAAAGGATCATTTTATTATTACTTTGGTAGTAAAGAAAAATTTGGTTTAGTCGTCATCCAACATTATGACAACTTTATTTCTACGCAACTAGATAACTATTTGTCTTATACTGCATTACCTTTCCCCAAAAGACTATTAGCATTTTGTCACATGATAAAATCAGAAATGGAAAAGTATCATTGGCAACGAGGATGCTTAGTAAGTAATCTCATACAAGATATTGTTAATTTACCCATTAGCTATTATAAAATACTGAATAATGTGATTTCTGGATGGCAGAAAAAGGTAGAAAATTATCTTCTAGAAGCACAAAAATATAAGTTTATATCTAAAAACATTGATTGTAGACAAATGGCTATTTTTTTCTGGATGGGTTGGCAAGGAGCAATAATGCAAGCAAAACTAACCCGCTCTAATCAGCCACTAGATATATTTATCTCTATTTTTATGGCGCAGGTGTTTGATATTCCTCAACATGAACTAGAAATTACTAAAAATAGAATAATTTAATATCTCTATACTTAATATATAGTTAAGGTACTTTATAAATATTCATATCAATACATCAGAAGATTTAATAGTTCATTTAGTCATGAATTCTTAAATGCTTATTTATTTGAATCATTAAGCTAAATACTAGAAATGAGATAGTTTTAGCAACAAGTTTATAATTTACACTGACTCTATAAAATATAAATAGTCTATCGCCAAAAAACTATCGTAATAGTTATAAAATGTCAATTTAGTGTATCTCAATTAAGAAAAAATGATATTTCTATATAAGTTATTTTTCCCTCAAATTACAAGAAAAAACATATTGAAGTACAGTTCATATTGAGCACAGATTTATGGCAGATCTTGCTAAAATGGGGAAAAAAATTATTCCCCATAATATAGAACTACTTAAGGATTAGCGTGGCAACCAAAGGATAGTGATCCGAAAGCGTCGATTGAATAGCTTTCACATCAGATATTTCAATATTTTTTGAAACGATTATATTATCGATGCTGAGTACTTTCATCATCGGATCTTTATCATGAAAGGTCTCAATCCAGCCATATTCACCTCCATTAGCTAATCGATAATTAGCTCTGAATATATCCAATTCATGAGTATCTTGATCCGCATTGGTATCCGCCAACAAGATCTTATATTTTCCATTACAATTGTCCATATCCTCTAGGATCGTTTTAAATTGTTGCTGGCGCAATGCCATAGATTCAAAACTAGGATGCGCCACATAAACATCAATATTCATACCATTTTTATTCACTACTGCATGAATATAAGATTTAGGTGCAACCGCACCGTTGTGCATAGGACCATCTGGTTCATAAAGGCTATCGAATGCTCTCACACTCTCCGCATTATTAGGATCGTAGTTGGCAAAAATTTGGTTAACTTCATCCTTATAAACAGAGGTTTCGTCACTGACCAAGTAGATATTTTTTGTATTACTTATTTTATACCGAGAAAGTAGGGCTATTCCCCAGCCACCATGAGCAAAGATCGACATCTCACCAAAGAACTGATGCTTAAAATATTCTTTGTTAAAATATTCCAATGCGTCATAGCTTTTTAATTGTTTAAAACGACGATTGTGATGATTAACTTCTTGAAGTCCAACAAGATCAACATTCAGATTTTCTAGTAGGCGACTTTGCTCTGCAGCGCGACCATAAACTTTACCATCAATATTATAGGTTGCAACAACCAGAGTATTCTCCACTGGCTGACTTTGCACTAGAAGCACATAAAATACAACACTGAAAGTACTGAAGAGCAATGCGGTGGCACAAAATTTCTTTGTCTTTTTCATAACTGACTTCTCTAAAGATCGTCTATTTTACCAAAGAACAGGTACTAAAAGCGGAAGGTATATGAAAATCGGGCTTTACAGAATCTGGTTTAATCCAGCTTATCCACTCCCGTTTTTGTCCACCTTGTCCATCAGCACTAAATTCCCCACGCATAATTGCACACATCAAGGTTTTATGATCTTGATCCTGCCAGAGCTTAAGTACGTCCAACTCTTTAAGATCGAATTTTCCCACAACTCTATAACCATTAGGCGTTAAGCTAGATATGGTTTCCAATGACTGCCAGTTCCATGTCTGATCAACTTTGCGATAAAACTCAGCTTTCGCATCGAACACCCGACCTTGTGAGTCAATCTCTGCAGTATAATATGGTTGCAATGCCTGACCGGTGGAGAAGAAAAGCTCCACTCGATCGGAAGCCAGCACAGCCTCATCCTTATCTAACTGTTTACCCACTTGAATATCATGATCCTCAACGTCAAAACGAAACCAGATGGATGTAGGCGTCCAAAGAGCACGAAATTCAGTTTTTGGTGCTGGCATATCTATCCAAGGAAAGCTAAAATCCGTTAGCAAGCTGGCCTTAGTCCATACACTGTCCTGTACTGCATCCTGTAATGAATGAATATTGTCGGTATAGGCGATAACATAATTCTTAGCTTGGCAAACGCCAGCTACAAGTAGCAGTGTTACGCCAAGATACAATCTGCTCTTCATTTTTGACCTCATTTTTGTTGATGCCTGTCTACAGTGTTTACGATCGTTCTCATATCTCATGAGAGGATCAGGCTATTGATTTTAAAAAACAGAAGACCAAAAGCAATCATCTGTAAGATCTTTGGTGTTACCATGCCTAACTTTTCATGAGTTTCAGAGTAGCCGTAAATGATCAGATATTCTGCCAGTACGCTAAACCAACTTTTTTCATAACGAGTCAAGGCAATAATCTTAGCGCAGTAGTTAGCGTCTCTATCACCTCTTCACCGAAATAGACAGTAATACATCACTAGAATACGGATACTCAACTTGTACTAGTTGAGTATAATAATCATATAAATATAATCGGATAAATTAAATTATTATAAAAATAGAACTAAACTCTTTTTTAATAAAATAAAACCAATATTAATTAATAAAAAATTTCAATATGTTTATTTTATTAGTTTAACTAGATAACTTATCTGCAATATAAGCAATCCTTTTTCCATATTCTTCAGCTGTTATAATATCACCTTTAGGAATAAAATCAGTTCCTGCATCTGATGGGCATTGTGCAAACATACCAATAGAAGAACCTAGTGAATTAATATCTTCTCTTGTTGATTTTGTTGTATTTGACGGTGGCATTCCAAGGCTAACCCATATTCCTTGATGCTGAGATGCTAAAGTTTGTAAATAAATTAATGTAACTTGTTTATCTCCATTTAAACTTGCACTTATTGTAAATCCGCCAAATATTTTATCTTTCCATTTACCTTCAGCCCATTTTTTCGAGGAGTTATCTGCAAACTTTTTAAATTGCCATGAAATACCGCCCATATATGTTGGGGATCCTAAAATAATAGATTTAGCATTATCCAAGATATTCCATTCACTTTGAGAAATGTCACCATTTTCATTTATTCTGATTAAATACGCATCAGCACCTATTGCAATATGTTCAGCTATTTTTTGTGTATGACCATAACCTGAAAAATAAATAACCACATTCTTTTGCATATCAAACTCCTTTATTCAATATGTAGATATAAAATGTTACCTTCAAAAAATGTAAGAAAGTGATCTCTTAATTACCACCCCCCAGAGATACCAACACCTAATGCAGTATTACTTGATGAATCCCATGATATATTGACCCTAATATTCGAATTATAAATAGTTTTTAACTGAACTCCGGCAGCAATCGCATTACCATTTTGATAGTTACCTACTCCCATTCCATATGAAAAAGTATTTTCTGACACATATGGAATTGAAGAAATGGCAGTTACACCTGCAATACCTGCATTGAGTTTCTTTTCCTTTTGGTTAATTTTATTATCTAATTGACCGAATTTATCATCCGCATAGCTTATAGCCGAACTAAACCGACTATCCGTATAACTTTTTGAACTAGTTAGGACTCTTTTATCCCCTTCATCTCGAGAGATCTTTTCTAAATTTATTAGGTTATCAGTGCGATGATTAATTAAATTTTCTTGAAGAATATTACTCGATTTTATATCGTCTATAGCTTCCCTGTTACTATTAATTTCGGCTGTATTCTCTCTTACTAAATTGGTTGTTTCTATCAATTGTGCCTTATCAACCTTATTTTTATCTAACCAATCGATCGCCTGCGTATTGTTATCAATACTATTTTGATAAGTAGCAATATTATGGGTGTTTGCGCCTACCCGTTTATCCGTTTCCGCTAGCTGTGCTTTATCCGCTTTATCTTGATTTAACCCGTTGATCGCATCTCGGTTAGCCTCAATACGGGTTTGGTGCATAGCAAGATTATGAGCGTTTGCGTCTACCCGTTTATCTGTTTCTACTAGCTGTGCTTTATCCGCTTTATCTTGATTTAACCCGTTGATCGCATCTCGGTTAGCCTCAATATGGGTTTGGTGCATAGCAAGATTATGGGCGTTTGCGTCTACCCGTTTATCCGTTTCCGCTAGCTGTGCTTTATCCGCTTTATCTTGATTTAATCCGTTGATCGCATCTCGGTTAGCCTCAATACGGGTTTGGTGCATAGCAAGATTATGAGCGTTTGCGTCTACCCGTTTATCTGTTTCT
>OJTN01000010.1_pt1 | contig 159348 bp, 139 predicted proteins | sample 1599741 | NCBI WGS metagenome assembly OJTN01 (sample SAMN04436820, study PRJEB24849) | human gut metagenome | biome: human gut; feature: NICU; material: stool | host: Homo sapiens | place: USA: Saint Louis, MO | collected 2011-05-19
CAGCGACTATCTGTATTTACCCATCATGGTTCGCATAATGTATGACGCTATGTTACAAAAGAGTTCTGAGCGATACCGGATATGTTCAAATCGAAGTCATACGAGAAAAGTAAAACGGACATTTTAATCGCGCTTCAAGTTAAAAAGGTTCAGCCGATACAAAACCGATTGTTAACTCAACCCTAGTTTTTATGCCGTTAGGCATGGAAGCCAACACGCGATAGTTTCAGGGATAACCGTTTGTTGATTTGGCGATAAAACGGGGGGACTTATCGAGAAGCAAGAAACTGCGCCAGCTCCCTGATAAGCCATTTCCACATAACCATCAGCAATTAACGTGCCTGATGGTCGGAGACAAAAGGAAGATAAAGCAATATTAATTATCATATAATTTAGAGGAAACAGATGATAGTTCACAGCCAACAGCTAATATCACTTTTTCTATATCTTTATGATCAGAAGAATATAGTTCCTCATATTTATTAAATTCTTCTATATCTACTTTATATTGTTTCTTTTCAGGGAAATAGTTATGCATAAAAGAACTTACGTCCAGTAACCATTGTTTTACTTCATCAATTGATATTTCATCAGGAACTTTAATATTGCCTCGTAATTTTTGATACTGTGACATTAAATTTTCATATTGTGAGATTGCTTTTTTCTTATTCATAGTACCTCCTTAATATATTCAACATAATCAATCAGCCAAAAACAGAGATTTCAGCGACTATCCGTATTTACCTATTATGGTTCGCATAATGTATATTATGTTAAATGACATGTAATAACCAATAACTTTATGGATGCTTTCTTTTAATGATTTAGCGCTTCAAAGCCCTATTGACTCAGATACGTGTTAAGAATTTAATAACTCCACTTCTAGCCAATCTGAGAATTTTAATGGGATATTCGATACAACATTTACTATGTAGAGATAAAAATATATAGTAGAACTAAGTCACAAGAATATTACACCATTCAAAATCGTAATAGTTTTTTATTTAGCCTTATAATTAGTTATAGATATTTTTGTATTGTAATTATACCTATTAGCTTAAATATATACAGGGAGAGTTAAATATGGCTGATATTATTTACCTAACATTAAATGGAAATAAACAAGGACTTATATCTGCTGGTTGTTCTTCTTATGATTCAATAGGAAATCGTTATCAAAATAATCATAGTGATGAAATTTTAGTATATTCAACAGATTATGATATTAGTCGTCATCAGAATATATCTCACGCCCCTTTTGTTTTTGAAAAAGCTGATGATAAATCCTCTGCCTTGCTTCTATCTAGTATAACAAATAATGAAATTTTGGAATGTGATTTTAAATATTATCGTATCGATAAAAACGGAGGGTTATTACACTATAAAACGATCAAATTGACAAAATCATCAATTATTAGAATAAAAAATACTCACCCCAATTCTTTATTAAAAAACGAATATTACCCAACAGAAACCATTTCACTACGATATGAAAGCATTACAGTTAACCACATTGTGGCCAGTACATCAGGATATAGCATAAGTAATAATATTTAAAGGTGGCATTACGATGAGAAATGATGTTTATAACAATCGTTATCATGTTCCAGTAATCTCATCACCAAACCCTGCCAATGAAGCCATGATGAGAGATTCTGTTAATATTTACGTCATGATTAATAATGAATTCATCGGTCATGTAGGATTAGTTATTGGTAATGGGGAAGATGCATTGTTATATGATCCTGCTGGAAGCTATACAGGATGTAAAAATAATCAATGTGAAGATGGTTCTTACACATTAAGGGGGTCAGGTGATTTCTTTCAATATCCTGATTTCAATTGGGATGATTACCTTTCTTACCAGTTATGGGATGGTGATGATATCGTTATTATAGAGTTTGTAATTCCGAGAGAACAAGCTGAACACATTACCAAACTTATTTATGAACTTGGTGGTGCTAATGCTTTATTTTGTGCTACTAGAATCACTCATGTTTTAAAGTTATCTGGTGGTGTATTTAGTAATCTTGATACTCCAATTTATATACGTTCTCCTTGGGAGTTAAAAAAACAACTGCTTGATATCTATTTTCCAGAGCGAGGAGGAATCATTTCAGGTGCGTATTAATAAGAACTCCCTAATACCATATATATCAATATTTATCAGTGTGCTTTTTTATTATGCTGAAATGGCTCATCAGCTTTTTTTTAATATATTTTCGCATGCGACGAATACCATTGCATTATTCGAACATATTAATATTATAAGTCACTACTACCTTGTCTATCTGATTGTTATAACACCTGTGTTTGTTTTTTTAAATGGAAAAATGAATTCACTATATAAGTGTTTGTTTTATTTTGTTTTTCCTTATTTTTTATCTCTATTTGCATGGTATACACATATCTACTTCGATTTACCCAAAAATTCTAACTTAGGAAGTGGGACATTACTTGGTGAATTTGGCTACATAACAGTGACTATCTATATCATATACGGTTCATTCTTAATCCCATTAATTGCATGTTTGTGTGAGATTTTTATTCGATTACTCTATCGATATCTATACAGGTTTTATTAATAACTAATCTGTGCACGATATCCCCTACATCTAGATCATATTGTTATATTAAAATATTGGGCAAAAGCTTTATTGCCCTTTTCATTAATTGTCACTTCTCTATATCCTTGGTGGCGTTTTATCCAACCTTGTGTCTGTGCATGATTAAGTAATGCACTGCCAATTTGTCCACCTAGATGAAAACGCCTTTCACTCCAATCTAAACAAGGACAACAAATATTGCGCGAATGTTTTGCTTGGAAATTAAGTTCCATCAATTTAAAGCGTTTATCTCCGAATTCAGTTATTTCTGTTCCATCTTTTGTTATCCATTCTTCTTGGCAAAGTACCTGATAAATTTTAACGGCAATTTCACCGGCTAAATGGTTATAGCATGTACGTGCTTTTCTTAAATGTTCAGGGGTGGTAATTTTTGCTTGAGATACATGAACTGTTGAGAAGCTCATCAAATTTTCAATAACTTTTGCTATATCATCACTAGCTAATCGAAAATAGCGATATTTACCACGAGAGATCACAGAAATAAGGCCGCTACTGAGTAATTTTGATAAATGGCTACTTGTGGTAGATGCGGAGATATCCGCAGCAATGCTCAACTCGGTGGCTGTCCACGCCCTTCCATCCATCAAAGCACAGAGTATTTTTACTCTGGAAATATCCGCAATAGCGGCTCCAACCGCGGCTATTGCTGACTCCAAAGTATGCTCATATTCCGTTTTTGTTTTGTAATTATTCATCTTATAACGGCTCTATTGTCCAGTATGGTGCAATTACGTGTGAGTACTTGTAAACTCATAACAACGTTCTAGTTTAACTATACTTATTTTATAAAAATCAAAAATGCTCTTTTTACCTTCTTGCTGTGCTTTGCTGTGCAAAATATTATTTTTCCATTGCAGTATAGCATCTTCATTTTTCCACCAAGAAAGCGATAATAGCTTTCCTTCCGTCGCTAGGCTTTGAAAGCGCTCGATAGATATAAATCCATCAATGTTGTTTAGTAATGGTCTTAGTTGAGATGCTAAAGATAAATATTGCCCCTGCTTACTTGTGGCTATTTGAACTTCAAAAATAACAGCGATCATTTTATTCTCCTTGTTAAGAATAAGCAGGATAACAAGGAAAATAATAAACGTTTCGATACCTATTGAAATGTTACTCCGTACTGAATGTAGAGTAGAAATGATGTTAGTATCTTTATTAAGCAATGATATCTTTAAAAGCACTTGTTACTTGTTATATTTATAACAAAAAATGTAGTATTATCAGATTTTTATGTACAAAAACATAACGTAAGAGAAAAATAATGAAAGTTCATTATGCTGTAGGTAAATATATAATTGCTATATTTATTCTATTACTGCTTGTTATCACCACCCTATTATTTTTTACAAGCCATATTCAAGACTTTGACTATGAAAACAAAGAACAAGAAGAATTAAGTTTTGCATCTCAAGGAAACAGGCTATCAGGAACTCTTCTTACTCCTCAACATAAGACTCCGTCAGCGGTTATCGTGGTTATTCATGGTGATGGACCTCAAGATCGTTATTCAAATGGTGGCTACAACCCTCTGTTCAATACATTTTTGGATGCAAATATCGCGATATTCTCGTGGGATAAAGCAGGCATTGGTGATAGTCAAGGAAACTGGCTACATCAATCAATGGAAGCTCGTGCTGAAGAAGCGGTAGCAGCATTAAAATTAATGCAACTTCGTTATCCCGAAGTTCAAGTAGGTTTTTTAGGGTTTTCTCAAGCAGGATGGGTTATTCCTATCGCCGCTAGTCAATCACAACCAGCTTTTTCTGTGATTATTGGTGGTGCTGTCAATTGGCGAGAACAAGGACAATATTATCAAAAATTGCGTTATGAACAGCAAGGAAAAACACCGGATGAAATTATACAATTGCTGGCAAAAGAACAAAAAGAAAATGATGATATTTTTGGACTACATGGTACAAAAGATCGCACTCGTCGCAATGATATGAGTGAAGATCGATTTAATTTTGTTGTTAAAAATTACTTAAGTGATTCATCAAGTTATTTAAGAAAAATGAATGGTCGTATATTAGCGGTATGGGGAAATAATGACTTAAACGTTAATGCTCAGCTTAATGCTTGTCGCTATCGTGCAATATTAAATACTCATCATCAAGCTGATATTGTTGTTTTCCCTCATGCTAGTCATGGATTACTCCGTGTGCCAGAATTTAATTACCAATTAGAAAGTGATTGGCCAATATACCGTCAATTACAATTTCTGTGGGCTGGTCGTAAAGCTTACACTGAAGGTTCGTTACTGCTTATTATCGATTGGATAAAAAATAAAAATCCGGATTTCTCTCCCTATAATATGGATTGTAATTTATGATTTTTAACCATAATAACAATATAGATGGCTTTATACTTTGGTTGTCTCTTGTGTTACTTTCTTGTACTCTGCTACGCTTTATTATCAACCTATTTGAGTAAACCATGACAGAAGCTCGTTCTAAAGATCCACTACACGGTATCACGCTTGAAATGCAAGTTAATGCGTTAGTGGCTAAATATGGTTGGGTTAAATTAAGCCAACGAATCAAAATTAACTGTTTTAGAAACGAGCCAAGTGTAAAGTCGAGTTTAAAATTTTTGCGCAGAACTCCTTGGGCGCGCTCTGAGGTAGAAGCACTATATCTAAATCTTGTTGAAGAAAACCTTGATGATACAATCAATTATTCTGAAAGTGATCCTTGGGCAAATAGTCGCTATAAAAAATAATTGTTATTTTTATCAATTCTCATCTCTAAAATCCTTTGGTGTCATGCCAAACTCTTTTTTAAAAATAGAGTAAAAATATTGTAACGACGGATAGCCACACATCAAAGAAACCTCTTGTATTGATAATGTTGTTGTGGCTAATAAGTTTTTCGCCCTTTTCAGCTTCTCTTCATAAATCACGGCATGGATAGTCTTCCCTACTTCTTTCTTAAAACGCTGTTCTAAATTAGAACGCGACATATTTACAGCGTCTAACACTTGCTCAGTTTTTATTCCTTTACAAGCATTGTAATAAATATAGTGCATTGCTTGTACAACGGTAGGATCACTAAATGAATGAAAGTCTGTTGAGCGACGTTCAATGATTTTTACTGGAGGAACTAATATTCTTGGTAGTTGTTCAGTTAGATGCCCTTCTAATATTTGATGCAGAAGCTTCGCGGCTAAATATCCCATTTGTCGTGAACCTTGTACTACAGAAGATAACGCTATACGTGATAAATAACGTGTCATATCTTCATCATCAATGCCTATAATACTGATTTCTTCAGGCACATTAATATTTAAGTTATCACAGACTTGCAGTAAATGACGTGCTCTGGCATCGGTGACGGCAATAATGCCAGTTTGTGGTGGCAACGTTTGTATCCAGTCAGATAAACGATTCTGTGCATGTTGCCAATTCTCTTGTGTGATATCCATACCGTTATAAATGATGCCAGGGTATTTTTCGCGAGTAACTAATTGCCGGAATGCATATTCTCTCTCATTAGACCAATGCGGGTAGTTTTTTGCCGGTAATCCATAAAAAGCAAAATGTTTAAGCCCTTTTTGCTTTAAATGTAAAAAAGCTTGATGAATCAATTGGTAATTATCAGTAGCAATATACGGCACAGAAGGATAATCTTTTGCTTGATGATAAGAGCCACCGACACCAATAACAGATAAGGGTGATTGGCTTAAATGTTGAGTAATAATGGGATCGTCAAAGTCTGCAATAATGCCGTCACAAACCCAATGATTAATATTATCAAGGCGAGTGCGGAAATCTTCTTCAATAAATACATCCCAATGGCACTGTGACGCCTGCAAGTATTCACCTACCCCTTCAACAACTTGTCGGTCATAGACTTTATTAGCGTTGAATAACAGCACGATACGAAAATATTTATCTTTTTTCATATTAGATCACCCACTCTTCCATGTTGGCCATTAAACCACAGCTTTGTATTTGCCAGCATTCTCCTTCGTGGCTATGTGATTACTATCACACAAGTCAGATTTCGTAATAGCAAAGTAAAAAATAGGAATAACCAAGAGTAAGTACAACGAGTATTTTGTTGTTAAACCACATTGCCGAGGGGATTTTCATGAATCAGAATAACTTTAATAAATTAATTTCTAGGCAAAATACCTACAGTGCTAAATGGTGCAACAGTAACGCCAATGTTATTCCATTATCGGTTGCCGATATGGATATTTCTGCACCAGATTTTATTATTAATAAACTCAGTCAGTTTAATTTAACCGGTATTTATGGCTATACCGATCTTAGTTCTGATTGGAATAATGTTGCGGTAAATTGGTTTAAATCTCAATATGCTTGGCATGTTACACCTGAATCTGTGGTGTTTTGCCCTCGTATTATCCAAGCCGTCTCTCTCTATATTCAAAATTTTACTCAAATTGGCGATAAAGTGACAACCTTGTCACCTGCTTATCATCCTATTAGCAATACAGTTTGTGTAAATCATCGCCATCTACTAGAAAGCCCATTAATTTATCATAATGGATACTATGAAATAGATTTTGACGATTTAGAAGATAAATTTAAACAATCTGTCTGTTTTATATTGCTCTCTCCCCATAATCCAACCGGAACAGTATGGCAACAAGCTGATTTATTAAAAATTGCTAAACTTGCTGAAAAATATAAAGTTTTTATTATTTCTGATGACGTTCATGCTGATTTTGTTTTTGATAATGCCATTTATCGTCCTATATCAACTTTAAGTAGCTATGTAGAGCAACACTCTTTTATTTGCACATCACCGGCTAAAACCTTCAATTTAGCGGGGCTTGAAATAGCCAATATTGTGATTGCTAATCCAGAATATCGTGAGAAATTTAAACAATGCTTAATTGCCGCAGGTATTCATAATCCTGGTTACTTCTCTGTCCCTGCTTTCTTACAAGCTTATACCTTACAAGGTCAACAATGGATCAAGGAGCTTAAACATTACCTTGCTGAAAACAGGCAGTGGGTAAAAGAGCAATGTGCACGTTATTTTCCTGATTGGGTTATCACTCAAAGCCATGGCACCTACATGCTATGGATCAATTATCAAAAAATGCAGTTAACCGAACAACAATTAAAGCATTGGTTTGTTTCATTAGCCGAAGTAGAAATGAGTTGGGGAAGCGGTTTTGGTGCGGCTGGGGATGGTTTTTTCCGCATTAATATTGCTACACCTCGTTCAATATTAGAAACCGTTTTTACTCGGCTTATTCGTACCTCACCTCACGCCAGTTTGGAATAAATTACAATGAAAACGCAAACGATAAATAATCCGAGAACCCCTACACTTCTCGAGTCACTGTTTCCTATATTTACAATGGTGGTGCTATTAGGCGGAGGTTACGCCGCTTTTGATTTACCTCCCGAACCACTAATGGTGTTATCAACCGTCGTCGCGGCATTATTAGTTAAACGATTAGGCTATCGTTACGACGAAATCTTAACGGCTATCTCACAAAAAATCGCCAAAACGATGCCGGCTTTGCTGATCTTAATTAGCGTTGGTTTATTAATCGGGACATGGATGGTGGGAGGAACCATTCCACTGATGATCTACTATGGATTAAAGATGATCAGTCCTGAAATGCTATATGTTACAGCACTGCTAGTGACATCATTAGTATCAGTTTGTACTGGTACTTCATGGGGCTCGGCGGGCACTATTGGCGTCGCTTTTATGGGCGTTGCTGTCGGTATGGAGGCTAATCTTGCAGCAACTGCGGGTGCCGTTGTTGCTGGTGCTTACTTTGGTGACAAACTCTCACCGCTATCAGGGGATACTAACCTCGCTGCAATGGCGGCCAGAATAGATCTTTATCAACATATCTGTCACCTGCTTTATACCACATTACCTTCCTTGATCCTCACAGCGATTATCATGACTGTTTATGGTATGAATGGCGATTTAGCAGGACAAGGAGTGCCTGAAAAAGTCACCTTAATTACCAATGGGTTGGAGAATATTTATCACTTCAACTTGATCCTGCTTATTCCTGTATTAGTCATTTTATATGGTTCGGTCACGAAAAAACCGACTATTCCAGTTATGCTAGCCTCTGCCGCTATTGCGATGTTGAATGCTTATCTTATTCAAGGATTTGGCTTACATGATATCGTAAAAAGTGCCGTTGATGGCTTTAATGTCTCCATGATCCAAGGTAAAGAAGTACCTGAATTATTAGGTAATTTATTAAATCGTGGTGGTATGAACTCCATGATGAGCACCCTACTTATCTGTTTCTGCGCACTCTCCTTTGCGGGGACTCTATCTTTAAGCGGTGCATTAGAAGTGATAGTTCATGCACTGCTAAAAATGGTGCATTCAACGGGATCGATGATCTTAGCGACCATTGCCTGTGGACTGACCATGATTGGTGTTACTTGCAATGGACAAATCTCTATTCTTATTCCTATCGAAATGTTACGTGGTGCGTATATTGAACGCGGTTTACACCCTAAAAACCTTGCTCGTACTGTTGAAGATTCCGCCACTATTTTTGAGCCTATCTTACCTTGGACTGCTGCCGGTGCTTATATGGCGGGCACATTAGGTGTTGCAACCCTAAGTTATTTACCTTGGGCTGTATTGTGCTGGAGTGGCATCTTCTTTGCCATGTTATGGGGTTTCACCGGTTTTGGCATTGCTAAATTAACACCAGAAGAGCAGGAAGAAATGACTGCTGAGCTTGGATCACATTCAGAATTACAACTTGATACTAAATAAGGACGGTTCCATGTCTTACTTTGATAAAATTGAACAAATTCAATATGAAGGTACCACCAGCGATAACCCTCTCGCTTTTCGCTACTATAATCCAGATGAAATTATTTTAGGGAAAAGAATGGAAGATCATCTGCGATTTGCTGCCTGCTATTGGCATAACTTCTGCTGGAATGGTTCGGATATGTTTGGTATTGGTACGTTTGATAGACCTTGGCAGACACCGGGAGAAGCACTAGAACAAGCAAAGCGTAAAGCGGATGTTGCTTTTGAATTTTTCCATAAACTCAATGTACCTTTTTACTGTTTTCATGATGTTGATGTTATCTCTGAAGGAAATAGCATTAATGAATATATCACCAATATGGCAGCAATAACTGAGGTATTAGCGCAAAAACAGCAAGAAACGGGCGTTAAATTATTATGGGGAACTGCAAATTGTTTTACTCATCCTCGTTACGGAGCTGGTGCTGCAACAAATCCTGATCCAGAAGTATTTGCTTGGGCGGCAACTCAAGTTTGTGAAGCGATGAAAGCAACAAAAACGCTGGGAGGCGAAAACTATGTGTTATGGGGAGGCCGCGAAGGTTACGAAACATTATTAAATACAGATTTACGCCAAGAGCGGGAACAAATTGGTCGTTTTATGCAGATGGTTGTTGAGCATAAACATAAAATTGGATTTCAAGGTACACTGCTCATCGAGCCGAAGCCACAAGAGCCAACTAAGCATCAATATGATTATGATACTGCGACAGTTTATGGTTTCTTAAAACAATTTGGCTTAGAAAAAGAAGTTAAAGTGAACATAGAAGCTAACCATGCAACTTTAGCGGGTCACAGTTTCCATCATGAAATCGCCACAGCTATTGCATTAGGTATTTTAGGCTCAGTCGATGCTAACCGAGGTGATCCACAATTAGGTTGGGACACAGACCAATTCCCCAATAGTGTAGAAGAAAATGCATTAGTTATGTATGAAATTCTCAAATCCGGTGGTTTTACGACTGGTGGATTAAACTTTGATGCCAAAGTACGTCGTCAAAGTAATGATAAATACGATCTTTTCTATGGGCATATATCCGGAATGGACACCATGGCAATGGCATTACGTATTGCAGCAAGAATGATCCAAGACGGTGGACTTGATAAATTTATTGCTCAACGTTATGCGGGATGGAGTGCCGAACTTGGCCAAAATATCCTACAAGGTAAATTAAGTCTTGAAGAAGTGGCAAAATATGCACAAAGCAATACCTTAACGCCCCGCTTACAAAGCGGGCGTCAAGAGATGCTAGAGAGTTTAGTGAATCGTTATATTTTTGGTTAAGGGTATAAAAAGATAAACACAGCAGAGTAGCGCTGTGTTTATTGATTTAATTAACATAAGATCATGGGGTAAAACGTCATGTATTTAGGGCTAGACTTAGGCACATCAAGTGTTAAAGCGATCATCATGAATGAGCAAGGTGATGTCGTTGCCAGTCATTCTATACCTTTAACCCTCTCACGCCCTCATCCTCAATGGTCAGAGCAAGATCCACAAGCATGGTGGCAGGCAACTGATGAAGCGATAAAACAACTGAGTCGTACTCAACCTATGGAACAGATCCAAGCCATTGGTCTCAGTGGTCAAATGCATGGCGCGGTATTACTTGATGCGCAGCAAAATATATTACGCCCTGCTATTTTATGGAACGATGGTCGCAGTGTTAAACAGTGTTTACGACTGGCAAAGCAGTACCCTCAATTTAAAGAAATTACGGGCAATTTAGTTATGCCTGGGTTTACAGCGCCTAAATTGCAATGGGTCGCAGAAAACGAAGCGGAGATCTTTTGTCAGATTGCTCATGTGCTATTACCAAAAGATTTTCTACGTTGGAAAATGAGTGGTAATTTTGCCAGTGATATGTCGGATGCGGCGGGTACACTGTGGTTGGATATGCAAAAACGCGATTGGAGTGATGAATTATTAGCGGCAACGGGGCTTTCTCGATGTCAAATGCCGACCTTATTTGAAGGTAACCAGATAACGGGTTACTTACTGCCAGAAATTGCTAAAAAATGGCAAATGAAACAAGTGCCGATTATAGCGGGTGGTGGTGATAATGCAGCGGGTGCAATTGGTGTAGGAGTATATCAACCGGGTCAAGGAATGCTTTCTTTGGGCACATCCGGTGTCTATTTTGTTGTCAGTGAAAAGTTTCTCCAAAACAGTGACAATGCGGTACATAGTTTTTGCCATGCATTGCCACAAACTTGGCACTTAATGTCGGTAATATTAAGTGCGGCTTCTTGTCTAGATTGGGTATGCCAATTAACGGGGATCAGTGATGTTGGTGCAATGTTTAAAGAAATAGAACAGCATGCACATTCTGATAGTTCCCTACTCTTTTTGCCTTATCTTTCTGGTGAACGGACACCTTATAATAATGCGGATGCCAAAGGTGTATTTTGGGGGTTAACTCACCAACATCAGCGTGCGGATTTATGTCGAGCGGTGTTAGAAGGTGTCAGTTTTGCGTTGAGGCAAGGAATTGAAGTAGCGGATAAGGCTGGACAACATGCAGACAATATAACGTTAATTGGTGGAGGGGCAAGAAGTGAATATTGGCGACAATTACTAGCTGATATTACAGGAAAAACCTTGGATTATCGTCAAGGTGGTGATGTTGGTCCTGCGCTGGGAGCTGCTAGACTGGCGCAATTAGCGATAAATCCGGCTCATTTATCACAAATTATTCTTTCTCAGCCAAAACTTGAAACACGTCATGTTCCCAATTTAGAAAAACATAAGGCATATCAAGATAAATATAATGCCTTTAAAAAGCTCTACACACTTATTGAAACAATGAAAATATAAAACAATATTGCGTTAACATCAGGATTATACAAAGGGCGAGATGATACTTGCCCTTTTCTATTTATTGGAATAATACAGAAATAGCACTTAATGCTAATAAACCACCCATAATAAAATTAAATAGTTTTAATATTTTGGGATTTTTTAATCGCTCTCGTAAGCTATGACCAAAAGTGGCCCATATAGCAACACAAGGAAAATTAATTAATGTGAAAATAATAGCAACTAACAACATTGAAATATAAGGATATTGTGGTGAGGTATATAATGTTATCCCTGAAATCGCCATCATCCATGATTTAGGATTAATCCATTGAAATAATGCAGCCTCTAACAAGGTTAACGGTGAGCCTTGTTTATTACTATTTTGCTCAACAGAATGACTAATTGCCGTTTTCCAAGCTAACCACAATAAATACAGCGCTCCGAGATATTTTAATATATTGTAAATAATGGGCGATGATTTAATAAGTGCTCCTATGCCTATCCCCACAGCCAATAACATCACAAAAAAACCGAGAGACACACCGATAGCATGAGGCATTGTACGCTTTAAGCCAAAGTTAATACCTGATGCTAGAAGCATAATATTATTCGGGCCTGGTGTAATTGAAGTAACAAATGAAAATATGGCTAATGATAAAAAAATGTCGAAAGTCATATATAAAATTCTAATCAATAAATAATGAATAAGGAGATATTAAATTGACTTTTCTTTTTTTATTTACCAACTAGTGCTTAATTTTATAGGAATGGTAATACTTAGCGCTAGAGAAATTCATTATTTTAGGAATTTGTCTATCCATATGGATAAGTTTCAGCTTTTATTCTATTATATGGAATTTTCTACGGTATGATAAGTTAAAATAACGATATTATATAATAAGGTAATTGAAGGTGACTTATTACTAGAAGATATAACCTGCCCTACAAATATATTATTCTGATACCTTTCAAGAAAATATAACTATTAGCCCTAATAAATATATTGATATATTAGGGCTAATATAATAGTTATTGCTAACGATACCCGCGACGATGGTTTTGGGCAGACCAGCTATAGGTTTCATCACTAGAGACTAATTTCTGTTTTTTCTTCTGGGAAAGGGCTTTTTTGCTGGCTTTTTCTACTTCGAGGGAGATTTCGGTAATAATAGCATCTTTCACTTTATTCATTTCGGCGTTAGTTAATTCACGCCCCAATTTCTTTCTCTCTTGACCGATTCTGGTTCTAACGCGCATCTGTTGGGCATCTGTCATCTCTTGAAGAGTCAGCTTTTTCATACAATCACACCCTGTATTGAGAAAGGAGTCTTTAATATAACATCATTTCAACGACTCACAATCAATCAATTGCCTTTTTTGATAGTAAAACGCGATCGAGATAGATATTACGCGCTTATTACACGCGTAATATCATAAAGTGAGTGAAGGATTAAACTAACAGATAGACCGATTAAATAAGTTTAAGAAATTTAACTTTAAAATCATCAATATCTTGTTGTGTTGTTGCCCAAGAAGTACAAAGGCGCAAACAGCTTAGCTGTGGATCGTCAAGTAATATGCGATGAAAAACAAACTGCTGCGTTAGCTTTTCTGCAATATCATTAGGTAAAATGACAAACACTTGGTTAGATTCTGGTGGTGCTAAGAAATCAAAACCGTGCTCAGTAAAGAATGCAGCTAATTGTGAGGCCATCTCATTGAGATGTTTACCTAATTTAAAGTAGAGATCGTCACTAAATAATGCCGCGAATTGTGCCCCTAATAACCAACCTTTTGCCTGTAATCCGCCCTTTTGTTTTAAGCTAAAGCGAAAATCAGAATTTAATGCAGGATGACAAATCACTAATGCTTCTGCTGACATAGCACCAATTTTCGTGCCGCCAATATAGAAAGCATCTGTTAAGTGTGCGATATCTTCAATCGTCAGATCGCTATTATCAGACATCAACCCTGTCGCTAAACGTGCACCATCAAGATATAACCATAAATTATGTGCATCACAAAATTCGCGTAATGCTTGTAATTCGGCTTTACGATATACCGTGCCAATTTCAGTGGCATTGGTTATATAAACAAGTTTAGGTTGCACCCAATGTTCATCGTTATGTTCAGCGAGGATCGGCCTCAATAAATCTGGGGTCAATTTACCATCAGCAGAAAAAGTGGTGATCACTTTATGGCCTGTTGCCTCAATCGCTCCCGTCTCATGAGTCGCAATATGCCCGGTACTGACAGAAATTACTGCTTGATGTGGGCGTAAAAAGTGAGAAATAGCGGTTAAATTAGTGATGGTGCCACCATTAAAAAAATGGATCTGCGCTTCGGGTTGTTTAATTCGCTGTTTGATTAATTCTTTAGCTTGATGACAAAGGGTATCCATACCATAACCATCATAACGTTGACCTACTGTATCTGTAATTGCCTTCATGACCGCAGGATGTGCAATTTCATTATAATCATTTTGGAAGCGGTACACGTGTACTCCTATTTATGTTGTGTTTGGTCTGTCTATTATAGATAAAAGAAAAGCATATGGCCTTTAATTGACAAATTATCAAATAAACACCACATGCTGAGTCTAATATATTTAAAAATAGAGCGATTTAAAACCGCCTATTTAAAACAAACTTCACCCCAACGGGCTAATCCTGCGGTTACTGAGCCGAAATCATTACCTTTTACAATAGGCACATTAGGTAACTGTTGCTCGATAGCTTGACATAAAATCGGTGAACGCGCAGAGCCTCCTGTCATAAACACCACATCAGGTACCACGCCCCCTTGTTGTACGGCATCATTGACCAAATCAATCATCTTATCTTTAGGGGATCCAATGGCTTCAACCATTTGCTGGCGAGTGATATTGGTTTCTAATGTTTCACTTAATAACGCGATGCTGGCTAAATAGGTATGGCAATCTGATAATGCCATTTTTGCCTCTTCCGCTTTGCGGACAATGCTATATCCTAGTGTTTCATTATAGACTTCAATTAAGCGTTTTATCTTTTCTGGCTCTTGAGCATCACGACGTAGTTGATTTAATGCCGCTAAGTTTTGTTGAGAATAAAAATCTTTTTGTGCTTCAACATTATTGATGGCAATAGGATCCCAAAATTGTTTTAACGGCAATTTTATGCCCGATGAAGTTAACCCTGTCATGCCAAATAAAGGCATTAGCTGTTTAAAAGCTAGGTAGATATCAAGATCATTACCACCCACACGTTGTCCACTATGCGCTAATAGTGTACTGGCACGATCGGTTTTACCCCGATAGCTAGGGCCCATTTGAATCAATGAGCAGTCCGTTGTACCACCACCAATATCAACTACCAAGACTGTTTGGTCTTTGGTTAATGTGGATTCATATTCTAAACCAGCGGCTACCGGTTCAAATTCAAATAAAACCTGTTTAAAGCCGGCTCGTTTAGCTGCATTAATTAAAATACGTTCAGCTTGCTTATTAGCAGCTTCTCCCCCTAACCCATTAAAGTTAATAGGTTTACCAATCATGGCATCAGTAATGGTTTCTTGGGTGCTTTGTTCCGCTTGTTGTTTTATATTGGCCATCATGGCGCACACTAAATCTTCAAAAAAGCTGATTTGTATCTCATGTAAACCTGAGGCACCAAGAAAAGATTTAGGCGATTTGACGTAATAAACATCACGGGGATCTTTTAGATACAAACTTAATGCCGCCTGACCGAAAACAATATCCTCAGGCACTAATTCAATATCTTCATCACGATTAAACGCGATTGATTTTCTTAATAGTTGTTCGCCAATAGAGTTGGTAGGTTTAATATTTAAGTGGCGAAATAAATGTTCGGAAACAGATTCACGGGTTGGCGCACAAAGAGTAGATGGAATATAAACATTCTCACCTTCTAAAGGTAATAGCGTTGGTTTCCCCTCTTTCATTATTGCCACAGAACAATTTGATGTTCCATAGTCAAAGCCAATAAACATATCGCCTCCCAGCTAGACTTCGTTAAAAAAAAGACTGAGCACTCTACATCAAGCTTATTGTAATTACTACCAGATTGTGGTGTTTTGTCTTTTAATATTCGAATGGCGTTTCTGGCGAATAAAGTTTATTACAGCTTATTGTTATAGCCATATCAGGTTTTAAACCACCTAAATAACAATCAACAGAATCGGTTAATAGATGAAATAAGCACCCAACGGCAATGGCTTTCCATTTCCAAGAAGGAATAAACCATAAAACGATATAGACAATGGCAGCCCATAGAGTATGCAATGGATGAAAACCAACACTGCAACGATTGGGATCAAAGATTGGCGTTGCAAACAAATGGTCAATGTCTATTGCCATCGTACTCATCATAAGAAGCGCAGCAAGCCGCCAGTTTTTACCCCAAAATAGATAAGCGAGTGCTATTGGCGCTAAAAAATGTAAACCATAATGTATTATTGTTCTGGCGATTTCAAAGATCACAAAAGTCTCTATTGCTTTATTATTTGATAGGCAGCCCTTTTTATAAGGTGATTATCTCTATTTATCAAGGTGTATATTAGGTAAGCCCTGATCAATATCCCCTAAAGCAAAGGCTAAATCTACTGCGGCAATTAATGAACCTGTATAAGCATCTATATGTGAGAGTTGCGCATTTAATAGTGCAATTTCTGCAGTATTAATCTCCGTTACTGTACCTAATCCATTGTTAAAAAAATCGACACTGGCGGTATAACTTAATTGTGCGGTATCAACGAGATTTTTAGCCGCTTTGTTTGCTTCAAGGGCCGATCTTAACGCATTCTCACTGAGAGAGATCTCTTTGATTGCCGTATCTTGGCTTTTGCGCAAATTTTCTTGTGCTAATTGGATATCTGATTGAGCATTGCTCATTCGCGACTGACGCATGCCCCCTTCATATAAGGGAATACTCACGCCAATTAAAATATTCGACGATGAAGTTCGTTGGCTAATTTCAGGTAACCCCTGAACATCAAAACTCCCCGAACCACCAGCAAGAGCACCGGCGAGATACACTTTAGGAAAATAGTCAGATTCAACAGAGCGTGCCGTTTTTAATGCCGCTTGCTCTAATTCATAGTGAGCTAAAATATCAGGGCGTTGTGATAACGCTTTTTTTATCACATCGTGAGTCAATGGAGAAATATCATCAGGTAAGCGCGCGTCATTATCATAATTCACTTTTATCTTTTCAAAGGGAGAGACACCTATTGCAGACAGTAATAATTGATATTGATCTTTTTCATGACCTTTAGCTAACACATGTTGTAATTCTACTTGGGCAACTTGTTGTTTGGCTAAAGCAACATCTAATACGGTTGCTAATCCCCGCGCACGTTTTTGCTCTATGGCATATAAAATATCTTTGCTTCTTTGCAGTGCCTCTTGGGTAAGAGTGACTTTTTTAAGGGCCGCACCATAGCTAAAATAGGCAACAGAAACATCATGAATTATTTTTTGATGCATCAGATTAAAATTAAGGTTTGTTGCCAAAGAAGCATGTTTAGCGGCATCGGCTAAAGCTCCTCGTTTGCCGAAGTCAAAAATAAGCCATCTAAAGGTTAACGCTGGAATAAAAGCACTGTTTGATGTTTTAATATCATCAACAATTGGATTGGCGGGTAAATCTACTTTTCCTCTTTGATAACCTGCCAATGCCGTTGCGGTAATAATCGGCAAATAAGTACTTTCTACCATACCAATATCGGTGGCTGATTTTTTCGCTAATAACCAAGCAATCCGTGTTTCAGGATTATTTTGCTGACCAAGATCGATAAGCTCTGCCAATCCATAGCTCGTTTTAGTGGTTTGCTCTTGCTGAGGTGTGGCGAGGTATTGCTCAGAAGCTGCCATATAGTTTGTATTATTATAAGGCATCGGTTGTTGTGCTGAGTATTTCCCATAATCGCTAGTATCAATACATCCAACAAGTAATAAACTTAACCACGATGATAGAATATATTTTTTATGATTAATGGCCGATTTTATCATCATCTATTTTCTCTTATTAACTGTTTAAATACTTGTTCTCTTTCATTGATGGGCAACATTTTTATTTCTTCAGTTAAGACATTTTTCTTAAAATCATCTGGAGATAAAGGCAGTGTATCGGAATACTCACCATTATCATCAAAAATAAACCTATCAGCATAACTATGGCGACTAATGTAAGAAATCTTGCTTAATGACTGTTTAAAAAACAAGGTGAATACTTTGTTTCTTTCTTTATCTTTTCTCTCAAACAGCAGTAAATCAATATTATCTTTAGATTGTGCAATAGTCTCATTAATAGAGGCGACTAAATCTAAACACTCACTTTTATTGGCAGAGCATCTTAACTTTGTATAGTCATCTAAAATCGTGGCGAGCTGTTTGTATATTGTATTGACGATACTCGCGGGCCAGACTCGAGTAAAAATGACATACATAACAATATTGCCTAATAAAATACCCAAAATACGGTCGGAAACCACATCCATATCAAAACTCGGTTTAAAGCCATGTAGTGTCGTTAGCAAAAAGGCTAAACCTACTTGTACGCCAGCATAAGAGATACGTTCATTACCGGCGGCAACCCAGGCTGCAGGTAAAAGACAGAAGAAGATCAATACCATCAACTGAAAAATATCAGAAATATTAGGAATAATATAAAGCAGTGAGATCATGCCAATTAATGCGCCAATCAGACACCCTATTATTCTTAGTGTAAGTTTATGAACCGTTTCGCCCACTGAAGTAAGTGCAACCACATAGCAAGTGATCATCGCTGTATGGATACCTTGCCATTTAAAATAATCATAAAACAAATAACATAAAATAGCGGCAAGAGTTGTTTTAATAGCGAAGTATTTATGATTAGGATTACTAAATGCATCGCTTACAAAAAAGGGTGTGGCTTTTTTAATGGGTTTAGTGGTTCGTTTTGTTAGCAAAATAGTATTAAATTTATCCAATAAAGCGATTCTATTTATTGGCTGAAGACGTTGCACACTATCTTTAATGTTATCTAACGAGTGATTGGCAAAACAGTCCGCAATATATTTACATCTTTTCGCTAACATAAAACGTAACGATGTTGAGGTATTGTCATCCATTGTTATTGACATAACTAATATTGCATAGGAGTTATCAACCATGTTTTCTAACCATTGGATATCTTCTTTACCTAATAGATAAAGGATTTTCATAACCATCAAATAACGTTGGCATTCTGCTTGTGTTCCTAGTATTTCACTCAGCGTTATCTGGTTAGTTTTTTTCCCTAAGAAAAAATCATGGGCTGCCATAAAGCGCGTTGAAATTTTATTAAGCAGTAATTTCCGTGGGCTAATACCAAAAAAATAATTGAATATAATCACCAATAGCATCGGCGAAACGGCCATTAATAACGCATAAAGCAATCCTCTGGTTGCAGCATCACCAAATGGGATATCTTCAATTAGCGTCATTAAAAAGGCGATCACCAAAGCAACTAAATTGCCTATATCACCAAGACTACTTGCTGAAGCTAAATACATAAAAATGGCTGAGAAAAAAGCCATAAAAAAGAAGCGTAAAATAATATTTTGAATAGTGAGATTAAACAGTACTAACGCCACACCAACCACAATGGAGCATAAAATAATGACCCCAAGGGAGAGTAATATATTTTGTACTGCATCCGCTTTAATCAAATAGATAATTAAATAACAGCTGATTGCTGATTCAGGGATTTCATAAACCATAGCGATCACGGCCATTAAGGCACACAGTAACGCTATGCGCCACGTAGTGGCGAACCGATAGTCAAAAGGTAATAAATCTTGTTTGACTTGTTTTGCTATCAGCGAAGATTTAACAGTCATCATCGTTAGGTACAATATTTACAGTAGCAGTGGCACCGATGCGCATGAGTGCTTCTGGTGGTTCAGTAATAATGACTTTGACAGGAAAACGCTGCTCAACCCGTACCCAATTTAATGATTTAGGTACATAAGGTAAGTCTCTTGGAATATTAATCAGGTCGGTCGACATGACTCCCCGACTAATCCCTTCAACTTTACCTTTAATGGGGTGTTGATTATCAATCATGGAGTAAATCACCACACAGCTACCAATTTTTATATTATTTAAATCCGTCTCTTTAAAATAAGCCGAAGCAAACCAAGTATCAGAGTCAATTAAGGTAAAAACAGATTGCCCTGACAAAATAAATTCACCGGGAGATAAAACGACCCCGGCGATATATCCATTACTTGGCGCCCTTACCTCAGTATTACTTAACTCCCACTCTGCCATGGCAAGCGATGTTTTTAATGACTTGACTAATGCTTCTTCTGAATCGGTATTATTAATAAGTGCTTCAGATGCCACATTCTGTTTCTGTGCTTGTTTTAATGTCACTTCAGCATCATGTTTTAACGTCCGAGCATCATCGACTTGTTGTGCTGTGACAAAGCCTTTTGCTAATAAAGGTTCTAATCGATTTAATGATTGTGTGGCTAATGATAAATTGACCTGCGCACGTTTTATTTGCTCTTGTGCCACTTCTGAATTGGATGTTTCCGCAATAATAATACGTTGCTTATTGCTTAATGTCGCTTGTGCAATCTGTAGTTGCTCTTTTGCTTGCTCTACCCTGAGTGCGTACATTGTGGGATCAAGTGTAAACAGTAAATCGCCTTTTTTGACTTTACTATTTTCTTTGACATAAACAGCAGCAATGCGTCCAGGCACCGAGGCTGAGATATTAATTTTATTTGCATCAATGATGGCATCTTCACTAAGAGGATTTAATGCCGATATATGAATACTTTGCCATAATAAAATGAGCGTTATCAAAAAAACAATAATGGTGATCACGCGTGCTAGGCTTTTTTTAATTTTTTTATCCATAGTTTAATAAGTAAAATAAAGTAAGGAGATAGTTAAAGAAATTGATAACATAATCGCAAAATAAAATAACAAAGGTACTGGCAATTTATCATCAATTCCCCAGTAGATAAGTAAAACCCGTAGACAAAAAGCACCTAATAGGCCAATAAATGTACATAACATCCAATAGGGAAAATAAGCACCTAGCATAGGAATAAAAGGAGAATGCCCTTGTGAACAGCCCGTCAACAATACAGTCATCACAGTTAAGCTGATAATTCGATGATGTTTTTTTATTAAGTTCAAGGTAATGCACCTATCATTTTATGATTAAATCCATTCATAGCTATCAATACTATAATATTTTTAGTTGTAATAAAGTGACTTATATTATTTTGCTAAAAATAGCATAAGGTTATTGTAGTTGAATTATTTATGATCAATTCAATTTTCTTTATTTTAAATACGCTTTTCAAAATAATGCCGCAGTGCTGGTTAAATAGAGTTTGATTTTATTACTCACAAAAACATGCTCTGTGTATGCTATTAGGTAATTTTAAGAGTATAGTAGACAATCTTTCTGCCTGTTTAGATATTATAGTTTTTATTATGGAATCAACGCTTTCTGCTCAAAATATACGCCAACTCCTTGCCAATGAAACACCGATTATTGATGTTCGTGCGCCAATAGAATTCAATCAAGGAGCGATGCCCAACGCAATAAATCTACCTTTAATGAATAATGAAGAGCGTGCGGCTGTAGGGACTTGCTACAAACAACATGGCTCTCAAAAAGCGGTAGAGTTGGGGCATCAACTAGTTAAAGGCGAGATAAAAGCACATCGTGTTGCTGCTTGGCGCGAGGCTTGCGAGCGTTTTCCTTCCGGATTTATTTGCTGTGCTCGTGGCGGTATGCGTTCACACATTGTTCAAAAATGGTTAGCTGAAATAGGCATCGATTATCCTTTAATTGAAGGTGGATATAAAGCGTTAAGACAAGCGACAATCGAAATGACCAATGAGCTAGTACAACGCCCTATTATCTTAATTGGTGGTTGTACCGGTAATGGTAAAACAACCTTAGTACGCTCTTTACCAGAGGGAATTGATTTAGAAGGATTCGCTCATCATCGAGGCTCCTCATTTGGTCGCACTGTTGAGGCTCAGTTTGCTCAAGCGACTTTCGAAAACTACCTTGCTGTCGATATGTTAAAAAAATCCCCTTATCATTCGCGCTGGGTACTCGAAGACGAAGGCCGTGCTATAGGTGCTAATGGTTTACCGGAAAGTTTGCGTATACAAATGGCAACAGCCCATTTGGTTGTGGTGGATGATCCATTTGAGCGGCGTATGGCAAGACTCAAAGAAGAATATTTTGATCGTATGACTCATGACTTTATTGAAGCGTATGGTGAAGAAAAAGGTTGGCAAGAATACAGTGATTATTTGCATCATGGATTGTATGCTATTCGACGTCGATTAGGTGCTCAAAGAGCCGCGGAGTTAACCCAATTACTTGATAATGCTTTAGCCGCACAAAAAATAAGTGCGAATACAGAAGTGCATTTTTCATGGTTATCGCCTTTACTAAAAGAATATTACGATCCTATGTATCGTTACCAGTTAAGTAAAAAACAAGATAAAATTATCTATACGGGTAGCTATGAAGAAGTTGAACAATGGTTTGCTAACCATTAACTCACTAGATTTTCTGTACTAAAATAAAGCCCCCAATAGATATTGGGGGTTAATTATTATTTTTATTATGCTGACTAAAAGAGCTGTTTTTTCTGCTTAGCATATAACCATAATCCTAAAATTATCATCAATCCAAAGAAAAAAGGCACAGCTAAAGAAAGCTCAAGGAAAATAAATCGATTAACATTAATCCCCTCTCCTTTATCGGCATTTTGCCATGCTAACGGGAATGCACATAACCCTGATATTAATCCGATACCTATTAGACGAAACAATTTAAGACGATTTCTTATTTGTATATCACTCTCTTGTTTTCGCTGATACTGCACATATTTCCAACAAAGATAAATAAGTCCTAATACAGAGCCTAAGTGCTGTAATAGTTTATAAATAGCCAGTTCTTGGCTATCGGTCATTCCCTGCAGTAATTGAGTTTGTAGGATAGAAAAAATTCTGACAGCAGTGCCTGTTTCATGAGTGAAAGAATCCCATACAATATGAGTCACAGCACCGAGATACAGAGAAATAACAAATAGACTTAAATCACGCCAATTTAACCTTATTGAGTTATCTAGTGGAATGGGTGACACGGTTTTTAGTGGATTTCTTAGCCAATAATTAAAGATAAAAACTAAAAGACAAAAAGGAAACGCAGTATAGAACCACCCCACTAAATTATGTGCTGTGGTGGCTGATTGATATAAACCAAAAGAGTAGAGTAAGTCAGGTGAAGTGCTTCCTACCACTAATGCAGGCAAGTTAAGGTACTTGCCAATCCGAGACTGTTTTAAAGGGAAAACGACGGCAGGATGTGAAAAAGTCCACGGCATAGCATTATCTCAATAAATAAAAGTGAATAGAAAATTGTCTTGACTCTTATATGGAAGAAATTCTAGTAACATAATGAAAAATATACAAAACAGGTAGCTATCCTTAAACTACCTGTTCAATATATTGGTATGATTGGGGATTTATTTAACAACTTCACCACTATCAACAACGGTTTGGCGTACTTTATTCGCAAAATTTTGAGCTTCACTGATAATCGCTTGTTCATCTACGGTTAACAGTTGGCGATCTTCCATCAAAATTTTACCATCTACAATGGTATGACGAACATTACTTCCATTCGCACCATAAACTAATGCTGCATATGGGCTGTACATAGGCACCATATTAGGTGCTTTAGTATCAACAACAATAATATCAGCAAGTTTTCCCGATTCTAAAGAGCCTAATTTATCTTCCATATGTAATGCCTTGGCTGAGCCTATTGTTGCCATTTCAACGACGGTTAATGGTGGCATTGCGGCGCGATCTTTATTCTCTAATTTATGAATTTTGCCTACTAAATTTAACTCATTCATCGTTGTGAGTGTATTGCTCGACATTGGACCGTCAGTCCCTAAACCAACACGAACACCTTTTTCTAGCATGGCAACAACGGGCGAAACACCTTTGGCTGATTTGGTATTAGCACTAATATTATGAGCCACACCTACATCATATTTTTTTAATAAATCAATATCTTGCTCATCAACCATAATCGCATGAGCGGCAATGACTTTATTATTTAAAGCGCCAATATCTGCCATATATTGAACTGGGCTTTTACCATCGGTTCGTTTTGCAATTTCTTCTTTCTCTCTATCGGTTTCTGCTAAATGGATCATCACAGGGGCATCAAGCTCTACCGAGAGTTTAGCAATTTTTTGCAGGTTCTCTGTGGTATTGGTATAAGGTGCATGAGGTGCAAAGGCAGGAATAATGCGCGGGTGATCTTTATATTCATTAATAAAATTGACAGCATATTGAATGCCTTCTTCAGGAGTTTGTGCATCAGCCACCGGAAAATTAATCACTGATTCACCTAAGATGGCTCTATTTCCCATCTTATCAACCGTTTTAGCGACTTCATCTTCAAAATAATACATATCAACATAGGTAGTTACTCCCCCTTTTACCATTTCAACATTGGCGAGGTTTGCTCCTACGCGAACCATATCGCGAGACACCATTTTATTTTCTAAAGGGAAAATATAACGATGTAATCGGTCTGGCACGTCATCGGCTAAAGAGCGAAAAACCGTCATTGATGCATGTGTATGGGTATTAATTAATCCTGGCATCACGATATCACCATCCACATCTAACACTTTGTTGGCTTGGTATTCTTGTGTTAACTCAGGCCCCCCAACGGCGATAATTTTATTTTCTTTTACAACAACCGTTCCTTGTTCGATAACCTGATTTTGTGCGTCCATTGTTAACACTGTGCCATCGACAATCATTAAATCAGCCTGTTTGGCTGCGTGACTAGTAAAAGAAACCGCCATAACAGCGAGTGCAAGCATTGATTTAGTAAATGACATAACTACCTCTCGGATGGTAAGAATATTCAAAAGTTTATTATTTTATTGATAATTTATTATTTTTTACGTTTTTGCTGTAGTAACCATTTATCCAACTCATTAGCAAAAAGTTGCCGGTCGCGCTGTGATAAACTTGCTGGTCCTCCTGTTTGAATGCCACTTGCTCTCATCGTATCCATAAAATCACGAATATTTAATCGTTCGCGGATTGTTGACTCTGTATAACGTTCACCTCGAGGATTTAGTGCAATAGCCCCTTTTTCGATCACTTCAGCCGCTAAAGGAATATCGGCAGTGATCACCAAATCATCTTGGTTTGCACGTTGTACAATTTCATTATCAGCCACATCAAAACCTGCAGAAACCTGCAATGTGCGCAAATAAGGCGATGCGGGTATACTTAATCGCTGATTTGCCACAAAAGTGATCACCACTTTTTCTCTATCTGCTGCCCGATAAAGTATCTCTTTAATAACTTTAGGACAGGCATCAGCATCAACCCATATCGGCATAGTAACTCTCTTTGATTGTTTCTTTTTGAAAATTAATCCTATTAAAATAACACATTCCCACTCATATCGTTATTTAAAGCAGATAAATCACATAGTCTTTTTGAGTTAAGTGTTAAGTGATTAACGCGTAAAAGTGCATGATATCGTAAAATAAGTCATCGGCTAACCTTACTCTACTGTCTTAATGGGGTAAGTTTATGGCATAATGCCGCCCCATTATCTTTATCATTCACTAATCATGAGTATTCGTCTTGTTAATAAGTAATAATATCACTATGCAGTTTGGTTCGAAGCCACTGTTTGAAAACATTTCTGTTAAGTTTGGTGGCGGTAATCGCTATGGTTTAATCGGTGCTAACGGCAGCGGTAAATCCACCTTTATGAAAATTCTCGGTGGTGATCTCGCGCCTACTAGCGGTAACGTATTCCTTGATCCTAATGAGCGCTTGGGTAAGCTAAAACAAGATCAGTTTGCTTATGAAGAGTTTACCGTGCTTGATACGGTAATTATGGGGCACGCTGAGTTATGGGAAATTAAACAAGAGCGTGAACGTATTTATAGCTTACCGGAAATGAGTGAAGAAGAGGGTTTACGTGTTGCCGATCTTGAAGTGAAATTCGGTGAAATGGACGGTTACACCGTTGAATCACGTGCCGGTGAATTATTATTAAACGTTGGTATTCCACTTGAGCAACATAATGGCCCAATGAGTGAAGTGGCGCCAGGATGGAAACTACGTGTGCTCCTTGCACAAGCCCTATTCGCTGATCCTGACATCTTATTACTTGATGAACCGACGAATAACTTAGATATTGATACGATCCGCTGGCTAGAACAAACATTAAATGAACGTAATAGCACTATGATCATCATTTCCCATGACCGCCATTTTTTAAATATGGTGTGTACTCATATGGCCGATCTTGACTATGGTGGATTAACAGTTCACCCAGGTAATTATGATGAGTATATGTTAGCGGCAACACAAGCGCGTGAACGTTTACTCGCTGATAATGCAAAGAAAAAAGCACAAATTAGTGAATTACAATCCTTTGTTAGCCGCTTTAGTGCTAATGCATCAAAGTCTCGTCAAGCCACTTCGCGTGCAAAACAAATTGAAAAAATTCAATTAACCGAAGTTAAAGCTTCCAGCCGACAAAATCCCTTTATTCGTTTTGAGCAAGAGAAGAAATTATTTCGTAATGCGTTAGAAGTAGAGAATATTGCTAAAGGTTATGAAGCAAATACGCCTTTATTTAAAGACGTAAATATGATGCTGGAAGTGGGCGAAAAAGTGGCGATTTTAGGCACCAATGGTGTGGGTAAATCAACCATGATCAAAACATTAGTGGGTGAATTAACGCCTGATAATGGACGCGTTAAATGGTCTGAAAATGCCACTATAGGTTATTATGCACAAGATCATGCCACTGATTTTGAAGTTGATATGACCGTTTTCGATTGGATGAGTTTATGGATGAAGCCAGAAGACGATGAACAGTCGGTGCGTAGTGTATTGGGTCGCCTTCTTTTCTCACAAGATGATATTAAAAAATCAGTCAAAGTATTATCTGGTGGTGAAAAAGGCAGAATGCTGTTTGGTAAATTAATGATGCAAAAACCAAACGTTCTGATTATGGATGAACCTACCAACCACTTAGATATGGAATCTATTGAGTCACTGAATATGGCGTTAGAACTCTATCAAGGGACGTTAATTTTTGTTTCTCACGATCGTGAATTTGTCAGCTCATTGGCTAACCGCATTATTGAAATTACGCCTGAAAAAGTGACTAATTTCCAAGGCACTTATGATGAGTTCTTGGCTAAGAAAGGGATTGATGGTTAGTACCTCCCCTTATTTATTAATATAAAAATAAAAGGCTTGGTGTTATTTTACGTTCCAAGCCTTTATTTTATTAAAGATAGAATTATCGCTGTAGCTATTGTCACTTAATTCATTGTAATTATGGGCGCTTGTTATCGGAGTAAGGAGATATACTCACTTGGTACTATATTATTTATATAAATATTATTTATAGTCTCATCAGTAACATTGAATTCAAGTGTTCTAATAAATGGAAAGTTATAATCAATAATAGCTTTCCTTAATGATCCACAGGCTTTTTCTTTTTTGTCTTCATCTTTAAATAAAGTTTCCATTCCATGTTTTATAAATCCTTCTATTATACCTACATGAGGATTGTACAATGACAATAATTCGATTTTAATTAAATTCAAAAACTCTTTTGAATTTTTATCTTTTATATTTAAAGCAACAGTATTCTTCACAAGTTTTATTTGAATATTTTTTCTATATTCTATATCAATATGCTGTATTATATTCATAAGTTTTTGTAATTTACAACGGTCTTCAATTTTATCGTCTACATTAATTCTAGAATTATTTATATTATATAAACGAACAAAATCTGTTACACCATCCAAATAACGCTCTACGTTAAAATAATTATTTGGTAGTAAGTCGTTTTTTATCTGGGATAAATAGACATTGTATTGATTAATATCATAATTGGCTTCATTAGGAATTTCATGCAGTCTTTTTTTTATATAACTTCTTATATTTTCTATATCTTCTTTTATACTTGGATTTTTATTATGTATCCGATCTATCATGTCTTTAATTAAATTATCTAATGATACCTCACCATTATAAACGTTTTTTATAACAAATTTCATTTTTAAATCATAACCATCTTTTAAATATAAATGAAAATTATCTTTATATTGCGCCCCTGTCATAGAATATAATTCTGCAAAGCTATCAACCTTATCAAATATTGAATTTTTAGGATTGAAATAGGTATGATAAAGTAAGTTAAGCACATGTTCTTTTTGACCATGATTAAACCAGTCTTTTATTTTTTCCCAAATAGACATTGCATCTCTAGCTTTAGATGCGTGTGATAATTTGTTTATTTGCGAAGTTGATATATTTACTCCACCAATTGTTAATTTACTCATATAACACCTTAATGATAATTACATATTAATTGAAATGCTTCTCTTTATTTATATTGGGAAAATATTTTATTTTATCTTTTAATTACATCATTATATTAAAAATATAGGTAATATTAATTTCATGTGGCATTTAAATATATAAAGATTAATACATGTTTTTTTGTTTGAAATTTAACATTCTGTTGTTATATGTTACCAACCACGAGTCAATCATAATCCCCTTTCATTTTTGATGAAATTATCATGTTGCTCTTTTGAAGTCCTACCTTATGATTATGTTGCTAAGAAATAGACAACCGCATAAAAGTGATGCAACAATATTAGAAACACCACAAATGATTTCGGTTGTTAATCGCGCCCAATTTTCTTTTTTGTGACAGTGTCACGCCTATTTTATATCAACAACCAGAATATTCATTATTTAATAGTCTGGTTAACTTAATAATTGTGTAAATTGTCGATATAATAGCGCACCTAATGTTTGTGATGTGTATTCCGTACTGTGTTCTAAATTATCAACGGCAGCATGCATACCATGATAAATAAGCGTGCAGGTTAATTCAGGCTGTAGGACTTGCCACGTTTTATTCTCTGTCCCCCCCATTAATATCTTTTGTAACTGCTGTAGCGCTCTATTTTCATGAATATTACCGCTTTGATGAAAGACTTGATGAAAAAGCATATCGTGTAATTCTTGTTTTTCAACATAAGCAATAACGCTAGTTTCACACCACTGTTTTAATTTAGCGCGAAAATCTTGAATTTGGCAGCTTGCCATTGCTTGCTCAACTTTATCAATATACCAATCCATATATCGAGTTCGCAGTGCGTCGAGAATATCTGTTTTTGCCGTAAAATAGTGATAATACGTTCCTTTAGCGACCCCCGCTTGTTTTACAATATCGCTGACGGTTGTGGCATCAAATCCTTTTTCAAGAAATAGTGTTTCTGCGGCGTTCATTAACTCTTCTAAACGAACTTCGGCTGGCTTTGTTCTTGGTTTATCGATATTTTTTTCTTCTAATGACATTGCTCATCTCCCTCTAAGTGGCTGTTAAAGGGTACTCCATATTGAGAATAGCCACAATAACCGTAAATGAAACTTATTATCATCAATTAATTGACCGACGGTCAGTCGGATATTATGATACTACTATTATTTCACCATAAAGGTAATAAAACTTATGAGTTATACAAAACGGTTGTCACTTATTTGTGCTATCTGTTTAGGCACATTTATGGCCACTCTTGATATTAGTATCGTCAATGTTGCTCTACCTACTATTCAGAATGATATTAATGCCAATATGGCTACATTACAGTGGATTGTGGATGCTTATGCACTATGTCTATCAGCTTGTATTTTGTCTTCAGGGCCATTAAGTGATCGTTTCGGACGAAAAAAAGTGTGGCTCTGGGGGGTGATTATTTTCACTCTAGGCTCCCTTATCTGTGCTATTGCACAACAACATGAAATATTAATCCTTGGGCGTATTATCCAAGGTATTGCAGCTGCAGCCCTTATTCCTGGCGCATTATCACTTATTACACATGCCTTTCCTGTTGATATTGAACGTATCCGTATTATTGGTATTTGGTCTTCGGTTAGTGCATTATCGCTGATTATTGGCCCTATCCTTGGTGGTGCATTAGTTCATGCCAGTGGTTGGGCAAGTATATTTCTTATTAATATTCCTATTGGTGCTATTACAGTATTACTAGGCTGGTATGGATTAAGTGAAAGTGCCGATCCTGAGGATGTTGCGTTAGATCCACTAGGACAATTAACCAGTATCTTGGGATTAGGTTTATTAACCTATGGTTTTATTGAAGCGGGCGCTGTAGGTTGGTCTGATTATCGTACTGTATTCGCATTAATTGTCGGTCTGATTTTTATTACCCTGTTTGTTATAGTCGAAAAACGTATTGAACGCCCGTTATTACCGCTATCGTTATTTAAAGATCGCTCGTTTTTCCAATATAACCTTTCCTCTTTTACTTTGGGATTTGCCACTTATAGTAATGTCTTTTTTATCGCTTTTTTCCTACAAAAAGCACAAGGCTGGAGTGCATTAGAAACAGGTTTAAGAATGGCTCCTGAGTTTATCGCCATGGCTCTTTTTTCTATGTTATTTGGACGGTTCTCTCGTTATATATCTGTCAGAAAATTAATGATCTTTGGCTTTTTGTTGATTGCAATATCTTCTTGTTTATTGGCAACATTAGCAACAACTAGCCCTTACGCAATAACAGGAAGCTATTTATTTATCTTAGGTGCAGGAATGGGATTAGCGACACCCGCAATCGGAGTTTTAGTGATGAAAAGTGTAGCACCGTCTCGCTCGGGCATGGCGTCTGCAACCATGAATGCATTAAGACAAACCGGTATGACAATGGGAATTGCGTTATTAGGTACATTAATGATACAGCAAGCAATTAATTATATGATGATACAAAGTCAAGCATTAGGAATAGTGGCAGAACCGATTAATATTATTACGTTAGTAACAGAAAATAAAACCGCTTCCCTAGATAATCAGTTGGTTGCCCTATTACCTGAAGCATTTAATTCAGGATTTGCCTATGCCATGCTAACCGCAGGACTTTCCTGTTTTATTACTCTGTTTATTATGCTTTTTCCTTGCAAAGAGAAACAAGGTGCACTTTCTCAGCAGATAGCGGATTAATTATTATAAACGCTGAGTTAAAAATGCAAGAAAATGTTCAATATTACGTGAAAGCGAACGACGACTTGCATATATCGCGACTAAACTAATTGATGCGGGCTGTTGAGGAAAAGAAATAGCTCGCAATTTGCCTGCCTTTATCGCATCAAGGCAACAATGTTCAGCTAAAATAGCAAAACCTAAACCTTTTAATACGGCAGCTTTGGCTAAGATAGCACTATTTACACGATAACAGCTATTAATTGTCACTTTTACAGGGTTCTGCTCTTTATCAATAAAGATCCACGGTTGCCCTTCTAATGCACTTAAACTGGAAATACAAGGTAATTGGCTTAGTTGTTCAATATCTGTAGGGATACCCGTTTTTGCTAATAAGCTCTCTGAGGCAACAACAATACTACGCCACGACTTTATGAGACGTGAATGGTAGCTACTATCGGCTAATTGGCCACGATGAAATGTTAGAAGTAAATCAATATCATCTTCTATAACATTTCTTGGCATTAGCTGCGTATCACATTGAATGGTTAAGTTAGGATGAAGTGCAGCAAAATCCGCTAAAATATCGGCAAGTAACTCACTACCATATTCACTGGGTATCGTGAGTCTAAAGGTTCCTGTTAATGGGCCATCACTCGTTATATGTTCTACAACATTATCTAATTCATATAAGGTCTTTTTGGCTTGCTGATACAAGATTTTCCCTTGCTCAGTTAAACGCATTTTTCGCGTGGTTCTATCAATTAATCGGCAGTTAAGCTGTTGTTCTAGCTGTTTTATTGCCCTACTGACATTAGATGTTGGCATAGAAAGCGATCGTGCAGCACTGGCAAACTGTGCTTGCTCTGCAACCGCAGAAAAAATACGTAATAAATTAAGGTCAATTGACATAAAAATACTGCCTATATGGGGAGTATTGAATATAGGCAGTGTAACATTGATTGTTCTCTCACTTGAAAAGAATTAACAATAACCATAGGACATTAATTTTTGATAACGTTTCTCAAGCAGTTCTTCTTTAGAATAACTATTCAATTCTGTTAAATCTGCGAGGAGCTGTTTTTTTACGAATTCAGCCGCTTGCTGGTAGTGGCGATGTGCGCCTCCCAATGGTTCAGGAATAATTGAGTCTATAATACCCAATGCCTGTAATTTAGGTGCCGTCATTCCCATGGTTTGGGCGGCAATAGGTGCTTTATCAGCATTTTTCCATAAAATAGAGGCACAGCCTTCGGGCGATATGGCAGCATAAGTACTATATTGCAACATATTTACTCGATCCCCCACACCTATTGCTAATGCACCACCAGAAAAACCTTCCCCTGTTATTGTACAAATTATCGGTGTTTTTAATCGGGACATTTCAAGAATATTTCGTGCTATGGCTTCTGATTGCCCCCGCTCTTCAGCACCAACCCCCGGATAAGCACCCGCGGAGTCAATAAAAATAATCACTGGTAAATGGAAGCGTTCAGCCATTTTCATCAGGCGTAATGCTTTCCGATAACCTTCTGGTGATGGCATACCAAAGTTTCTTTTTACTTTCTCTTTAGTGTCTCGCCCTTTTTGTTGACCGATAATCATCACTGGTTTTCTATCTAAACGCGCTAACCCTGCAACAATCGCTTTATCATCAGCATAAGCACGATCGCCGGCCAACTCTTGGAAATCAGTAAAAATAGCTTTGATATAATCTAATGTATAAGGGCGCATAGGATGACGTGCTAACTGTACTATCTCCCAATCCCCTAAATCAGAAAATATAGAGCGTGTTAATGAAAGGCTTTTTTGGCGAAGTTTGGCGATTTCTTCGTCTATATCAACTGCCGTTGTTTCATCTTGAGACTGTTTGAATGCAAGTAATGCATCTATTTTCTCGTCTAATTCAACAATAGGCTTTTCAAATTCAAGATGAATAATAGACATAATTTGCCTCTTAGCTAAATCGGGTTATATCAAACTATTTAGTCTAGAGAAAACTAACTTATTGTTATAGAGATATTTTTGATAAACAGTGTTATCAAAAATGGGATAATAAAATAGGTAGTGGTTAAAAAAATTTATTTTCTAGCTTTTATCTCTATACAGTTATTTATAAGTTATGTATAAATATACAGCTGGACAGTTTTCACCAGAAAATCACCAAACACAACAATAATCCATTAATACAAATAATTAAAATGATAATATGTTCTCAAAAAAATCTCGTTCTACAACTGCACTACTCTTTTCATCACTTATTCTGACTATAGGAAGAGGTGCAACACTGCCTTTTATGGCGATATACTTATCACGACAATATAAATTGCCTGTTGATGATATTGGTATCGCAATGTCTATTTCACTGACTACGGGGATAGTATTTAGCCTTGCCTTTGGTATGCTGGCAGATAAATTTGAAAAAAAACGTTATATGGTTTTTTCTATTATTACCTTTATTATCGCATTTTCTGCTATCCCAATGGTCAATAGTACTATTTTAGTGGTTATCTTTTTCTCAATTATTAACTGTTCCTATTTAGTCTTTTCTACGGTATTGAAAGCTTATTTTTCTGAAACTTTATCAATATCAGCAAAGCCTAAAATATTTTCACTAAACTATACTTTTATTAATATCGGATGGACGGTTGGCCCACCTATTGGCACATTATTATTAATGTATGGTACCCAATTACCTTTTTGGTTAGCGGCAATATCCGCCAGTATTCCTTTATTTATGATCCAATGTTTTGTGCAACGTTCAGTGGTAGAGCATTCCACAGAAGAAAATAGTGTAAAGTGGGATCCGAAAATAATGCTAAAAGATAAAGCATTAGGCTGGTTTGTGCTTTCAACTTTTTTTGGCACATTAACTTTTGGTACATTTGCTTCGTGTATTTCGCAATACCTTTTAGTTGTTTATGATGCTAAATTGGCTGAATCTGCTATTGCGGTGATCCTCCCCGTCAATGCGGCCATTGTCGTCTCATTACAATATATCGTCGGTAAACAAGTGGTTGCTGAAAGACTACGTAAATTAATGACCTTAGGCACACTCTTTTTTATCTTAGGATTAGCGGGCTTTATGCTGGCGGGTGATAATTTAATTTTCTGGGCAATGGCGATAGCAATATTTACCTTTGGTGAACTGATTTATGCACCTGGTGAGTATATGATGATCGATAATATTGCGCCGTTAGGAATGAAAGCAAGTTATTTCTCTGCACAATCTTTAGGTTGGTTAGGTGCTGCATTAAATCCACTTGCTAGTGGTTATATCCTGACAACCTTGCCCCCTATTTCGTTATTCGCTATTTTAATGGGGATCGCAGTACTAGCTTGGCTTTGTATGCTGCAAGGTATGAACTACAGTGAAAAAAGAATAGCTGCTTAATATATTTTATTGCCGTTGATATTGTTGGCGATATCCAGATAAGGAACAATCAGTCTCGCGCTTAAAATAACGGCATAGATATGAGGGATCGTCAAAATGGAGTTTTATGGCGATCTCATTTACTGATAGCGTAGTGTGCGTCAATAACGCTTTTATTTTAAGAATTACTTGCCTATTAATCAGCGTCTTAGGAACATCATTAAAATATTGTTTAGTGAGCTGTGATAGATAAAACGGTGTGATGCTAAGGCGATTTGCATAATAGGCAACGTCTCTGTGCTGGTGGCTATGTTTTATAACTAACTCCCAAAATTGCCAACATAAGTGCTCTTTACGGCTGAATTCTTTTTTAGATAAGGAATAATGAGATGGTATTAATTCTGTTATCGCAAAAAAAAGATTTTGTAACTGCCCTCTCAACATTAACTTTCTATGATCAGTATAACTTTTATCTATATATTTTAATTGTTCCACCCAATTGTTTATGGCGTTTAAGTGAACCGTTGAAGGGCGACAAATGGGGTTTTCATGCAAAAATGTAAACAAACTATTTGAAAGTGCATAAGCGATCTCAGAGGCAAAAGATTTCTTAAGAAAACAATAAAAAATACGAAAATTAGCTGATTTACGTTGCAATGTGACCATTCTATTATCACCGAGTATCACTATATCATTCGCTTTAATGGTTTTTGTTTGAAAATCTATATTAATAACAGCCCTGCCATCTAAACAAATAATAACCACAACATAAGATAATGCTAATGGATAGCCTAATTCATTATGCATATCGCTTTCACCAATAACGGCATACTCCGAAGGGATATTTAACTTTAATAATGATTGACTAAACATAAATTATTCACTCTATTGCATATTGCTACTGTTTTTATTTTTAATGATCTCAATGTTAATCACAAGAGCATTAATGGATTTAGTTGTCAAAAGTACCGATAACACCTTAATTAATCCATTCAGTTTTATATTGGCTCTCTTTAAAATACGATCATCCTAACATAATGAAACATACGTTATAACAGAGCTAAATTGTATGAAAAAATTACAAACAGAACGATTATTATTACGTCCATGGCGAATATCAGATGCAGAGAGCCTCTATTATTATGCGAGGGATAAGCGAGTAGGCCCTATCGCTGGCTGGCCAGCACATAAAAGTGTTGCTGAAAGTACCGAAATTATCCAGACTATATTTATGCGTGATGAAGTTTATGCTGTCACATTGCTCGATGATGATAAAGCGATTGGTTTAATTGGCTTATCTTTTTGCCATGAGAGCAATTTCCCTATAGGGGATAATGATGCCGAAATTTCTTATTGGATTGGTACTCCTTTTTGGGGGAAAGGACTTATTCCTGAAGCAGTGAAAGCGCTTATTTGTCATAGCTTTGAGACTCTACAATTAGATAATCTATGGTGTGGTTATTTTGCAGACAATGTAAACTCGAAGCGAGTACAAGAAAAGTGTGGATTTAAATATCATCACATAATTAAAGATCAGTATGTGGAGTATTTAGACGAAATAAGAACAGAAGTTATTTGTCGTTTAACCAAAAGTGAATGGCAAAAACAACAATAAAAAACAGCAAAGCAAAAAAACAACGGATTATAAATCTTATAATCCGCTGTTTTGCTATTGTTTATCCATTAAACATGATCTAATGCTTGAGATAAGTCAGCAATAAGATCATAAGGATTTTCAATACCAATAGATAAACGAATGGTTGTTTCTTGAATACCTATATTGTGGCGTAATTCCATAGGAACACCTGAATGTGTGGTAGAGCCAGGATGACATGCCAATGACTCGGTTCCTCCCAAACTCACCGCTAATTTAAATATTTTCATCGCATTGAGAAAACGAAAAGCTTCTGCTTCACCACCAACAATATCAAAGGAGAATGTTGATCCTGCGCCTGTGCATTGTCTAGCAAATACTTGACCTTCAATACTATTTTCATCTACAAAAGGTAAATAGTGGATCACTTTCACTTTTTCATGGTCACGTAGAAATTGGGCAACTAATAGCGCATTTTGATTGGCTTTTTCCATGCGAATTTGCAATGTTTCTAAAGAGCGGCCTAACATCCAGCAAGAATGCGCATCAAGTTGTGTCCCTATTGCACCTCTTAATAGGCGAACTTGATTAATAAGCTCGCGTGATCCCATTGCAGCACCGGCGACTAAATCAGAATGTCCACCCACATATTTTGTTAATGAATAGAGTGAAATATCAGCGCCTTGCTCTATAGGATGTTGATAAACAGGTCCTAATAAGGTGTTATCGCAAATAATAATAGGTCGATAGCCTTGGCTTGTTTCTAATTTATCCGCAACGATTTTTAACGCTTGAATATCAACCAGTGAATTAGTTGGATTGGCGGGAGTTTCGGCAAATATCACCGCAACTCTCCCTTTTTGGCTAGCCATTTCAGCTTGCGATTGGATATGTGCTAAATTTAAACCATCTGTAAATGGTGTTGCTTGAATACCGAACTTAGCGAATGTTTTGGCTATTAATGTTTCTGTTCCACCATAAAGTGGTTGAGAATGTAAAATAACATCGCCAGGTTGTGTAAAAGCCATTAATGTCGTTGTAATAGCTGACATTCCCGATGAAAAGAGGACACATGATGCTGTGTTTTCATAAACTGCTAATCTATCCTCAACGATCTCACTATTAGGTTGGTTAAAACGAGAATAGACTAAACCCGCTTTTTCTCCTTCTGGAAGGGGTTTTCTTCCACTTACCGTATCAAAAAAATTTTTCCCTTCTTCTGCACTTTTAAAAATAAATGTCGATGTTAAAAATACAGGAGGTTTGACAGAGCCTTCCGATAACAATGGATCGTATCCATAGCTCATCATTAACGTTTCTGGAGATAATTGATGTTCGCCAATATATTGTTTTTTCAGTTGAGAACTAGACATTTTTTATTTCTACTATTTATGAATTATAAAGTTTCTATCATCATACTGAAAAAACTTCATATTGTTAGATTGTTTTATTAGGTATAGAAACTCATAGTTATATTGAACTGTTTGTTTTTTAACCTGAAATATGTTCTACCACGCCTTAACCGCGTCCCCTTTATACATTTCTTGCACCTTTAATTCGACTTGTCTTGAATGTAAAACAGTAATTAATTTCTTTATTTTTTCATCATTCATATTATCTATACGAGTAACAACAACATTGGCATAAGGCGAATGTTTATTCTCCATAATTAAACCGTCACGGGTAGCAAGTAAGCCAATTTGAGAGGAAAAATTATTGTTGATAACCGCCATCGTAACCTCAGGATCATCAAGGGCTTCAACTAACATGGGAGTTTCAACTTCATGAAATATCAAGGCATTAGGATTATCAATAATGTCTTCAACGGAAGGTAAAAAACCAACTCCCTCTTTTAAAGAAATGAGGTGATTTTCTGCAAGTAATAATAAAGCTCGCCCTTTCATACTTGCTTCATTAGGAATGGCAACCACATCACCATATTCGAGTTCGCTAATATCGCTTATTTTCTTTGAATACGCGGCTAACGGGAAAATGTACGTTTTGCTGGCAATATGAAATTTGTAATTGTGGGCTTTTATCTCTGATTGTAAATAAGGAATAGATTGAAATACATTTACGTCTACTTCTCTATTTTCTAGGGCTTTATTAGGACGTTCATAGTCGTTAAATGCAATAACTTCAACATTTAATCCTTCGGTAAGTTTAGCTAAACGGATCACTTCATCCCAAATGACTTGGTCTGGTCCAGTATTGATTGCTACTTTGACGACATCTGTATCTTCTTGCGAACAAGAGACAGAAAATAAGCTTATTGAGGCTAGAAGCAAACCTGTAATAATTTCCTTCATAACTCCCTCTTAAAAACGGAACATGACAAACACAAAATTATCAGCATATTGATGATTAAGAAATATCCTAAGTGTAGATTAATAACAAGGAATGCCAAATGATACAAGTGATCGTACTATATAAAGAGAGGTATATGAGAGGAAATAAGGTAATTGGTTGATATTAAAAAGAAAAATAATTCAATAAAGTCAACGCATTTACAACCTATGCGTGTATCAATCTCGAATTAATTTATTTATGCAGGGATCAACAAAAGCATCATCAACATTAAGATAAGTAGAATTGGTTACGCAATATGCAGAAAATGCCCATTTATATTGTTTATCTTGTTTCGTGATAGTGTAACTTGAAAAACGTATAGGTGTTGATTGTAACATATCATTACCTATTTTCTCACCGCTGACTAAGATAACTTGATTTTTTTTCTCTATAAATTTGAAGTTAGAGATTTTAATATCGCTGTTTTCAGCTTTATTATCAAATAAGCTAAGAGCATTATCATAAATTGAAGGTACAATATAAACTTGTTCATCTGCATCTTTTATATAAACCGTGACCATATTAATTGATGATGCATCATTTAATATACGCTTAGATTTAACGACAATATCTTTTACACCATCACCGTTAAAATCAATCAAATTAATACCGTATGTTAGTTTTATATCTGCAGAAATAGCAATAGTGGATAAGGATGTAAGCAATACTGCTGCGCCTAATTTCGTCATTATATTCATATCATATCTTCTATTTTTAATTGCTACTTTATAATTTAGAGTACTTTACAGGTGGGATTAGTCAAGTTATTTAATGTTTCAAAATAATACAAAAATAATAATTTTATATAACTAAAAACGATAGATTTTGATAAAAAACAATACTTTTAAAATGAGTAGCCTATTTTCAAGATAAGAAGTTCTTTAGTCTTAATATAAGGCAATATAGTTTTTCAGATCATTAATTCTTTCTATGGTTTTATCTTTTAAGCAGCTACTGTAAACCATCGGAGCCAAACTGCCACCTTGGTAATAGTCCGCCTCATATTGACATGAGAGGTCACGAAATGTCATCCAAACTGACTGTGCATGCTGTAACTGTTGTTGTCGTTTAGTTTCTAATTTCGCATAATATTGTTGATAAATTTGTGACAGCTCTTCATCTTTTTGTTGAAAATCTTGGTATGCACATTGGTTAATTTCTGTTTGTGTTTCCGCATTACGACAATCAAAATTATCCGCTTGTAAATGTATTGACCAAAATAAGATCCCCCCTGATATTGCACTTACAAAAATAACTTTTTTCATCATACCATCCATTGTTACCTGAAAAATAATTGAATAATGCTAACATTATTATAATAAGAAAGGCTATATCATTAAATTATATCTATTAATTTTTATTTTAATCAGGCGAAAATAGCCACAAATAGGTCTATTTATTACTATCATATTTGGAGGGTTCATTTTTTGAATATAAATAATTTAAAATCTTTAAGCTAAAAAGAACACTTATAGCTTTTTAGCTAAATATTATTATATTTTATTTAGAATATGTGGTTAATCTATTCAATAATATTAGCAATTTCCAATAAGTTATTATCTGGATCACGTAAGTAAACTGACATAATAGGCCCTGTAGCCCCTGTTCTTGGTACAGGACCCTCTTCTATATTGATACCCTGCTGGTTTATATGCTCTATCACGTCTAACAATGGCGTTTCAGTAATAAAACATAAATCCGCAGAGCCTGCCGTTGGTTTAGCAGCTTTAGGCAAAAACTCTTTTCCTAGCTGATGAAGATTGATTTTTTGATGACCAAAAGCAAGGGCTTTACGCCCTTGTTTAAAGGTAATTATCTCAAAACCTAATACATTATGATAAAAATGACAACTCGCCTCGATATCAGCCACTGTTAATACTAAATGATCAAGGTGTGTAATTTTCATCTGAACCTCACTTCGCTATTAGAGTATTATTGTGATTAAAGCTCACACTTAGTTTTTAATACGGCTGTTTTTTTATGATGTTCTAGCGCTAATTCAATTAATTTCGTGATGAGTGATTGATAATCTAATCCCGTACTTTGCCACAGTTTAGGATACATACTGATATTAGTGAAACCTGGTAAGGTATTAATTTCGTTGATAATGACTTGATTATCTTCAGTTAAAAACACATCAACGCGCGACATACCTAAACAGTTTAAAACTTGGTAAGCTTTCAATGCCGTTTGGCGAATATGTAAGCTAATCGCATTATCTAAATCAGCAGGTACTACTACTTTTGCACCATCGTCATCAATGTATTTTGTGTTATAAGCATAAAAAGCATCATTTAACACAATTTCACCACAAGGGCTAACTTCAGGCTCTTCATTACCTAAAACGGCACACTCTATTTCACGGCCAACAATAGCACTTTCGATAATTACTTTAAGATCATATTCAAATGCCATGGATAATGCAGCATTAAACTCGGCTTCATTATTGACTTTGCTGATACCAACAGAAGAACCTAAATTTGCTGGTTTAATAAATAAAGGGAGCCCTAATTGTTCAACAACTTCATTATAGGAAATATCATTTAATTGGTGAGCCATCAGTGTAATAAATGGTGCAACCGCTAATCCTGCATCATCCAGTAAGCGCTTAGTGATATCTTTATCCATACATGCTGCAGAACTCATGATATTAGGGCCTACATATGGCATATCAATCATATGTAATAGTCCTTGTAGGGTGCCATCTTCACCATAAGCACCATGCACAATAGGAAATACAACATCTATTTGTGCAAGAGGTTGCCCATCAGTTAAAGAGATAAATTGCTGACGGGTACTACCAGGAATAATAGCCACTGGACGCAAAGGTTGGCTTAATGAGATAGTTGAGGGGTTATCGCTATTAATTAAATAATTGTCTTCGGCATATTCATGCCATTGCCCTTGTTCATTAATCCCAATTAAACAAAGGTCGAATTTCGTTCGATCTAATTCATTGATAATATTTTTTGCTGATTGTAATGAAACTTGGTGCTCGGTTGATTTTCCACCAAAAATAATAGCGACTCTTAATTTACTCATTTTCTAACCTTTTATAGGACAGCTATAGCGAATAAATAGCAATATATCATGATAAAAACACGCAATGTAGGGAGATAGTTCTTATCTAGGAAAATTTACGATAAAATGATGAAATTCTATGATTTAGTGTGCAAAAAATAACTATTTTTGATATTAATTCAGCAACGCCTATTCCCTCCTCTTTCACACAAAAAGACACGGTTTCTCATCATTACATTCTTGCAATCAAGAAACCTGTCTTGCTAAACTCACTTTACCGATTAACTGATAAATTTTAAAAGGAGGCTAATTATGTTGTTGTGTGATCTTGTTGAATACTCACACTTCTTTGGTAATCGCCATAGCTCAGGCTTTCACAGTTCTTTACTGCGTTAACCTGCCTGAGCGACGTTAACTATTACCTCTCCTCAGCTTACTGGGTTATCGCGTGATATTACCCAAAGCATTTTTATGCTTAAAAAATGAGTAAGCTATGAGCACATTATTATCTACACAAAACCTCTCTTTTCATAATAATCACGGTATATTGCTGAGTAATATTTCTTTGGCCCTCACTAAAGGTGAGAAAATTGGTTTAATTGGCTACAACGGTTGTGGAAAAAGTACACTATTAAAACTTTTATCACACCAATTAATACCAACAGATGGCTCTATTACTATCGCCAATCAAGTCATTATGGCTTATGTCGAACAACAGTTACCAAGTGAGCTACAGTCAATGCGTCTCATTGATGCGGTTCTTCATAAATTACCTGAAGAGCTACGCATATCTGAAAGTTGGCGCAGTGAATTATTATTAAGTGAAATGGGATTTAAAACCAATGAAATCAATCTATTAGTCTCACAATTAAGTGGTGGTCAACATACTCGTTTATTACTTGCGAGAGCATTGATTTTGCAACCAGACTTACTGCTATTAGATGAGCCAAGTAACCACTTAGATCTACCGACTATCTTGTGGTTAGAAACATTTTTAACACAGTGGCGAGGAAGTTTTATTCTTGTTTCACATGACAATAGGTTGTTAGATAAAGTGACCAATTGTACGTGGATCATTCGTGATAAAACCCTATCTGTTTTTCGCTTGCCCTGCTCTCAGGCAAGACAAGAGCAAGAAGTACAAGATATCAGTGCGCAACATCGTTGTGATACACAACAAAAAGAGATAGATCGTATTGCACAAAGTGCGAAGCAATTGGCCATCTGGGGAAAAGTGTATGATAACGAAAGTTTGTCACGTAAAGCCAAACAAATGGAAAAACAAATTGTTCGTTTAAAAGACGAACAAGTCGATGTAACAGAAGGCAATCAATGGACGTTACAGTTATCAGGAACAATATTACGGGCAGATAGATTGCTTGAGCTGCATCAGCTTTCAGTGATCCCTGCGCCAGATGCACCGATTTTATATACCATCGATAATCAACGGATCAAAAGTGGTGATCGAGTCGCTATTGTTGGTGCTAATGGGACAGGTAAGTCATCATTATTAAAAATGATTTGGTCATCATTTCATGGTTCAACCACATCAACAGAAAATGTGATCAGGCTGCATCCCAGAGTTGAGTTAGGTTATTACGATCAAAGTCTCGCACAACTTAATGATAATGATACCCTTGCCGATGCACTAAAGCCCTTTGCACCGCTATTAGATGAGCAAAGGAAAATGGCATTAATAAATGCAGGTTTTGTTTATTCTCGCCATAATCAGCAAGTAAAGTCATTAAGTGGTGGTGAACGAGCTCGTTTACTTTTTATTGGTCTCAGTTTGGCAAAATATTCATTATTAATGCTAGATGAACCAACAAACCATCTTGATATGGAAGGTAAACAGGCATTAGCTGAGCAAATTCAACAATTTTCAGGGGGAATTTTACTCGTCAGCCATGATAGAGAATTGATAGAGAAAAGCTGTAATCGTTTTTGGTATATTCACAATGGTGTTCTTAGCGAACATCATGATATTGAAACAATTTATCAGCTTATTTCTCAACAAGATATGTCATCGGTCTCTAATGAGCAAAATGGCCATCATGCTCCATCTGTTGAAATAGTAAAACATCATAATGAAGATGAATTGCTAATGAAATTGATAGCACTTGAAGATAAATTGAATGCTGATTTAGCAAGAAAATCTGCTCATCAAAAGCCTATGTTACAGGCTCAATGGCAAGCAGAAATAGAGATCTTAAAGCAGCAACTTGATTTAGCTTAATTTTTCTAACGATTAACCTATTGATTTTAAGTTATAATACAAAGCGGAGGAACCCCTCCGCTTTTATTGGTATTAACTAATAAGAGAGAACTACTTATTGTATTAATTTATATTCTATTAAATAAAGATTTTCCGTTGTAGGATAAATGTCTTTAATTAAGGCCTTTAAAGCAGGCAAACTCATACCCTCTTGTTGAGCATGAAATTCATTTATCTCATTAAAATTTAAGGGTGATACAGAAATAATTTGTAACTTTCCATAATAAGTGCCATGTTCATTAGATAATAAATCAACAATAGTGTTTGGTTTATAGTGGCTTTCTGCTTCATCCCTAATTGTGATCACTTTAATACCGGCTAAAATTGAAGGGATTAAACGCTCAAAAAATGTAATATCTGTTGGTACAATCGCTGTTGATGCCATTTTATTTCATCTGTTATAAATTGATATTATGTTTATTATAACGGTTAATCGCTCTTGCTAATAGCCAATCTATCATGCTGATGATGAAGGGATTTTTCTCTTTGTAATAATTTTTCTTTGCGCTCAATCCCCCAACGATATCCAGATATTTCACCATTTTGTCTGATAACTCGATGGCAAGGGATCGCCACTGCTAGTTTATTTGATGCACAGGCATTCGCCACTGCTCGATAAGATTTTGGCGAACCAATTTTTTGAGCAATTTCTTGATATGTCATGGTACAACCAAAAGGAATATCTAATAATGCCCGCCAAACTTTTTGTTGAAATACTGTTCCTTGAATATCAAGTGGTAATGCCAAAGGTTGTGTTGGCAGTTCAACAAAACCAATGACTTGGGCAACCAATTTTTCAAACTCTTGGTTTGCACCAACAAGTTCAGCTTGAGGAAATTGTTTTTGTAATTCTTCTAATAAACACGCAGGATCATCGCCAAGTGTTATCGCACAAATGCCCTTTTCACTTTGAGCTACAAGGATATGGCCTAATGAGCAGATCCCTACAGCAAAAAAAATCACGATATTTTGTCCACCATTGCGCCAATGGGTTGGCGTCATACCTAATATGGCCGTCGCATTTTCATAAAATCTGCTATTCGCATTAAAGCCTGATTGATATATCGCATCTGTAATTGTTTTATCGCCAGCTAATGCTTTCTTAATTAGTTTGTGCCGATAAGCATTCGCATACTCTTTAGGTGTAATTCCCATTATAGATTTAAATCGTCGATGGAAATAATATGGGCTGGATTGAATATGTGCGGCGATGTCGGCAAGAGAAACATCACCCTGATTTTCTTCAATAAAACGGCAGGCTTGTTCAATAAGTTGATAATGTCTCTTTTCCATTTTAGTTCCTACATTTATGTATGCTGGATGAAGTCCATTATCAATAAACTTCTATTTAGATCACTCCGATTATTGCTCTTTAGTCTGCGCTTTCTTTAGATAATGCCCATAAATAGAGTGAAGCCGTTGAACCATAAGGAGAATAACGTTTACGATAGCGTTCAAAGCGTGTTCTATCTAAGCTTTGATGGCGATATAAACGCATGATACCACGCTGAATAGCTAAATCCCCCCAACTTAAAATATCAGGACGATTAAGTGATGAAATTAATAACATTTCAGCGGTCCAAATGCCAATACCTTTTAATTTTATTAGGGTATTGATCACCGCTTTATCAGACATAGCGGGGATTTGGTCTAAATCTAACGTATGATTTATAACTGAGTCTGCGATACCTTTAATATAACCGGCTTTACGCATTGTCATTCCACATTGCTGAATATCTTGCACTGATAAACTAGCAATATGTACAGGAGTATAAATACCATCACATAGGGTAAGTAAACGTTGCTGAACCGTGGTGGCAGCCGCAACAGAAATTTGCTGTTCAATAATATTTTTAATTAATGCGGTAAATAAATCAGGGGTAAGTGGACGTTTAATTTCCCCTATTCTTTCCATCACCGCGGCTAGACGCTTATCTTTTTGTTTTAAAAAAGAGATCTCTTTTTCACCATACTGAAAATACATAAAATCACGCTACTAATTAAGGTATTTATTAAAACAGTATAGCGTGCACTTCCCCCCATTATGCACTCTGTTTCTTGCTCTTTTTAGCAAATGTTAATATAAAAAGAGCAAACTATATGATTAATATAATGTTTTCATAATACGTTCAGGCAATTGTGCATCATATTTATCACCATCAAATTGTTGATGAGAAATGGATTTCAATATTTGTCCCGGTGCTGGAATAGTTGATTTATCAGCTAAATATTTGTTTTCCCACAAACCTGAACGAATAAGTGCCCTACCACATTGGAAAAATACGCGCTCAACATGGATGCGCAAGACAGAGCGAGGTAGTGCATTGTTATATTTAAAGCGTGCGAGTGTTTCTTCATCTATTAAAATTTCCGCATGACCATTAATTCGTAATGTTTCATTAATGCCGGGGACTAGGACTAATAAAGCAATCGCGGGATTAATTAACAAATTGCGCATGCTATCAATGCGGTTATTACCACGTCTATCGGGTAATAATAAAGTATGATCGTCTTCAATATGAATAAAACCGGGCTCATCGCCACGAGGAGAAACATCCATACCATCAGCACTATAAGTGGCTAATGCAACAAATGGTGTAGCTTCAATATAAGGGCGATAAAGGGGGTGAATAAAATCCACTTCTTTTAAGACCGATGGTTCGGCAGGTTGACCATAAATCTCTTCCAGTGTTTTCAGATCTTTTACAATGGTATTTTTCATAAGGTGGCCTTGTTATCATTTAGCTCATTCTTCATCATATACAAATTTCGTATAAAAAAAAGGTCACCATAAAATGTGACCTTTTCATCAATCTTATCAATCTATTAAGCCGTTAAAGCGAGTTTAGCACCAAATAATAAGAATACAGCACCAATGCAACTATTCGATAATGATGCTAATCGTTTGTTATGCTTAACCTTATTAGTAATAGCAACGCCACCAAAAATAAGTACAGATAAGTAAAGCATACTACATATTTCTAATATTACACCTAATACAAAAAAGGGAACCCCTGCATTTTCATATTTAGGATCAATAAATTGAATAAAAAATGACACATAAAAGATGATCATTTTTGGATTTAACAAACTTAAGAAAAGCGCTTTGATATATAAGCCGTTTTTCGCTTTTACAACCTCTACTGCAACCTGTTCCGGCTGCTCTTTTTTCTTATGGAATGTCGCATAGAGTGTTTTTAAACCTAAATAGGTTAAATAAAGTGCACCGGCATACTTGATCACAATAAAGAAAACGGGTGAAGTCTTGACTAATGAAGCAACCCCCAAAAATGCCAAAAAGATTAATAATGCATCACCCGTAAAAACACCAAGAGCGGCTTTATACCCCCCTTTTACGCCATGCTTCGCACTCGAAGTTAGGACGAAAATTGAATTTGGACCTGGTACTAGTGTAATAAAAATAACGCCTAAAAGGTATGTCCAAATATTTGAAATACCAATACTTTCTAACATATGACGCCTTTTTTAAAAAAATAATATGCTGTATATGTGGGCTATCATATCGATATTAATTTTTTTGTAAAACAATAAACTTATATTTAACGATAAATAAGTAAATTAAACTGGTTTTAGAGCTTAAATATAGTCTAATGATTCATTTTTTTATTTATATTTGGATTATATGACTGGTTTGAATGCAGGTAATAGTATGGTGCTGAAATTGCTTTTTTTATATAGATAAAATTCTTAATAAAGCATTTTAATAAGAATTATTGGCTGGGTTTTTGGTTATTTATGGGGAGAACAACCTATTGTATCGTTAATGTTATAGTCTATTTATCTCTTTGTGATGAGAATCACTGTTATAAGCCATTTTTTATATAGAAATAACCATATATCTTTATGAAAAATAATTATTTTTTATAAATTTTGCATTTTTTAGCACATAAAGTGAGTATAATATTCACAAGGATTTACCAAAGTGATTATTCTTTAGTAGATCTATCCCTATTGTAGATTACCGATAACGTAATCTTACACATATTACATTGAAATTAGTGATATACATCACCCTGAGCAAATGCTAAGCCACTAAGATGACTTTTTATGGTAACTTTAGTGATACCGGAAAACGTATGATAAAAAGGCTATAATTGCTCAGCAACGACTACTAAAGATGGAACATCGATTATAGCCCGATGCCTTATTTGCTAAAAGATTTACATGTAGCAACAGACACATTGGTGACACTGTCACTTTTATTAGGTGAGTAAGTTGAACCAAATTAATCTACACAAGCGGATCCTCTGTTAGCCTCTTATCGCTTATCATGATTTATCTAGAGAACCATTATGGATGCACAACTGTATAAAGAGTTTAAAATTATAGAAAAAGCGTTTTGGTCAGAGATATGTGAAAACAATATTCGTATTGGTGATCATACCCACTGCTTTATGACACCGATGGACGCGCCTATTTTTAATTTTATCTACCTTCGCCAAGGCGCTAGCGAAAATACTTTCCAACAAGCAAGTACGCTGTTCTCCTCGCAAAAAAAAGGTCACATGCTGGTTCTGCCGGAATCTCTGTTGCCTGAATTTGAAGAGATAATAAAAAAAGCAGGTTATACGGGTGACGGTATGACAACCGCTATGTATCTCTCATTGTCTGATGCGACTTATCCCCCCTATAAAAATAACCCGTGCGATATTATTTTAACTAACCATGATCTTAAACAGTGGGCGCAACCATTGAAAACCGCCTTTCCTGTTGGTGACGATACGATAACTAATGAATATATTCGTTATCACCAAAAAGCGTTAGATAATGGTGCGACGATCCTTCATTATGCATTATTAGTTGCAGGGCAGCCTGTATCATCATTAACGCTGACATTACATGATAAACTAGCAAGATTTGACGATATTGGGACGGATATTGCTTATCAAGGCAATGGTTATGCCACACATCTAATTACTCACGTATTAGAGTTTTGTCGAGAGCAAGGTGTCGAGCGTTGTTTCTTAGATGCGTCAGCGGATGGTCTAGCGCTATATCGTAAATTTGGTTTTAAGCCACTTTTTAACTATTTAAGCTTTATTAACGAATAACTGCCTACATATAAGAAGGCTCAATCAAGTTATTGAACCTTCTTTTCAACCTTGAAAAGGCCTACGACAAAGCAAATGCTAACGTTATGTTATCTATGTTAAAATAACACCATTAAGCCATTACTTTCCCTCCAAACAGTGGCGATTAATTTTACCTTGCTAATAACTACTTTCTATATAGCTATCATAGCTATCGTCAATTTCCTTGTATTTATTATTTGATTTACTAGCTAAAACTACACTATTGATCTAGAGTTAGACATAATGTATAAGTTGTTATACATTTAATCTAACCAGAGTGAAATAGGAAAATACTATGAGTTCACATCTTGTGATGCAAAATATTGAAGCTCTTTCATCGCCAGGGGGGCACTACTCTCATGTTGTTACAGCCAATAATATGTCCTTTATTTCAGGCCTATTACCTTTAGATAAAAACGGCGTGCCATTAACGGATAAACCTATTGAATTTCAAATTAATCAAGTGCTTGAAAATTTAAACGCTTGCCTTATAGGAATAAAAGCACAAAAAACCGATATTGCCCAAGTTAAGATGTATATTACAGACATTAACGAATGGCCTGTTGTCAATGAGTTATATGCAAAATGGATTGGTGAGCATAAACCGGCCAGATTAGTCGCGGGTGTAAAAGAGCTTCATTTTGGCAGTAAAATTGAAATTGAAGCCATGGTGATCAAGGAGCAAACTTTATGAATAAATTAGCGCTTCCTACTTACCAAGATGTGGTTGAAGCACATCAACGTATTTTGCCATATCTTAATAAAACACCTATCTTAACCTCTCGCACTATCAATGAGTTAACGGGTGCTCAATTCTATTTTAAATGCGAAAACTTTCAGCGCATAGGCGCTTTTAAATTTCGCGGAGCAATGAATGCATTATCACAATTTACGGACGAACAGCGCAAAAATGGTGTGATAACTTTTTCATCAGGTAATCATGCTCAAGCTATTGCACTATCGGCAAAATTATTAGGTATTCCAGCTACAATTATCATGCCTGAAGATGCCCCCACCGCTAAAATGCAAGCAACAAAAGGTTATGGTGGTAGAGTCATTCTATATAACCGTTATACACAAGATCGCGAAGAGATAGGACAAAAGCTTGCTCAAGAAGAAGGATTAACTTTAATACCACCTTACGATCATCCTCACGTTATTGCCGGTCAAGGTACTGCAGCTAAAGAGTTATTCGAGGAAGTTGGTGAGTTAGATATGCTGTTTGTTCCCTTAGGGGGAGGTGGTTTACTTTCAGGTTCATTATTATCAACCAAAGCCCTTTCGCCACATTGTAGAATTTTTGGTGTTGAGCCTTTAGCGGGAAATGACGGACAACAATCATTACGCAAAGGTGAGATAATTTATATTGATACGCCAAAAACTATTGCAGATGGCGCACAAACTCAGCATTTAGGCGATTATACTTTTGAGATCATTCGCAACAACGTAGACGATATTTTAACAGCAACAGATGAAGAACTAATTTCTGCTATGCAATTTTATGCTCAGAGAATGAAAATCATTGTAGAGCCTACAGGCTGTTTAAGTTTAGCTGCAGCTCGTCAATTTGGTGATAAGTTAAAAGGCAAAAAAATTGGCATTATTATCAGTGGTGGCAATGTCGATATTATGCAATATGGTCATTTTTTATCACAAAAATAATTGAATAAATAGATGTTATTTATTATAAAAAAGCAGTATAGCTTGTTTTTTATACTGCTTAATATAATAAAGATATTTTGAAGCTGAGTCTCTGTTAATTAATTGAAAAAGCGATCCCCGCTTCTTTGCATAATTGCGTTAGATCTTCTTTCAATTGTTGGTTTTCTTCAGGTAATAAATCAAGTTGAGGTAAACGCATATGACCACCATTTAAGCCACGCATAGTTAATGCTGACTTAAATATCGCCATGTTCGCGCCTGATTTCAAAGCATCACTAAATTTCACACAAAATTGTTGCCAGTGCTTCGCTTCTTGATAATTACCCGTAATATAGGCTTGATACATATTCACAAATGGCTCAGGGAAAACACAGGCACATCCTGAAACTGTGCCATCACAGCCTGCATCTAATAAACCAAGGAATAATTTATCGTAGCCATGAAGTACTGAAAAATTATCTGTAACCGCTAAATAGCCAAGTGTCGTATTGTTATCGGCAAAACTGTATTTTATACCAATCACATTTTTGCATTGTTGCTGAATTTTAGCCGCTAATTCAGGCTTGATATTATTAGCCGCACATTGTGGAATGTTATAAAGATAGATTGGGAAATTCTCTGGTACGCTATTGGCGATAGTCACAAAATAGTGCTCTAATTCTCTGTCTGTGGCAGCAAAAAATTGTGGCGTCACTACACCAATACCATCGGCACCAATTTCTACAGCATGTTTGGCGAGTTCAATGGTTTCTGTTACCGTCATTGCGCCAACATGAATAAAAACAGGTAAACGTTTATTTGCCGTCTCTACTACGGTTTGCGCCACACTTTTACGCTCTGATGCGGATAAACGCAACATTTCTCCGGTCGTGCCACAAGGATAAAGACAATCAACACCTTTAGTGATCAACATATTAGTTAATGCAGACAACGCGTTGATGTCCACATGATCATTTGAATCAAACGGAGTAACCATCGCCACTGTAACGCCAAATAATTTTTTCATGTAAGAGCCTTTTATTTATTCAATCAAATTGCTTCAACAATAACGTTAATCGCTAACATTCCGGGATCGTCTAATCCTATCGATTTTTCTGGGAACATACGGGCACGTCCCAATAAATTAGGCTTAGGGCGAAATTCATTTAGCGTATTATTAATACTTTTTAAAGCGGTGGGTTTTAGTTCAGTCAGAGATGAGATTGACGCTAGATCTTCAGATAAATGATAAAGAATATCTAATACTGACTTTTGCCCTAATTCCCCTTTTCCTCTCGCCATCATGCTTTGGTATGCGACCGTCAATAGTGGGGAAATATCAGTAAGCGCTATTTCTTGCAGGTGGTTTTCTTTGCAATATTTGGCCATTGCCATAAAAGCCGTTGCTTGCAAAGTACCAAAAGAAGACGCACAGGCTTTTTGTAATGATTTACTGCATTGAAAAAGCGCTTTGCTTAAATCGTCAGGCCAATCTTGGGCATCGTTAGCAATTTGTCGCCATCCTTTTTGCATGGTTACCCCTAAATCACCGTCACCAAGTTGGCTATCTGCTTCACATAGTCTATTTTGAGACTGTTCACAGGCAATCGCGATACGTTGTACAGCAAGTTTTATATTATCGAGTGTAATATTAGTCATCATCACACTCTCCAAAATGCACAGTGAGCAGGTGCATTCAATAAAGCTTCAAGCTCATCATCAAGTTTACAAAAAGTTAAGCTAGCACCGGTCATTTCCATTGATGTTGCATAACGGCCGACTAATGGATGAATGATAGTCACCCCTGTATTATCAATAAGTTGAACAACTTTATTATATAAAATATAGAGTTCTTCTAAAGGCGTTGCACCTAACGAGTTGACTAGTACTGAGACTTTATCACCCTTTTTTAGTGATAATTCGGTTTGTAAACGTTGAAACATTTCTTCAGCAATATCATCTGCACTACGTAATTTATCGCGCCAAATTCCTGGTTCACCGTGGATCCCCATTCCCATTTCCATTTCATCGTCAGCTATTTCAAAAGTAGGATGTCCAACAGCGGGTAAGGTGCAAGATGTTAAGGCACAGCCTATTGTTCGTGTGTTTTCCATGGTTTTTTGAGCAATGCGGGTCACCTCATCAAGAGTTGCCCCTTCTTGAGCTTTGGCTCCTGCCATTTTAAAACCATAAATCATTCCAGCCACACCACGACGTTTATGCGCTTCTTCTGGTGTTGCAGAAGCAATATCATCTGTCGCTAACACTGTTGTACATCGAATATTATCTTCAAAATCTACCGTTTCAGAGGCCATATCAAAATTCATAATATCGCCACCATAATTACCATAGAGCAGTAATACCCCCTGCCCATTATCCGCAGCGCGTATCGCATCAGCCATTAGATCTGCTGACGGTGAGGCAAATACATCACCGACTGCGGCGGCATCTAATAAACCTTCACCTACATATCCGGTGAAAACGGGAAGGTGCCCTGATCCTCCGCCAGTAACAATTCCCACTTTAGCTTTATCTGAGCTGTTAGCTCGCGTAATTAAACGTGGTTGTGGTTGACGATAAATATCATTATGTGCAAGGCATAAGCCAGCTAATGTTTCATCAACATAATTTTCTGGTTTATTTAATATCTTTTTCATAAAAACACCCGATATTTTTATTTATCTACGGATATTGCCCTCTTAAATTAAAAATTAATTATTTAAGAAGCATTTTCCCTGGTATTGGATAGAATATGTGTATATTTTTGAAAATAATAAATAGCTTATTAGTTATTTGGTTTTAAATGCGCTCCTAATTTGCATAGCGACAATTAATAGGAAAACACTGGCTAATACAATTGAAATAGGTCTATTAACAAAATTAATTAGCTCTCCGTCCGATTTCATCAACGAAGAAAGTAAATTCTTCTCTAGCATCGGTCCTAAAATCATCCCTAATATAATCGGTGAGATTGGAAAGTTACGCTGTTGAAGAAAATAGCCGATAACTCCCATCACCATCATAACCACAATGGATGACATCGTATTGGTAATAGCAAATGAACCGACAATACTAAATAAAATAATTGCTGGATAAAGAATTGCATTATCAATAGCAACAATTTTCTTTAAAAAATTAACAACAATAAAAGCTATAGGTAATAAGATTAAATTCGCAATAAAGAAAATGATAAAAACGGCGTACAGTTTATCTGGATTAAATAAAAAGAGAGTTGGTCCAGGTTGCATATCTTTCATATACAATACACCAATGATAATAGCTGCCGCAGAATCACCGGGAATACCAAAAACCAATGAAGGTATCCAACTTCCTGCTAAACTAGCATTATTACTTGCTGATGCATCAACAATACCTTCTTCTGAGCCTTGCCCATACTTTTGCGGTTTTTTTGATAATTTTTTAGATACCGCATAAGAGATCCACGCAGCGATATCGGCACCAGCACCGGGTAAAGCACCTATCAATGTACCAATAATACCACTACGGAAAATGCCCCCTTTACGTTGGCAAACAACCTTTCCCACCCCTTTAAAAATATTATATGAGCTATTATCTGTATTAACTGCTAATTTAATTTGCTTTTCTTTCCAGCGATCGACGTAATATTTAATCGCACCAGAGATAGCAAATAGCCCTATCATGGCGGGAATAAAACTAACACCTTGCATTAAAGAGACTTCACCAAAGGTAAAACGGGCTTGTCCTGTAAATTCATCGTAGCCAATAGTGGCTAAAGCAATACCGAAAAACAGTGCTAGCAAACTTTTTCTAATTTGAGCGCCAGAAACAATAGTGGCGCAGCTTAATCCAATTAAAGTAAGCCACATATATTCGTAAGAGCTAAATTTAAGTGCAAACTCGGCTAACAACGGAGCGGTTGACGCTAAAATAATTGTGCCGATCACCCCACCAATAACGGAGCTTGTTAATGACATCCCTAATACACGATTAGTTTTACCTTCTTTAACCAATGTATGGGCATCGTTAGTATAAGCTGCAGAGGCGGGTGTTCCGGGAATATTTAATAATGCCCCTGGAATATCGCCGGCAAATATCGAGGATGCACCTACGGAGATCATCAGTGCTAATGCAGGAATTGGATCAAGAAAGAAAGTAAAAGGCACCATTAAAGCAATTGCCATGGTTGATGTTAACCCCGGAATTGCTCCAACAAATAAACCAAATAAGCAAGCGCCGATGACAACAAGTATTGTCGTGTAATCAATATAAGCTAATGCGCTAATAAATATATCCATACTGTTTTTCTCTATTTATTAAAATAATTGAGGTAGCGGTACTAACAGTACAGCGGTAAATAAATAGTAAACGCCTAATACAATTCCAGCAGAAATAATAAAACTAAATATTGGTTTTACTTTTGCGTATTTCATCATTAATGGTGCAATAACAATAAATCCTGTAACAATAAAACCAAGGTATTCAGCAAAAAACACATAAAATAGAATGATACCAATAATTAATAACACAAATTTTATTTCATGCCATGTCACCAAAGGTGTATCCATTTGCTGCTTTTTTGCAAAAATATCTAATAATGAAAAAATAATTATTCCTCCACCAATTAGTGAAGGCATAAAAGCCGCACCATATTCACTAAAATCACCTAATGAATAGGCGCTATAAATAATAAGAAATAATCCAAATAGGCAAAATATAAATGATAATATATGACGATTTAGCATAGGCATAAAAACGGCTATTATCAGCCGTTTCCTCAGTTATTTTTTTATAATTTCGCCAAACTTTTTATCTTCATTGGCCATAAATTGTGTCGCATCATCACCATACAATTCAATGACTTCAAATCCTTGTTTATTAGCAAATTCAGCTAATTCACCTGAAGCATAAACTTTCTTCATTGCTGCGGTAAGCTTATCTTGTGCTTCTTTATCAAGTCCTTTAGGGGCAACTAACATATTCCATGCTTGTAAATCCCAATCATAACCTGTTGCTTCTTTAAAGAGAGGAACATCAGGATAAAATGCCGATTTTTCATTAGACATAATGGCCATATGTTTGACTAATCCGGCTTTGACCATACTGTCAGCCTCACCTAATGAAGACGTTACAATATCAACGCCCCCTGAAGCTAACTCTTGTAATGCCGCACTGGCTCCTTGGGAAGGAATAAAGCGGATTGCGTTATCAGGTAAACCTGCTGCACGTAACATACCAATATTATTAAGATGCCAGATAGAGTTTAATCCACTCCCTGACGCTTTTAATTTTCCTGGGTTGGCTTTGGCATAATCGATAATTTCTTGTGCATTATTAAAAGGCGATGATTTTGCAACTTGTAATCCACCGTAGATTACCGCTAAACGTGTGATCGGGGTATAATCTTGATAGGTTAAATTAGTCATCCCCTGATGATGCATCATCGCAATTTCAACCGTGGCAATACCTAATGTGTAACCATCTGGCTTGGCATTTTTAATAGCATCATGTCCAACAACGCCACTTCCTCCGGTCTTATTAACGACATTAACCGTCACACCTAATTCTTCTTGTAATCCTTTTGCTGCTAAACGAGCAACGGTATCGGTATTGCCACCAGCAGCCCAAGGAACAATAATCGTAATAGGTTTTTCAGGCCATTGTGCAAAAGCAGGAACAGTAAAAACAGAACTGCATAGGGTCAGAGCTAAGAGAGTTTTTTTCATTATATGCACCTTTTCTCATTGCAGATTACTTGTGGTCGAATATCTTCAATTCTTAATTTAAGACGGGCTTGTACTTGTGACAGTGAAGGCATTGAAGTCACCCCTTTTTGTTCTATAAATGCAGACAAGAAAGCACTAGCAAATAAAACACTTTCTGGCATTGTGCCTCCTGCGGCTATTTTTGAGGCAAATGCACCATTAAAAGCATCTGTTGCTGCCATCGTATCAACACGTAGAGAAGGTAGTGGCGGAATATGAAAAGTATTCCTCCCATCAAAATACACCACGCCTAATTCATCTATGTAGATAATCACTTTTTTCTTTTCGTTACCGGCAATAATCTCTACGGCTTGCTTGGCATCATTAATCGTATTAATTTCAATACCTGACCAATCTGAAGCTTGGTAAGCGTTTAACGTAATAAAATCTACATATAAATAAAGTTGTTTTAAATCATCGCTATACGGAGCGACATTAAGTATGACGGTTTTATTAATAGAATGAGCAAAAGAAGCGGCTTTCACATTAGCATCAATATTAATTTCCCCTTGCAGTAATAACACGTCAGCTTCACTAATATAAGGCAGTGATATATCGACCTCTTGCAGGGTAAAAGTGTTATTTGCGCCTAAATAGGTAGCCGTAATATTATTTTGGGTTTTATCTGCTAAATAGCTAATTGAGCTACCTGTTGGCTCTATTTCTGTTTGAAAAATAGTAAATGAATCAATACCGCTCTCTTGCAAATATTTATAAGCATATTTACTAAAATGATCTTCACCGACTTTGGTAATTAAATGCACTTTTGCATCAGAAAAACTGGCAGAAATGGCTTGATTCGTCCCTTTTCCACCCGGACCTATTGAGTTTCCTTTTGAATTTACCAATTCCCCTACACGAGGAAATGCATCAACATTAGCAATAATGTCCACCACAAAAGAGCCTAATACACACACTTTACCTTCTGGTGTTTTCTTTTTATGTTCTTTGACGATCAATAAATCGTGTAGTAAGCATGAGATATCAAAACTATCACTAAATTTACTGATCTTTTTTATTTCTTGTTTCCCTAGTATGGCGCCACCATGACAACGTTTGATCAACCCTTCATTTTCGAGGTATTTCAAATCACTGCGGATCGTTTCTAATGTGACGTTGAATCTTTCCGCTAGCTGAGCCACTTTAACTTTTTTCTGTTCCCTAATAATGCTATAGATTTCCTGTCGTCTTTCTTCTGAAAACATATAAAGTGCCTCCGTATCATTAATACGAGAATAAGGATATCCAGCCGATGATTTTGCGATAACATTCAAAACAAAAAACCAAAAACGGAAGCAAAACCAAATCCGAACAACTTAGATCACATTTTTTTAACAGTAATTCAATTGTGATAGCTGGAAAATGAGAGATGAAACGAATCTTTATCTGATGAGCAGTTTGTTAAGCGTAAGAAAAATCAGTCTATTATAAGTGCATTGATTTTCAATGTTCTATTTTAGAACCAGCTGATTTTGTAAATACCATGTTAAATGAAGGTTTATTTGTTTTATTACATAAGAGATTATTGATACGCAGTTCAAGCTAACCGACGTTTTTTTAATGTTTACTCGATATCAAATGACACTTGTTAAATAACAATAATAAAAAAAACACAGATGTAATCATTGATAAAAATAATGAGTTAATGATTCTGTATATTACACATTATAAATTGGACTTTATTAGGCTATTTTAGTTATTTAGTTTATTTTTTCTTATTAATCGATATGTATTAAATTATATATCAATATTAATCAATTGATTAATTTTAAATAATACATAGGGTTAAGAAAACAGCGACAATTGATAACCTTCGTAATAAATCATGTTTTTTTGATGTAAAGCAACTACCACTTTTTATAAGTAAGTAATATCCACATTAACAGTTGGGTTTTATTATCTTACGTTAGCGTGCTTATTTATTAACAAAAATGATAACAATAATTTCTATATAAGCTCTTTATTTTTCTTCTTAAAAATATAATTAAGTGAGTAATGTATGAAAAACATCAAAGAGATGACGTTACTTTCCACCCCCCTATCTCGCCGACGCTTTGTCAAAGTGGGAGCCGCTGGTGGATTAGTTGCAACGGCGGGTGGATTATCTCTCCCCTTTAGCCAAGCCATGGCTTCGGAGCAAACAGCGCCGACATCTACCAATAAAGAAAAAGTCGTCTGGAGTGCATGTACCGTCAATTGCGGTAGTCGTTGTCCATTGCGTATGCATGTCGTTGATGGCGAAATTAAGTACGTTGAAACAGACAATACCGGCAATGACGTTTACGACGAGTTCCATCAAGTACGAGCTTGCTTACGTGGTCGCTCTATGCGTCGACGTGTTTATAATCCAGATCGCTTACGTTATCCCATGAAACGCGTAGGTAAACGTGGTGAAGGTAAATTTGAACGTATCTCTTGGGATGAAGCCTTTGATACTATTTCCGACACCATGAAACGCCTGATAAAAGATTATGGCAATGAATCTATTTATCTAAATTACGGTACAGGTACCCTCGGTGGCACCATGACAAAATCTTGGCCACCAGGAGCAACCCTTATTGCCCGTTTAATGAATTGCTGTGGTGGTTATCTCAACCATTATGGCGATTATAGTACTGCGCAGATCGCGGCAGGCTTAAATTACACCTACGGGGGATGGGCTGACGGCAATAGTCCTTCAGACATCGAAAATACTAAATTGGTTGTTATGTTTGGTAATAATCCCGGCGAAACACGTATGAGTGGCGGTGGTGTAACTTATTATGTTGAGCAAGCTCGTGAAAAATCAGATGCTCGCATGATAATTATTGATCCTCGCTATACTGATACGGGTGCAGGTCGTGAGGATGAGTGGATCCCCATTCGTCCAGGTACTGATGCAGCCTTAGTTAATGCGTTAGCTTATGTCATGATCAAAGAAGATTTAGTCGATAAACCCTTCTTAGATAAATACTGCGTAGGTTACGACGAAACCACGATGCCAGAAGGGGCACCTAAAAACGCCCACTATAAAGCCTATATTTTAGGTGATGGCGCAGATGGTCAACCCAAAACCCCAGAATGGGCAGCACAAATTACCGGCATTCCCGCGGCACGTATTGTTAAATTAGCCCGTGAAATCGCCGGTGCTAAGCCGGCTTATATTACTCAAGGTTGGGGCCCACAACGCCGTTCAAATGGCGAATTAGCCTCTCGCGCTATTGCAATGCTCGCTATCTTAACAGGTAATGTGGGAATAAACGGGGGTAATACTGGTGCCCGTGAAGGCTCTTACAGCATTCCTTTTGTCCGTATGCCAACCTTAACTAACCCTGTCACGACCAGTATTTCTATGTTTATGTGGACAGATGCCATTTTACGTGGCCCTGAAATGACCGCTACACGTGATGGCGTGCGAGGTAAAGATAAACTGGATGTACCTATTAAAATGGTCTGGAACTATGCGGGGAACTGCTTAGTTAACCAACATTCAGAAATAAACCGTACTCATGAAATCCTACAAGACGATAAAAAATGCGAAATGATTGTGGTTATCGATAATCATATGACCGCATCGGCAAAATATGCAGATATCTTACTGCCAGATTGCACGGCATCAGAGCAAATGGATTTCTGTATGGATGCTTCTGCGGGGAATATGGCTTACGTGATTTTCGCTGACCAAGCGATTAAGCCACGTTTTGAAAGTCGCAATATCTATGAGATGACCAGCGAAATTGCTAAACGTATGGGGGTGGGTGAGAAATTTACCGAAAATCGCACCCAAGAAGAGTGGTTACGCCATCTTTATGAGCAATCTCGTCAAAATTTACCAGAACTGCCTACCTTTGAAGAATTTCGGGCACAAGGTATCTTTAAAAAACGTGATCCACAAGGCCATCATGTGGCTTACCGTGAATTCCGCGCTGATCCACTCAACAATCCACTGACAACGCCGTCAGGAAAAATTGAAATTTATTCTTCGCAATTAGCTGAAATTAAAGCGACATGGGAATTAGCGGCAGACGATGTGATTGATCCACTGCCAATCTACTCCGCAGGTTTTGAAAGCTATGGCGACCCTGCTATGGATAAATACCCATTACAAATGACGGGTTTTCACTATAAAGCTCGTACCCACTCAACTTATGGCAACGTAGATGTATTAAAAGCGGCTTGTCCACAAGAAATTTGGATAAACCCTGTTGATGCTACAAAACGTGGTATCAAACACGGCGATTTAGTTCGTATTTATAACGATCGCGGTGAAGTACGTATCAACGCTAAAGTGACACCACGTATTTTGCCGGGCGTTGTGGGATTAAGTGAAGGGGCTTGGTATAACCCAGACAGTAACCGTATTGATCATGCAGGTTGCATTAACGTGTTAACGACCCAACGCCCTTCACCACTTGCTAAGGGTAATCCTTCTCACAGTAATCTTGTTGAAGTCGTCAAGGCGTAAGGAGTCTGGTTATGTCAACGCAATATGGTTTTTATATCGATTCAAGTCGTTGCACCGGCTGCAAAACCTGCGAACTCGCGTGCAAGGATTTTAAAAATTTATCCCCTGAGGTCAATTTCCGTCGTATTTATGAATATGCCGGTGGTGATTGGACCGAGCAAGATGGTGTGTATACGCAAAACGTTTTTGCTTACTACTTATCTATTTCATGTAACCACTGTGACGATCCGGCTTGTGTAAAAGTCTGTCCAAGTGGCGCCATGCACAAACGCGAAGATGGTTTTGTGGTGGTAAATGAAGAAGTGTGTATAGGCTGTCGTTATTGCCATATGGCATGTCCTTATGGTGCACCGCAGTTTGATGAAGTCAAAGGCCACATGACCAAATGTGATGGTTGTTATGAGCGTGTTGCTGAAGGCAAAAAGCCAATTTGTGTCGGATCTTGCCCATTGCGTGCATTAGATATGGCACCGATTGAAGAGTTACGCGCTAAATATGGTGATCTTGCTGAAATAGCCCCTCTTCCATCTGCGAAATACACTAAACCGAATATTGTTCTTAAATTAAATGCCAATAGCCGACCTGTAGGTGACACCACCGGGCATCTGGCTAACCCAGAGGAGGTTTAAGATGGGCATGGGATTACATGAATGGCCACTGATGTTCTTTACCGTTATTGGTCAAAGTGTGGCTGGCGCCTTTATTATTATGGGTTGCGCCATTCTTTCAGGCAAACTGCCTGAAGCGTTAAATCGCAAAGTGCATTACAGCATGTTTGGTTTGTGGTTATTAATGGGGATTGGTTTTTTACTCTCCATGATCCACATGGGAACCCCAATGCGTGCCTTTAACTCTTTTATCCGTTTTGGTCATTCATCGTTAAGTAATGAAATTGCCAGTGGTGCCACATTCTTTGCTTTAGGTGGCTTATATTGGCTAATTAGTGTGTTAAATAAAATGCCCGCTGCATTAGGTAAATTGTGGCTAGTGGTTGTCATGATACTTGCGGTGCTATTTATCACGGCTATTTCGCGAGTTTATCAAATTGATACTGTACCTACTTGGTATAATGGCTATACCACAGTTAACTTCGTACTAACCGCATTTATTGGTGGTCCTATTTTAGCGGCACTGTTAATGCGTATTGCCGGTTTTAACTTAAATTGTATTAGTGCATTACCGCTATTAAGTGTCATCGCCATTATTATCAGTGCTATTGTGGCTACCTCTCAAGGCTTTGAATTGGGTTCAATTCAAACCTCCGTACAAAAAGCGGTTGATTTAGTTCCTGATTACGGTTTTTTAATGGGCATTAAATTGATTGCCCTAACATTAGGGTTAGCTTGTTGGATAGCACCGTTATTACGCAAAAATAATCCTTCTGTTTCTTTAATGGTGTTAGGTTTTATTTTGGTGTTTGTTGGTGAATTTATTGGTCGTGGCGTATTCTATGGCTTACATATGACAGTAGGAATGGCTGTTGTAGGTTAATCAACCTATTTATCCTTAAAAACCGCCGTAATGGCGGTTTTCTTTTACTGTGTTACCCTTTTTTAATCTTAGTCATTATGTTTATATAGGGAATAACCTATTATAGATAATATACATTTCAGCGGATAATAAAAATATTATGGAACAACAAGTTATTACAGATATTTCTCTCTCTGCCCGTATTATTAGGGCTGCTTTCTATTACCCACCAACTGAAAAAAGTGACATTGTTGAGTTACTCTCAAGCGGCAAATGGTTAACTGAATGGCCTTATGGCTCTGAAGAAGAAAAACAACGCATTGCCTCATTATTGGCGCAAACTACCTATCAAGATGAAACATTAGCACAAGCCTATCAACGTTTATTTATTGGGCCTTATGCGCTACCTGCACCACCTTGGGGATCGGTGTATCTTGATCATGAGAATGTCTTATTTGGTGATTCAACCTTAGATTTACGTGAATGGATGCTGGAGAATGGTATTGATATTGCCTTGACTCAAAATGAACCTGAAGATCACTTTGGTTTAATGGTGATGATGGTGGCATGGGTTGCAGAAACACGCCCTGAAAAATTAACTGAACTACTTGCTGAACATTTATTACCTTGGGCTTATCGCTATCTAGAGAAATTGTCATTACAAGGAGCATTCCCTTATTATGAAGGTCTTGCCATGTTAGCAACGTTAACGCTTAAAAGCTGGCAATCCCTACTCTCGATTACTCCTGTTGAAAAACAGCTATTTTGCTAATCGACTGATTTGATCAAAAGAAGAACAGCCCTAATTGGGCTGTTATTTTTAGTTAAGATTGTTGAGACCAAAGCTGATAAAGTGCCGGTTGTTTTTCGTCTTCAGGTTTTATTTGCACAAATTGCAACCCTTCTTGTTGCTCCGGAGCGACTCTTAATGCCTTAGCAATATTGGCTGTCGATAATCCATAAGGCTGGGCATCATCATTAGAGTAAGCATAAAATATTTGTGAGATCCCCGCCATACGCATAGCCGCCAAACACATTGGACAAGGTTGACCACTGGCATAAACCACACAATCATCCAATTTTGCTCGTCCTAACACTTTTCCGGCTTCTCGTAATGCTAATAATTCTGCATGTGCAGTTGGATCATTTGTCGCTGTAATTTGATTAACAGCATGAGCAATCACTTGGCCATTTTTCACGATCACCGCGCCAAAGGGACGCCCACCAACTTTCACATTCTCTGTGGCAAGCGAAATGGCTTGCTGTATAAATTGCTTATCTGACATTATTTTGCCCCTGCTTGTTGAAGAATATTGATGATATTGGTATAGCCTTTATCTTTCGCTAAGGTTAATGGTGTACGTCCAGATCCATCAGCCAAATTAACATCCGCCCCACCATCGATCAGCAACGTCACGATATCTGCATATTTTTGACTTCCATCACCTAAAATAATGGCTTCAATTAACGCAGTCCAACCAAGGCGATTAACATGATTGACATCTACACCGGCATCAATCAAGGTTTTTACTGTGGCAACATGGCCGCGCTCCGCCGCAGGAATCAATGCCGTACCACCATAACGGTTGATGCTATTCAGATCTGCGCCATGGGCTAAGGTTAAAGCTAAAATTTCCTGCAATCCTCTCGCTCCAGCATAAAGATAAGGTGAATCATAGATAGCATCGCGGGCATTGACGTTAGCCCCTTGTTCAATCAGGTATTTTGCCACCTCAATTTGATTCGCATGAGTAGCCGCCATTAGCGGTGTACGCAATTTGATATCTCGTTGTTCAATATTCTCTCCTTGCGCTATCTGGCGCTTTAATTCTGGCAAGTTTCCCTCTTGTGCCAGTGTTACTAGATCTGCTTTATCAGAATTTGCCATTGCTTTTACCATAAAGATAGATGAAACCATTAATAGGCCTAAGAAGTAGAAAAACCACTTGGTCTTTAAATAGATAGTATTCATTCAATCTCTCCTCGTGAAGGGGTATTTTCAGCCTGCTTAATCAGCAGATTATTCGACTATTTATTACATCTAACAAAGGGATGGCATTATTTCAACCCATTGAGGAATAAAATATTCCACCATTAAGCCTTGATTTAGGTTTGGTCAGCATTTTTATACTTTTTTTACATCCGTCAGAGCGCTTTTATCAACATCTTTACACCTCTTTCAGTAGCTTTACTCAATCTAAATCGCAAAAGGATAGTTCAAATGTTGATATTCGGTGCTGTGGCATTAGTTATTGTGCTCACTGCTTATCTTATTTATGTGTTGTTTCATGCAGAGGCATTTTAAAAATGGCAACAACAACGTTGATCTATATTGCCGTTTTTCTCACCGTCTTACTGATTATGGGAAAAGTGATTGGCAATTATCTTGCTCGTCTCATAGAAGGTGATTTACCTCATTGGGTAACAAAAACAGAACAGGTTATTTGGCGTAGCTGTGGTTTTAAACCTGCCGGCAAAGCAATTCAGCCTATGAGTTGGTATCACTATATGTTCGCCCTGTTAATTTTTAACTCAATGGGAGCACTTTTATTATTGGTAATTTTACTTAATCAAGGTTATTTACCTTTAAATCCACAGTTTGCACCTAATATGAGTTGGGATTTAGCATTAAATACCACCATTAGTTTTATTACTAATACCAATTGGCAGGCCTATAGCGGTGAAACAGCCGTCAGCTATTTAAGCCAAATGATGGGGCTTACAGTACAAAATTTCTTATCAGCAACAACGGGGATCGCTGTTGCCTTTGTATTGATCAGAGCATTAACACAATCTTCTTGCCATTCCATTGGTAATGCTTGGGTAGATATCGGTCGTATTACCCTATATCTGTTACTACCTTTAGCCATTATTTGGTCACTGTTATTTGTTAGCCAAGGCGTGATCCAAAATTTCCATCCCGCGCTATTAAGCCAAGGACTTGAAAATCAGCAATGGTTACCAATGGGCCCCGTTGCTTCTCAAGAGGCAATTAAACTGTTAGGAACCAATGGAGGAGGCTATTTTGCAGCAAACTCTGCTCATCCTTATGAAAACCCAACCTCTTTCAGTAACTTTTTGCAAATACTTGCCATATTCCTGTTACCTACCGCGCTATGCTTCGCCTTTGGCCGACTGAGTGGCACACAACGGCAAGGCTATACCTTACTTTGGGTAATGACATTGATTTTTATTGTTGCGGTTAGCGTGATTGTTTGGGCTGAATGGCGAGGTAACCCACAATTTACTTTAATGGGTGCGGATAGTTCATTAAATATGGAAGGTAAAGAGAGTCGCTTTGGTTTAATAGGCAGTGCGTTATTTGTTGCCGTCACTACAGCCGCTTCTTGTGGTGCAGTAAATGCCATGCATGATTCATTAACTGCATTAGGAGGTATGGTTCCTATGTGGTTAATGCAAACTGGAGAAGTCATCTTCGGCGGTGTTGGTTCTGGTTTTTATGGCATGATCTTGTATGTTTTGTTAGCTGTTTTTATCGCTGGATTAATGGTGGGTCGAGCACCTGAATATCTCGGCAAAAAAATTGGTGTAGCAGAAATGAAATGGGTTGCTGTCGCTATTTTAATATCACCAGCAATCACCTTATTAGGTACAACACTTGCCCTCTTTAGCGAAGTAGGTCGCGAAGCGATTTTAAATCCTGGTCCTCATGGTTTTAGTGAAGTTTTATACGCTTTTACTTCAGCTGCCAATAACAATGGCAGTGCTTTCGCCGGACTGAATGCTAATTCTGTTTTTTATAATCTGTTATTAGGTATCACTATGCTTGTCGGACGTTTTGGTGTCATGTTGCCTGTCTTAGCTATCGCCGGTAGTTTGGCAATAAAAAAACGCCAAGCTGAAAGTTTAGCCACATTGTCCACTACTTCACCGCTATTTATTTTTCTATTGTTCCTCACAGTAATAATGATTGGTGCGCTCACCTTTGTTCCGGCATTAGCACTAGGCCCTATTGCTGAGCATTTACAGTTGTTATGGGCTAAATAAGGACACTCATCATGAAAAAAACACCTCTTTTTAATAGAAAAACAATGATGTCGGCTTTCTTGGATGCTATCAAAAAATGCACCCCTCAAGCGCAATGGCATAATCCGGTGATGTTTATTGTTTATGTTGGTGCACTACTCACTACGGGTATTTGGTTTGCCGTTTTACTGGGGTATCTACCACCAGATAATCATTTTACTTTTCAAGTCATGCTTTGGTTATGGATAACCCTACTATTTGCCAATTTTGCTGAATCTTTAGCAGAAAGTCGTAGTAAAGCACAGGCGGCAAGCTTACGAGGTGCGAAACAACAATCTAAAGCGGTGCGCTTACAGCATGCTGATCTTCACGCTCCCCAAGAAATCATTGATTCACTTTTATTACATAAAGGCGATATTGTTTTGGTCAATGCTGGCGAGGTAATTCCTTGTGATGGTGAAGTGATTGAAGGTGGCGCTTCTGTTGATGAAAGTGCGATCACCGGTGAATCAGCTCCCGTTATTCGTGAGTCAGGTGGCGATTTTTCTTCTGTTACTGGAGGGACTCGTGTGTTATCTGACTGGTTGATTATTCGTTGTAGTGCTGAAGCGGGTAACTCTTTCCTCGATCGTATGATTGGTATGGTGGAAGGGGCTAAACGCAGAAAAACGCCGAATGAAATTGCATTAACTATTTTATTAACGGCCCTAACGCTGATCTTTTTATTCGCTTGTACCACACTCTATCCTTTTAGTGTGTTTGCCGTGCAATTCCAACATCATGGTGAGGTTATTTCTGTTGTAACGTTAATCGCATTATTAGTTTGTCTGATCCCTACAACCATCGGCGGACTACTCTCTTCTATTGGTGTGGCAGGTATGAGCCGGATGTTAGACGCTAATGTGATTGCGACGAGTGGGCGTGCAGTAGAAGCCGCAGGAGACGTTGATGTTTTATTACTCGATAAAACAGGGACAATTACTTTAGGTAATCGCCAAGCTTCTCGTTTTATTCCTCTATCAGGAATAACTGAAAAACAATTGGCAGATGCGGCGCAATTAAGCTCTTTAGCAGATGAAACACCTGAGGGTCGTAGCATCGTTATATTAGCCAAACAGCGCTTTAATTTACGTGAACGAGATTTAACTTCGATGGGGGCCTCTTTTGTTCCATTCTCAGCGATGACCAGAATGAGTGGCGTAAATATTGGCGAGCGTATTATACGTAAAGGCTCGGTTGATGCTATTCGTCGCCATATCGAAGTTAGTCATAGCCATTTTCCCGATGAAGTCAACACCATAGTCGAGCAAGTCGCAAGAGCTGGTGCTACGCCATTAGTCGTCGTTGAAAATCAAAATATCCTTGGTGTAGTTGAACTTAAAGATATCGTCAAAGGGGGTATCAAAGAGCGCTTTGCTCAACTTCGCCAAATGGGTATTAAAACCGTGATGATCACTGGTGATAACCATCTTACTGCGGCGGCCATTGCTGCCGAGTCCGGTGTAGATGATTTTCTTGCGCAAGCCACTCCAGAGGCTAAACTGGCGTTGATCCGTCAATATCAATCAGAAGGCCGACTTGTCGCTATGACCGGAGATGGTACTAATGATGCGCCGGCTTTAGCGCAAGCCGATGTTGCTGTGGCTATGAATTCAGGAACGCAAGCCGCTAAAGAAGCAGGCAATATGGTTGATTTGGACTCAAATCCCACCAAATTAATTGAAGTCGTTCATATTGGTAAACAAATGCTTATGACCCGTGGCGCCCTAACCACCTTTAGTATTGCCAATGATATCGCAAAATATTTTGCCATTATTCCCGCAGCTTTTGCGGTGACATATCCGCAATTGAATATGCTCAATATTATGGGATTACACTCCCCGGCATCCGCGATGTTATCAGCCGTTATTTTTAATGCTTTGATCATCGTCTTTTTGATCCCTTTAGCGTTGAAAGGTGTGCATTATCGTCCTGTTTCTGCTCATTCATTATTACGCCGTAATCTCTCTTTATACGGAATAAGTGGGTTAATTGTTCCTTTTTTAGGCATTAAACTCATCGATATGATTTTAGCTATTATTGGGCTTTAAGGAGAATACTATGCATCTTTTTCGTTCATCTTTAGTGATGTTAGTATTACTGACACTTATCACTGGATTAGCCTATCCTTTATTTATAACCGGATTAGCTCAATTGTTTTTCCCTTGGCAAGCAAATGGTTCACTGGTTTATCAGGACGATAAACTGATTGGCTCTGAATTGATTGGACAGTCATTTAATCGAGCCGATTACTTTCAAGGTCGCCCCTCAATGACAAGTGAAATGCCTTACAATAGTATGGCTTCCGGCGCTAGCCAACTTGCTACATCAAATCCACTCTTAAGCGAGAAAGTGGCTGCAGGTGTTCGTTTATGGCAAAAAAGGGTTGATAATCATCAAGTCGTTCCTGTTGATTTAGTGACCGCTTCCGCCAGTGGGCTTGATCCTCATATTTCATTGGCTGCCGCTTATTACCAAGCACCGCATATTGCGTTATTACGTCAATTCACAATAAATGAAATAAAACAATTAATTACAGAAAATACGACATCGCCATTAATACCATTTTTAGGTGAACCTGTGGTGAATGTCTTTAAACTCAATCAGGCACTTGATAGATTGAGTGCAGAAAAAAACAATAAAGTGAGCGGGTAATAAAATGGAACAAGCTCCGCAGTGGCAACGCCCTTCTCCTGATGATTTGCTGGCATTAACGCGAGCACCCCATCGAGGACGATTAAAGATCTTTTTTGGTGCCTGTGCCGGCGTAGGTAAAACCTACGCCATGTTACAAGAAGCTCAACGTTTACATCAGCAAGGTATTGATGTCTTAGCTGGGGTTGTAGAAACCCATCAGCGCCAAGAAACGGCACAACAACTTGAGGGATTACCGTTATTACCGCCATTAAAATTACATTATCGTGGTAGAAAGCTCTCTGCCTTTAATTTAGATGCGGCCTTAGCAAGACATCCTGCGGTGATCTTAATGGATGAATTGGCTTTTAGTAATCCACATAAATGTCGCCATCCAAAACGTTGGCAAGATGTTGAAGAGTTACTTGATGCGGGCATCGATGTTTTAACCACCATTAATGTACAACATATTGAAAGTCTTAATGATATTGTTGGTAGTATTACTGGCATTCGCGTTCAAGAGACGATTCCTGATTATATCTTTGATAATGCCGATGAAGTAGTTATGGTCGACTTACCACCAGACGACCTACAACAGCGCTTAAATGAAGGCAAAGTTTATCTGGCAGGACAAGCAGAGCGTGCAATAGAGCATTTTTTTCGTAAAGGTAATTTGATTGCATTACGAGAGCTTGCCCTAAGACGAATGGCAGATCGCGTTGATTCCCAAGTAAAAGAATTCCGTGATAGCCAAGGTGGTACGCCTGTTTGGCATACTACCGATAGTTTAATGGTTTGTCTTGGTGCTCATGGAAGAAATGATAAATTAGTGCGTACTGCCGCTCGTTATGCTGCTGCTTTTGGTTGCCAATGGCATGCTATTTATGTTGAAACACCAAAGCTACATCAGATAGGTGAGCATAAACGCCGTGCTATTTTACATTCCCTCAAGTTAGCACAACACCTAGGGGCAAGAACGGCGATCCTTTCTGATAACCAAGCGGAAAAAGCGGTGATCCGCTATGCCAGAGAGCATAATTTAGGCAAGGTGATTATCGGTCAACGCCCCTATCAAAAGTGGCAATGGTTAAAACGTTGGGTCCGTATGCGTTTCGCAGAAAGGTTAGCGCGTTATGCACCTGACTTACATGTTATCAGTGTCGCTTTAAATGAAGAAGAGCCGCGTTATAAAACAAAAACATTTGTGCCACAAAATGATAAATGGCGTCAAAATCTTAAAGGCTATCTAACAGCTATTGGTTTATGTCTAGCTATTACGCTTTTTTCACGTACTTTTTTGTTAGCGTTAGATAAGGCAAATTTAGTTACTCTTTATTTATTAGGCGTTGTTCTTATCGCGCTATTTTTTGGTCGTCGCCCTTCTATTTTTGCTGCTTTAATCAATGTGATAAGTTTTGATTTGTTCTTTGTACAACCGCATTTTTCACTGGCTGTATTAGATATGCAGTATTTAGTGACTTTTTCCGTAATGCTCATTGTTGGGTTAGTGGTGGGTAATTTAACTGCGGGAATGCGTTATCAAACCCGGGTTGCTCGTTATAGAGAACAACGCACTCGTCATTTATTTGAAATGACCCGAGAGCTGAGTCGGGCACTGACTTTAGAAGAAGTGGTACGTACTAGTTATCATTTTTTATCAAGTGCTTTTGATGCCAAAGTTTGTTTATTAATGCCTAATCATCATGGTGAATTAACGCCATACAATGCTGAAGGTATGGGACAACTTCCCATTGATAGTGGTATTGCCCGTTGGTGTTGGGATAAAGATCAAATCGCAGGAGCAGGAACGGATACCCTACCTAGTGTCCCTTATCAGTTGCACCCTATTAGCGCATCTCAACAAGTATTAGCGATTTTAGCGATTGAGCCAAATAATCTACGCCAAGTACTTATTCCTGAACAACAGCAACTCCTACAGACATTTAATGGCCTAATTGCCAATGCTCTTGAACGGTTACAGCAGGCGGAAATGGCCGAACAATCTCGTATTAATATAGAACGAGAACAATTAAGAAATGCGCTCTTAGCCGCCCTTTCTCATGATCTAAAAACACCACTTACCGTCCTGTTTGGCCAGTCTGAAATTCTTCTTCTAGACTTAAGTGCTGAAGGCTCTGCTCATACTGAACAAGTCAGTCAGATCCGCCAACAAATTTTGACGACCTCTCGCTTAGTCAACAATTTACTGGATATGGCACGTATTCAATCAGGGGGTATCCAAGTCAACCTGCAGTGGAATTTACTGCAAGAAATTGCTGGAAGTGCAGTACGTTCACTCTCTTATTTACTTGATAAACATCCATTACAAATTGATATTCCAGCTGATTTATTACTCTATTGCGATAGTCTGTTAATTGAGCGCGTGTTAACTAATTTGTTAGAAAATGCAGTCAAATATACCGCATCACAAACTAAATTAGGCATAAAAGCTACGGTTGAAGAGGATCAAATTCATGTTGAAGTTTGGGATGAAGGCGCAGGTATTCCCACTGAACAATTGCAGCTTATTTTTAATAAATTTTCACGTGCAGTAAAAGAGTCCGCCATTCCGGGGGTTGGGCTGGGTCTTGCTATTTGCAGTGCTATTATCCACTTACATGAAGGTAAAATTTGGGCTGAAAATAATAAAAAAGGTGGAGCCAGTTTTCACTTTGTTTTACCTTTAAAATCACTACCGAATATTGATGAGATTGAAATAAAACAGTGACGCCATATAACATATTGATTGTTGAAGATGAAAAAGAGATCTTACGATTCGTTCGCCTTGCATTAGAGAACGAAGGTTTTCGTGTTTATGACGCCTCAGAATGTCAACGAGGATTAATAGAAGCAGCATCAAGAAAACCTGATTTAGTCATTCTTGATCTGGGATTACCTGATAAAGATGGGCTTTGCTTTATTCAAGATTTCCGCCAATGGAGTAGCACGCCGATTATTGTGTTATCCGCCAGAGATTCTGAACAAGATAAAGTTGATGCTTTAGACGCTGGAGCTGATGATTATTTAACTAAACCCTTCGGTATGAGTGAATTACTAGCTCGGGTTCGTGCTTCATTACGTCGCTTTGTCAAACAAGAAACAGAAACGACTCAATTTACATTTGGTGATATCACTATTGATTGGGTTAAAAGAATAGTCACTCGCCAAGGCGTACCCATTCACTTTACTCCGACCGAGTTTCGTCTACTCAGTGAACTTGTCAACAATAGTGGAAAAGTATTAACTCAACGTCATTTAATGCAGCATGTTTGGGGGCCTAACTTTGTAGAGCATAGCCATTATTTGCGAATTTATATGGGGCATCTACGTCAGAAAATAGAAACCGATCCCACCTGTCCAGTGCACTTAATTACTGAAACGGGGATCGGTTATCGTTTTATGCCTTAAGTCTCTTTTTTCGGTTTATCAGAACGACTAAGCCATTGCAGATATCGTTTTTCTAAAACGTAACAGTGCCAATGCAAAAAAGACTGAGCCAATAATAATTAAAACGATAAATTGAGGCCAAACAATCGAGAAATCTGCGCCTCTATACAATATCGCTTGTGCAAGGCTGACAAAATGTGTAGTTGGCATAGTTTGCATCACATCTTGTACAAACTGAGGCATACTCTCTCTTGAGGTCATCCCTCCAGACAACATATTTAATGGCAACAATACCATAATCATCAATAAACCAAATTGTGGCATTGAGCGCGCCATTGTGCCTAAGAAAATACCAATAGATGTCGTTGCAAATAAACTTAACGCCACCCCACACATAAATAACAAAACAGAGCCTTCGATCGGCACATGTAGCAGTGATTTAACCACTAGCACTAAAGACATGGCCGACGCTAACAATACAACCAATCCCATTGACCATATTTTAGACAGCATGATCTCAAATGGTGTGACAGGCATAACTAATAAATGCTCAATAGTGCCATGCTCTCGCTCTCGTATTAGTGCCGCCCCGGTTAATACAATAGATAGCATGGTAATGTTATTGATTATCGCCATAACAGAGCCAAACCAAGATTGTGTTAAGTTTGGGTTAAAGCTCATTCTAACTTCTAAATCCACAGGCAGTGGATCGTTAGTGCGCTCTTTAGCAAGAAAAGTTTTCGCTTCTCCCATAACGATATTTTGAATATAGCTATTTCCTAAGAAAGCTTGACTCATCCGTGTTGCATCAATATTGACTTGAATTTCTGGCTTACGTCCTGCGAGTAGATCGCGTTGAAAATTAGGCGGAATATCTAACGCAAAAGTATAAGTTCCTCTATCTAATAAACCATCAATCTGCTCGGGTGTAATATCTGCAGGGGGTAAAAAGTAAGGCATATAAAAGCTATTGACAATACGGGCCGAAAGTTGAGATTTATCCTGATCAGCCACCGCTATCGGCGCATGGTGTAATGAGCCCGGTGTTACAGTAGCCGATGAGTATATTGATACGGTAAAGGCAAACACAATTAATGCCAGCATCGCCTTATCACGGGATAAACTTCGTAACTCTTTTATTCCTAAATTAAAAATATTTTGTACTGTATGCCACATTTAAGCCTCCTGCTTTTTCAAGAAAAAGACACTCAGCCCAATCACAATGGGGATCGTGATAAGTAACGGAATAAAAGACCAAGGCAAATCAAATAAGTTAAGTCCTTTTGAAAACGTTCCTCGAGTGATAGTAAGAAAGTGAGAAGTCGGATAAATATGCCCTATCCATTTACCAATACCTTCTAATGATGATACTGGGTCAATCATGCCGGAGAATTGCGTAGCAGGAATTAAGGTAATAATTGAAGTACCAAAAATAGCCGCAATCTGACTTTTCATAAAACAAGAAATCAGTAATCCCATTCCCGTAGCAATAGTGATATAAAGCAACGCCCCTAATGAGAGTGTTAACATGCTTCCTTTAAAACTGACACCAAAAACAAATACCGAAAGCGCACAGAGCATAAAAAAGTTAAACATTCCCAATAAAATATAGGGGATCTGTTTGCCTAATAAAAACTCGGCTTTAGTGACCGGAGTAACGTATAAATTAATAATAGAGCCTAGCTCTTTTTCACGTACCACACTCAAGGCGCTTAACATCGCGGGGATCATCATCAACAACAACGGAATAACCGCAGGTACTATGGCGGGTAAACTTTTTACATCAGGGTTATAACGATAACGGGTTTCGATATCAATGGGGGAAAATTGATCAACCATATTGGTAGGTTGACGCATGGCCATATCTAACATCCAAGTTAGATGCATTGCCTGAATATACCCACGGACAGTTTCTGCACGATTTGGCATCGCGCCATCAATCCAAACTCCTATTTTTACTTTATGTCCTTTAGCAACATCTCGAGCAAAATTAGGCGGAATTTCAATCGCAACAGTAATATCACCACTGCGGAGACGACGCTCAAGTTGGTTATAATCGGTAATCGGCGCTTTTTCAATAAAATAGCGAGAGCCTGATAGATTTTGACTATAAGCCTGACTTAGCCCTGTTTGATCTCTATCCATAATGGCAAAGCGTAGGTTTTCAACATCCATACTGATGCCGTAACCCATAATAAACATCAATATTACCGTGCCTAGTAATGCTAAGGTAAGGCGTACTGGGTCACGGCGTAATTCCATCCCTTCACGAATGCTATAACTAAATAAACGGCGTAAACTAAATCGTTGTTTTAACGCTTTTTCCGCACTTTCTTCACTAGAGGCGGGCAATTGTAGCTGTTTATCTTCAATATCGGGCGCTTCTGTTTCACCGGATGCTTTTTTCAAATAATCAATAAATACTTCTTCTAGTGTATCAAATTGACTATTTTTCACTAAATTAGCCGGAGTATCTGTCACTAGCACTTTTCCGGCATGCATCAGAGACATTCTGTCACAGCGCGCCGCTTCATTCATAAAGTGGGTAGAGATAAAAATAGTGACACCGTCACGTCTTGAGAGATCAACCATCAGCTTCCAGAACATATCTCGAGCGATAGGGTCAACCCCAGAGGTGGGCTCATCAAGGATCAGCATTTCTGGTTTGTGGATCACTGCCACCGCTAACGATAAGCGTTGTCGAATACCTAAAGGTAAACCATCAGGCATCATATCTTCCACATCGGTCAAATTAAAACGCTCACTCATTTCTTTGATACGTTGAGGAATATCCTGTTCAGGGATATGGAAGAGTTTGGCATGTAGCTCTAAATTTTGTCGAACCGTTAATTCGCTATACAGTGAGAATGCTTGCGACATATAACCAACGCGTTTACGGGTTTCGATATCTTTTGGATCAACCTCTTGCCCAAATAACCAAGCGCGCCCTTCACTTGCCTCAAGTAAACCTGTAAGCATTTTCATGGTGGTGGATTTACCACAACCATTCGAGCCTAGAAAACCAAAAATTTCGCCTTTAGGAATACGAAAACTGACATGATCAACAGCAACAAACTGACCAAAGCGCATTGTTAATTCTTTGGCCTCAATGGCGATAATATCGTCATCACTTTTATCCCGTGGAGGAATAATCACTTTTTGATGGTTTTTGCGTTTTTCTTCCGGTAAAAGCTCAATAAAAGCAGCTTCTAATTCATCTGTCGCCGTTTGCGCCTTTAATTCTTCCGCATGACCTGTGGCTAAAACCTTACCTGCATCCATTGCAACCAGCCAATCAAAACGCTCAGCCTCTTCCATATAAGCCGTCGCAACCAATACGCTCATATTGGTTTGACGTTTACGGATACGATTAATTAACTCCCAAAATTGCGCCCGTGATAATGGGTCAACCCCTGTGGTGGGTTCATCGAGGATCAGCAATTGTGGATCATGAATTAATGCACAGCAAAGCCCCAGTTTTTGCTTCATACCACCAGATAGTTTACCCGCAGGTCTATCCTTAAAAGGCGCTAACCCCGTACTTTCAAGTAAATCATTGATGCGCTCTTCTCGCTCTTGTTTGGATTGACCAAATAAGCGACCAAAGAAATCGACGTTTTCAAAAACAGAAAGTGTGTGATAAAGATTTTTACCTAACCCTTGTGGCATATAGGCAATTTTGGGGCAAACAGCTCGCCGGTGATTAACATCATTCATATCACCATTAAGTACTATCACTTGCCCTTGCTGAATTTCTCTGGCTCCTGAAATAAGAGAAATTAAACTCGATTTTCCGACACCATCCGGGCCTATTAAGCCGACCATTTTTCCGGCAGGAATAGTCAATGTCACATCATCAAGTGCTTTGGTATCACCATAATGTTGGGATACATGAGTCAATTCAATGATATGAGAATGACTTTGCGTTCTCATTAGTTGACTCATTGTGGTAATTTCACCTCTAAATCAGTCGGCCAAGGTTGGCTATTATCTAAGCGAATATAGGCACGTCCCGGTAAACCTGTTTTGACATATTCAAGGTGTTTCTCTAGTAATTCAGGGGAGATCCTCGCTCTTACACGAAACATCAGTTTCAAACGTTCATTGTCAGTTTCAACCGTTTTAGGGGTAAACTGTGCAACACTGGCAATATAAGTCGTTTTCGCAGGGATCACAATATGTGGGGCTGCGTCCAAAATAATATGGACATCACTGCCTAAGGCTGTTTTGCCAGCGGCTTCAGTTGGCAAAAAGAATGTCATATACACATCACTAAGATCGACCATATTTAACACTCGACCGCCAGCGCCTAGCACTTCACCGGGTTCCGCAACACGATATTGTACACGGCCATTACGAGGAGCTTTTAAGATACTATCATCCAACTCAGCCATAATACGTCGTTCGGTAGCTGTTGCTGCATCAACTTTGGTTTTTGCTTGAATAATTCCAGACTTTGCCGAATCAATTGCCGCAATAGTTGCAGTCACTTGTGCTTTTGCAGCTTCAACAGCAGCACGAGCCCCTTCGGTTCTTGCTATATCATCATCCAGTTGTTGAATGGAAATTGCTTTTGTTTTAACTAATGCCCGAGAGCGATTAAGGCGTTTTACTGATGCGTCAAGCTCTGCAATACGCTGACGAACAACCGCCTGCGCTGCAACTTGCTCACTTTGACGTTGAGAAAGTGCCGACTCTGCCGTCATAACGCTACTTTTGGCTTGCTCTAGTTGGGCTTGAACTTCATGAAGTTGCTCTTTTAAGGTACGAGTATCCATTGTTGCCAACACTTCACCCGCTTTAACAAAATCCCCCTCTTTAACTAAAATAGTGTCAATTCTTCCTGGTGTTTTGGTTGAAATATCAATTTCAGTAGCTTCAATTCTCCCATTACTTTGAGCAAACCCATCAGGGAGTGCTGGTGCTTGTGTTTTCCACCAAAAAATACCTGCTGCAATAATTGCAACAATAATAATGCCGTAAACAAAAAAACGATTCGTTTTTTGATTTTTCATATAAATTATTTAACCTTCCTTTTGCCATAAATAACCCAATTTTTTGTGATTTACTGTGTGTAAGAAAATAGTTAAATAACAATTTTTAATTTTATTTCATCTACTTTAAAAATAGTCCATTTATATATATAAAGCGAATTAAAATAAAATAAAAAAAGAGAAAAACAAAAGTTAACCATATGAATTATAAAATATAATAAGAATATGATAGTGTGTTGTGTGAATTTAATGTAGTACTTTTATCACATAATACACTATCAAAATTTGATTATTCGAGATAACACACAAAATGTATAAAATTTAGCATCCATTAGCTTCATTAAAATCAAAATATAATAATAACACTTGGTTACGATAATTGATCGAAGTCACATATTTAATGTTGATGGAGTTAGCTATTTTTTGATTTTGCTATAAATTTAACAGCGTTAAAAATAAATAATAACCAACATACTTTTATTTTAATATTTTATTTGCAAGGTTTAATTTTAAATTAATTGCATAAAACTCCTTAAATATAACAGTTTGATTATTATAGCATTAATTTAAATTGAAATTATTTGTTATTTTTGCCTGTCATCAGACCACTTATTAGGTAAAGTTTTTATATAGTGATTATTGCAGTTAATAATTATATATCAAATAACAATATACAATTAAAGTAATAACTTCCCTGCAAATACACAACTCAATCCGATTAAGAGAAGGTTTATATGAAAAACATTAACTATAAGCTCGCTACACTTACCCTTTGTACTCTTTTTGCCTCTTCTGCGTTAGCTAATAATACACAAGCCCCTATCCGCCTCGTTATTCATGGTGGTGCAGGTACAATAACTAAAGATACCATCACCCCAGAACAAGAAAAAGAATATAAAGCCAAACTGGCCGAAGCATTAAATGCTGGATATGCTGTTTTAAATAGTGGAGGCACCAGTATTGAAGCCGTACAAAAATCGATTAATGTTATGGAAGACTCTCCTCTTTTTAATGCAGGTAAAGGTGCTGTTTTTACTCACGATGGTAGAAACGAACTTGATGCTTCTATTATGGATGGTAAAACGCGCAAAGCGGGTGCTGTTGCTGGTGTTACCACAGTAAAAAATCCGATTAATGCCGCTATTGCGGTAATGGAAAAAAGTCCACATGTTATGATGGTTTCTCAAGGGGCTGATCTTTTTGCCAAAGAGCAAGGGTTAACCATCGTTGATCCGAGTTATTTTCGTACTGAATATCGTTGGCAACAACTACAAAAAGCATTAGAAAAAGAACAAGTTGTATTAGATCATGATGGTAAAACTGCGGCTCTTTTTGCTGATCCGATGATGTATGATTATAAATACGGCACTGTTGGCGCTGTTGCATTAGACCAACATGGTAATTTAGCGGCGGGAACATCAACAGGTGGGATGACCAATAAACGTTATGGTCGTGTGGGCGATTCCCCTATTATCGGTGCAGGTAATTATGCGGATAATGAAACGGTTGCGGTATCGGCAACAGGATCAGGTGAAATGTTTATTAGAACGCTGACCGCATTTAATATTGCAGCCCAAGTTAAATATCAAAAACTACCACTAGAGCAAGCGGCACAAAATGCACTTGATGAAGTAAAAGCAATAAATGGAAGTGGTGGTGTTATCGTATTAGACAAATCTGGAAACTACACGATGAGCTTTAACTCTGAAGGAATGTATCGAGGCACCATTGGTAATGATGGCAAACCACTAGTCGCCATTTATAAAGATTAACCTTCATTATTTTAAAACTATGCCTTTGGTTTTTAGCGACTGTTATAAAAAATACAGATAAACCAAGGGCATAATATTAAGCCATTTCCACGATCATCCCCCTATTTTGATCTCTTTATTCCTTTCATGGGTAAAACCCACTGTTCACTTTGCACTCCAAAACCGTTTATAAAACAAACATTATGCGCTAAAAACAAACACGATCGCCTCTACTTATTAAAATGATCCTTTGAAAAAGTAGCTTTTTTCTTTTTTAGATCTGTTAGAATATTCAGCATAGTTATATTGATTTAATAAGGAAATTGCTGTGGATTTTCACCACGACGATCAAGAAATAACACCAGAAACATCACTTGTATTGGCGGAAAAACAACCATTATTAGATCTCAATGCAACTTTCACCTCTCCGACACAAACTAACCCTGCACTGGCTTATTTACGCAGTTTAGGCTCTAAACGTAGTCGCCAAACGATGGGATCGTTTTTAACAATCGTGGCAAAAATGATTGGCTTCTCTTCAATAAAGCATTGCCAATGGGGAGCACTTCGCCGCCACCATATTCAAGCAATTATCGACATGTTATCTGATGCGGATAAAGCACCCGCCACGATTAACACTTATCTAGCTGCACTAAAAGGTGTCGCTTTAGAAGCATGGGCGATGAAATTGATGGATACAGAAAGCTATCAACATATTCGCCAAGTTAAATCGGTAAGAGGCAGTCGATTACCTAAAGGTCGAGCGCTTACTGGACATGAAATTCGCGCACTTTTTCGCTGTTGTGAAAAAGACCACTCCTCAAAAGGTTTAAGAGATGCGGCCATATTAAGTGTACTACTTGGCTGTGGATTACGCCGTTCAGAAATTGTTGCGCTTAATTACGAGCATATTCAATTTCGTGATCAAGCTTTTATTGTTAGAGGAAAAGGTAATAAAGAAAGAATATCCTATATGCCAGAAGATACTTGGGAGCGTGTTCAATTATGGATCGATGAAATAAGGGGATCACAAGATGGCGCCCTTTTCACACGTATTCGCCGCTTTGATGATGTAACGGATGAACGAATAACAGACCAAGCCATTTATTATATTTTAGAGACACGCCAACAAGAAAGTGGCATTGATAAATTTGCTCCTCACGATCTGCGACGCACTTTTGCCTCTGCAATGTTAGATAATGGCGAAGATATTGTAACCGTAAAAGATGCCATGGGTCATGCCAGTATTATGACTACACAGCGCTATGATAGACGTGGTGATGATCGTCTTAGAAAAGCGGCTCGACATTTACGTTTTTAGCCTTTTATATTGTAAAAATATACCCAATTCAATCAATGATATTGGGTATATAAATTTTCATCTTATTAATTTTAGATATGGCTTATCTAAATGGCGGCTCATTAAAGGTTCTTAATTTACGAGAATGTAATTTATCTTCTTCGTCTTTTAATAACTCAATTGCATGAATACCTATTTGCAAATGCTCTGATACCGCACCTTCATAAAAGTGATTAGCTTGTCCTGGTAATTTTATTTCACCATGTAACGGTTTATCAGATACACATAACAAAGTGCCATAAGGAACGCGAAAACGATAACCTTGAGCGGCAATAGTGGCACTTTCCATATCCACGGCAACGGCTCGACTTAAACTAAATCGCCTTGATGTTGCTGAAAAACGTAATTCCCAATTGCGATCATCTGTTGTCACAACCGTTCCTGTTCTTAATCGTTGTTTGATTTCATGTCCAGGCTTACCGCTAATGGCTTTAGTGGCATCATAAAGTGCACGCTGAACTTCAGCAATATTAGGAATAGGAATATCTGGCGGTAATACAGCATCTAAAATATGATCATCTCGTAAATAAGCATGAGCTAAAACGTAATCACCTAATAATTGGCTTTCTCTTAAGCCTCCACAATGACCAATCATTAACCAAACATGAGGACGTAAAACCGCCAGATGATCACAAATTGTTTTGGCGTTTGACGGCCCAACACCAATATTCACTAATGTTATTCCCGGCCCTTCTTTTGCGATTAAATGATAGGCGGGCATTTGATATTTTTTCCATGTCAGATCAGAAATTAATTTTTCCGGATCAACCGTATCGGCGGTTATTTGCTGAAAACCTGCACAAGAAAGTACACAATATGGACTATTTTTATCAGCAACTTGTGCACAGGCCCAACGAACGAACTCATCCACATAGCGGTTATAATTGGTGAATAAAATATAAGGTTGCACATCTTCAGGTAAAGTTCCGGTATAATGCTTTAAACGAGCCAAAGAAAAATCCGTCCGTAGTGCATCAAAATGTGAAAGAGGTAAAAGCTCGCAGTCATCAATTAAACCATCGGTAATATCATCACCAATTTTAGAGAGATCGGTAGTCGGAAAATATTTTGCTAAAGAGGCGCTCATTGACCGATCAAAACCAATGCCAGTGCCATCAATGACAAAAGGATATGGTATCTCTTGTTTTGAGGCCGTCACTTCAAAAGAGACATGATAAGCATCTGCAATAAGTTGCAGTTGCTCAGTTAAATAATTTTCAAATAAAGTTGGATTGGTGATAGTAGTAGAATAAGTACCTGATTTTGATAAACGCCCATAAGCTCTTGTTTTATCTTCTTTTTTAACATCACCATACCAATGTACGGTTAATTGCGGATAAGCAAATAGACCTTCAGCCCTTTGTTTTATATCAGGTAATTTTCCATCTTGAGCATACATAATAATAGCATTACGTAAGGCATCAACAGCATTTTGATATTGTTGTTTTAACTCATTAATAATTTTTTGAATTTCTGGGTTATGAGGTTTTGACATAAAGGAGCCTCTACTTATTCTCACGTTTTTCACATCATAGCAAGAAGCTCTATTTTGACCAAAGAATAAAATTAATAAAAATTATATGAGCATTCTCCACCTAATGAGACTAGTTGTCCTTTATTTAGTTTTAACGTAATATCAACGCTGTCTTCTTTAATGATTTTATTTCGACTCAATAGATGGGAGAATAGCTCTCCTAGCCTTGGTTTTTTATTATTTAGTTGTTTTATTATCTCTTTCATCTTTTCATTTAAAATTTTATCATAAGTTATTTCGATATTATTATTAATAGCAACCATATCATAGATAAAATTATATAACTTACTTTCAAATGGTTGAGCTAAGGGAATATCTAGATTTATTTTATCGCTACTTTTTTTAAAAAATTTTATTTTTAATTCAATTAAATCATCAGAAAGAGTCTTTATACTATAAATTTGTTCTTGCTTAACAACATTACTCATAGAAAAAGATGTTGTTAATGTGTAGTAATCAAAAGAATCATTATATGATTTAATTAAGGTTATCCCTTCTTGATTTAGTAAATAATAAATTGCCTTTTTATTTTTCTCTGAGATATCTTTAGTTAAAGTTTCAAATTCTTTCATTGCCTCGTCTTGATCTTTACTTTTTATTTCTTTACCATTGAAAATATAAGTATTTCTATTTATATCTTTTATTAGTGCCTTTTTTATATTTAAGTTAGTATTATCATTTTCTAAGTTAGCATTATCATTTTCTGTATCTAAGTTAGTATTATCATTTTCTATCGCTTTGCTTACGAGCTGTCTTATAGCACTAAAGTTAACTTGATTAAAGTTACTTTTATTAAGCTTTAAGTCTATTTCACCAGAACGTATTTTATTATCTAATTCAATATACAACTCAGCAAAAATTTGATCATTAAGCTCATTTTTATCTAACTTTTCATATAGACATTTCAATGCAATTTCATTAGAAAAAATTGATGAATGCCGATTAAATGCATTAATTATTGTTGACATTTTATTAAGTTGTTCATTGTCTATATCCGTTATAGAAATATTATAATTATCTATTGAAATCGTAATATTTTTATCATTAATATCAATTTTTATTCTTTCTTTATATGCATCTGAAGCCATAGTTTTTAGCATTAAAACATGATATAACATTTTAAAATGATTTTTGTCATCAAATAGATCTTGATATACAATATTTTCAACTATTTTTAGTGCTTTTTCTCTTTTGTTTGATTGGAACCAGTCTTTTATTTTATCCCATAATGACATCACATCTTTTGTTTTTTCTCCTTGTGATATTCTTAATATCTGTAAACTAGAAATATCATTGTGATTAATTTTTACACTCATCATATTTTCCTCTTAAATTAACCATATAATAATTAAAATTACATTTAAGAGAAGAACACTTTTAGTGACACTATGCTATAAAAAATCACCCACGATAAATAATATTAGTCGCATTTCCTTTAAATTTATGGAATTAAAAAACTTAATACGATCGGCAAGGTAATTGCTGCAAGCATGGTTTGTGAAGTAATGATCCCCGCCATTAGCTCAGAATCCCCTCCTAGCTGTCGAGTTAAAATATAAGAAGTTGGGGCTGTAGGGATAGAAAAGAAAATGACTAAAAGCATCATAACTAATGGAGACAAACCTAAAAAATTAGCAACACTATATGCAATTATCGGTACAATAAGCAACCGAGTCACTGTGTTAATACTAATCATTTTACTTTCTGCTTTTAGTGTTGATAAATGTAATGCCGCACCAATACAGATAAGCCCTAAAGGTAAACTAGTCGCAGCTAACAATTTTAGAAATTGATCGCTACCAAAAGGAAGCCCTATTCCTGATAAATTGATAACAATCCCTATTACGCAAGAGATAATTAATGGATTTTTAATAATTGGGAAGATTAATTGACGAAAAGTTACATTTTGCCCTGCGGTTAAACAAAGCACTGAAGTCACATTTGATAGAGGAACCAAGGTTGCTAATATCAAAGCAGCTATTCCTAAACCTTCAACGCCAAATAAATCAGCGACAATAGCTAAACCTAAATAAGTGTTAAACCGAATATTGCCTTGAACGATCGCACCAAAACGGCCAGCAGACCAGCCGGTTATTTTTTTAAAAATAACACACAAAATAGTGGTAATGATGACTACTGAGAAAATAGCCCCAGCAAGGTGAGGTAATTGAGGATCAGATAAAGGAGCATTAGCCAAGCTATTGAGAAGTAATGCAGGAAAGAGTAAAAAATAATTTAATTTTTCAGTCCCTACCCAAAATGCAGGTTCAAATGCTTTATTTCTTCTTAAAATAGCGCCTAGCGCAATTAACGCAAATAAAGGCCATAACGTTAACAACACATTTTGCATAGTGTGTGCCCCAGAAAAATAGTCATAATTTACAATATCGTAACATTAGCAAAATTACCAACTGATATTGTTAATATAAAAGCTAATTCAAAAAATGATAAAAATAAAAAATTTTCGCATTTTAAGCCCAACTTTTTCTGTTCTATAATGCTAGGTATAATTTTTATGTCAATAAGGCACTATTTATAAATTTTATAAATCAATATACATTCGATAACAGTGTAAACTTGCCTGAGCCAAGCTAGAATAGTACTCTCGCTCTTCTAAAACAGTGAACCCTTGTTTTAAATAAAATAGCATCGCATTAGGCGTTGCATCTAAAAATAACTGAACAAAATTTCTTTGTTTAGCTTCATATTGTAGCTGTTTAAGAATAAGTCCTGCATATCCTTTTCCCATGCATTCCGGTAATGTAAAAATGGCTTCAGCAAAGCCAGTTTTAAGATCTAAAAAACCAGAAGCCACGGGAATAGACAACTTTTTATCATCAATAACATAGAAAGGATTATTAATAATAGATTGTCTATAGCCGTCAGGCATTTCATCAGGAGTCCAAGCGGCTAATATATCGGGCGGATAGACATGTTGACAGCCAAAACGTAACGCTTTATTTCTTAAATACCATAATCGTTTTGCTTCATGAGGCTCCGCAAGCCTAAGTTGAACACCTTCCATTATAACCTCATTAGTCACTGTAGATATTGCAATTATAGAAGTTATTATTCACTATTTTTATATTTTCTTCTTATACCACTATTATAATATTATTTTTATAATGTCCTAAGTGTATCCATTACGCCTGATACACTTAGGATAATTCACTTATTAGTTAACTATTTTAGTATGGTTATCTTATTATTTTCATCGTTATTACACTCAACATTATTCGAAGATGGTAATAATAATGCAATAACGTATCCTAATAATAAAATAAAACGCACTATCACCATTGTATCTGAAGAAATAAGTAATGGATATGGCGTAAGGACCATGGTGCCAATGGTAAAGATCAGTGCAATAGTGATAGGATATTTGAAACCAAAATCTCTTACTCGTTGAGTTAAAATAAGTGCAAATACGTAGATTTGTGCTATTAATAATATGAATTCGACTATACCATAAGAACTAAAAGAGAATTGGTAGAAAAATAATTTATCAGGATCATTCTCAACGGAATCAGGTAACAAGGTCATAAATAACATATATATTAAACCGTTTACAATACCAAATAACACAGAAAAAACCACTTCTGCCCCTAAAAAAGAGAGTCTATCCCGTCTTTTTTCCTTCCATTGATAAACTATTTTAGTTTTCATATTCAATCCTTTCTATTTTAAAATTGTATTCTTTCATATCATATATAATATACTTAATATTTTTACCTAAAACTATATGTTTATAAGACAGTATAAACAATTCTAGCATCTTCTGTTTTGATAATTGAAAGAGACTGTCAACAAAGTTCTAAATACTTTTAAGCACATATGATGAAAATTTAGACGCGCTATATCGGCTCAAAATAGATACTACCGCTCTTTTATCTAATTGATAATAGAGCAGTTTTATTATTTTAAAATTTATTTCACCATTTTATTGATCCACTTAATTTCTTCGTTAGTGAATCGAATATTACTTTCTTTATTTGTATCAGTATCTTGCAATATTTTCTCTTTAATTAATTGACTAACAGGGACAATAATATTAAAATGGTCTCCATTTTTTATATTATAAATTTTCAGAGGAATATCCTGTTCCATTGCAAACACACGTAATTCATTGAATTCATCCCAAAAATAATCATGACCTTCAAAATAAAATGTTGGTGTTTTTATTGATTTAATATAGCGGTATACAGAACGGACATTAAATTCTTCTTCGTTATTTTTATCAAAGGGTAATTCAACCATCATCCGCCCTTCTGTGCGTAGTTTAAGATCAGGTATTCCTCCTAAAGAGAATATTGCCCTGAATTTATCACTGTATTCACTAGCCAATAATGCTCTCGTTCCCCCAGTACTATGTCCTACTATGTAAATACGTTTAGGATCAACATAAGGTAATGATGCTAAATATTCTCTGGCTGAGTCTAAATCTTCTAATTCACCATAAAACATTTCATAGCGACCAGGGTTGGTATTTTCACCACGAAAAGAAGGTATCATGAGTACCATATTAGGATCACGAAACGTCGCTCCTGTTTGGTCATTTTCAACTGGTTGTGGTGTCCAAAAATAATCATCTCCTCCTATCCCACCATATCCTCCATTCAGCCAAATCACCGCAGGTAGTTTATTTTTTTTATTCGCCGGCGGAGGGGTTAAATAAGCATACATATCACCTAGTTTGGTGGGATATTTAACTACATTGAATATTTCTGCTGGCGCTTCCCAAGGTGCTTCAGTATTGTCAAAACTATCATTTATAATTTGTGTTTTAAAACGCTGATGTGCTTCAAATAAGGTTTCATCGCGAACATCAATATTCGCATTTACCGAGAAAGCACCAATTGTTAATAAAGAAAAAATAAGCGCAGGAGCAATTTGTCTAAAACATCTCTTTTTTAGATTCATATCAATCAATTTCCTTATAGATTATTTAAGTAGTGGAATAATAGTATAGATTGCTTAAAAATTTTGAATAGCATTTTTCTTGAACAAAGAAAAATAGATGTAAAAAGTATATTAATTGAAATGGTTAAATTGCTTAAAAATTAAATAGGCAGAAAACGGCTTTTGTTTTGAGAAATTATTTTACCATTTTTTGGGCTATATTGAGAGCATTCAAACAATTAAAGAACACCATTATCCCTTTTTGATATAACACCTAGATCTCTGCTTGCCATGTTCACAAGACACTTCAATCCGGAGATTGGTTGACGAATCAATACAGATTTATAATGAAAGGCGACCCCATTTATTATTAAACTATAAAACGCCCGATGAGGTTCATCGAGCATTTTATACCTGAAAAGTTGTCAACCTATATCAAGATTAGTCATTATTTTTCAATGGATGGAAGTGTTTTTTCTTGTTAACAATTTACTATAAAATTTTTTAAAGCTTTTCCCAAAGAAAAATAATTCAAATTATGCATACGCTACAAAATGACATCGTTGAAATTATTCGCTGACCCTTTTTATGCTCTAAAACCTCGCCAAATGTTTTCTCCCAATCGCTATATTAAGAAATCACCCATACTGGCAATTTTAAGCCCCTTTCGTGTAGATTTTTAATATCGGGTGAATTGCACGAACTACAGTTATTGCTAGGACTCCAAGTAAAACAATAAATAAGTTAATATTAGTTAACTTATTAGCTTGGAGAAAAGAATATGCACCCATCAAAAGTAAGAGTTTATGTATTTAATTGGAGTACTTTTGTGATGGTATTAGGAATATTAGCATCATTATATTTTCATATTTCTACTCAAAATAACATAGCAGATAGAGACAAAGAAAATAGAGAAAATGAAAGAAATAATATAAGAACAATGTTCGCCTATGAGATTTCATATAATCAATCAAATCTAAGACTTTTAGAAGGAACTAAAAATGCAGGTTTTGATAAAGAAAAGTGCCAAGCAGAAATCTGCACTGCTAGTCCTGTTGAACTCAATGTATTTGCTGGCATAAGATTGATGATTCTAAACTCGCTAAGAGATGATGTATATACTATTTATCTACCTCAGATATATCTTCTTGAACCTAAAGAAGTCTCGTTAATAATGAATTATTATTACAGTCAGAAAGAGCTATTACAAAGCTCAAAAGCCATTCAGATAGGATTAGCCCAAAATAGAGACAATAAAAAATGGCTTGAAGAAAAAACATACCTTCTTACCCATAGTTTTGAGAATGAATACTTATTAGGCGAACAAATACTGTCAATGTATAAAGCTTATATTCCTGATGAATTAGTGAATAAACGTTAATGCTTAAAAAATGATATGGCTTATCTACATACTTCTTACAAGATGCCATTCAATATAACCCCTTGAAAGGTAGTATAGAATTACTGGTTTAGAGTGTCCATATATTGTCCACACTTGAACACTTAAGGGCACTTTTTAGCCCTTTTTGATGATTTTATGTACAAAAAAAGGCATCTTAAAAAAGATGCCTTTCTCTATAATTTATTGATTATATTTGATTTACTTATTTTGCAGTCGTGCGAATCAAGTAATCAAAGGCGCTTAATGAGGCTTTTGCGCCTTCACCTGCGGCGATAATAATTTGTTTATAAGGAACAGTTGTACAGTCACCCGCAGCAAATACCCCTTTAATATTGGTTTCACCACGTGAATCAACCACGATCTCACCAATTTTATTACGCTCAACAGTTCCGTCTAACCATTGTGTATTTGGTAGTAAACCAATTTGGACGAAAATACCCGCTAAGGCAATATCATGCATTGAATCGTTAGTGCGATCTTTATATTTCAGTCCTGTTAACTTAGTACCATCTCCATATACTTCTGTTGTTTGGGCATTTAAGATAACATCGACATTACTTAAGCTACGCAGTTTCTTTTGTAAAACAGCATCGGCTCTCATTTCTGAGGCAAATTCTAGTACGGTCACGTGCTCCACTAAACCAGCTAAGTCAATAGCAGCTTCAACACCGGAGTTACCACCACCAATAACAGCCACTCTTTTACCTTTAAATAGAGGACCATCACAATGTGGGCAGTATGTTACACCGCGAGTACGGTACTCGTTTTCACCCGGTACGTTCATATTTCTCCAGCGAGCACCCGTGGCAATAATTAAGCTACGGGTTTTTAAAATCGCACCAGATGCGGTTTCAATTTGGTGTAGATCACCTTCCGCTGCTCCCGGAATTAAACGGCTGACAGTTTGGCTGTCAATAACATCAACTTGATAATCATCAACATGAGCTTTTAAAGCCCCAGCTAATTTTGCACCTTCTGTTTTAGGTACAGAGATATAGTTTTCAATATCAACAGTATCAAGAACTTGTCCACCAAAACGTTCACCGATAAGACCTGTATTTAAGCCTTTACGTGCAGCATATACTGCCGCTGACGCCCCTGCAGGGCCGCTTCCGACAATCAGAACATCAAAGGCATCTTTTTTATTTAGTAACTCTGCAGTGCGTTTTTCTGCATTGCTATCTACTTTGCTAACAATTTCAGCTAAAGTCATACGACCTTGGCCAAACTCGTTGCCATTTAAGAATACCGCAGGAACGCCCATGATATTACGTTCCTGAATTTCATTTTGGAACATGCCTCCGTCAATCGCCGTATGGGTGATGTTCGGATTTAAAATCGCCATTAAGTTTAATGCCTGAACAACATCAGGGCAGTTATGACAAGAGAGCGAATAATAGGTTTCGAAATGAAACTCACCGTCTAACTGACGAATTTGTTCAAGTAATTCTGGGGCTTCTTTAGATGGATGACCACCAGTTTGTAATAATGCTAATACTAAAGAAGTAAACTCATGACCTAATGGCGAGCCGGCAAAACGAACGCCAGTTGTTTTCCCTGGGTTGGTAATAAGAAAAGATGGTTTGCGCACATTAGCACTGTTATCTTCACGGTATGTGACTTTATCAGATAACGGTTCAATTTCTTTTAATAAGGCTTGGATATCAGCAGAATGTTTGCTGTCGTCTAATGTTGCAACTAACTCAACTGGCTGGGTTAATCGTTCTAGGTAAGCTTTCAGTTGAGCTTTTAAATTATTGTCTAACATTTTTGCACCCTCAATAAAATCGGGTGCCGAAACACCCGATAAATAACTACGTTAGTAGCTTCTTTAGTGGCTTGATTCTTATTTAGAATTTTTTAGATTTTGCCAACTAAATCCAGTGATGGAGCTAAAGTTGCATCACCTTCTTTCCATTTTGCTGGGCAAACTTCACCTGGGTGGCTAGCAACATATTGAGCTGCTTTTACTTTACGTAACAGGTCAGCTGCATCACGGCCAATACCTTCAGCAGTAATTTCGATTGCTTGGATGATACCTTGTGGGTCAACAACGAAAGTACCACGATCTGCCAGACCTTCCGCTTCACGCATATTTTCAAAGTTACGAGTTAATGCGCCAGTTGGGTCACCGATCATGCCATATTTGATTTTACCGATAGTTTCTGAGCTGCTATGCCATGCTTTATGAGTAAAATGAGTGTCAGTAGAAACAGAGTAAATTTCTACACCCATTTTTTGGAATTCTTCATAATGATCAGCTAAGTCACCTAATTCTGTTGGACAAACAAAGGTAAAGTCAGCTGGATAGAAGAAGAAAATGCTCCATTTGCCTTCGACGTCCTTTTCAGTCACTTCTACGAATTGACCGTCTTTAAATGCCATGTTTTTGAATGGTTTGATTGGGGTATTAATTAAAGACATTGTATTTCCTCCTGTTTGGTATGAATCTAATGTACCTATTCCAATTGAGAATATCTAATACATTCCTACTATCATATCAATAGGTTTTACCTAATGAGTTTAATAAATTGATAGAGATAGATTAACGAAATGTAGCGACTAACGCAAATGACTAAAAAAAATACAAAAAAACACGATTTAATGACAAAACAAGCTAATTATTGCTATTTTTAGCAGTAAAAATATAAAATTAACTCTATAAAAAGTAACAATTATTTTTTCAATTTAGCGCTTTTTATCACATATATACAGATCAAATCTCTTTGGCGGTTTTTAAAATAGTATAAGTGCATTTAAAAGCGGCCTGTTGGATCCGATAAATATCTTGTTTATCGGTGGTAGATTGCACAACTGCATCACCGGCTTGAAAACGTTGTAGCTCTCCCCAAGGCGCTTCCATTGCAAACTCAGCGGTTTGTTTTGGAACAATAAAATAATTCATTTCAATCCCTTTAGGGATAAAAACTTGATAGCCTTGCCTTATCGGTGTGATGCTTTTCGCTTTGTCTGCATCAGCCAGATTATAGCGCTGAGCAAATTTATCTTTTCTGACCAGAATTTCTTCATTACCTGTTGCTGGACAAATATTTTGTACAACCCAATCACCCGCTTTGGCTGGCTCCGAAATAGTTTCAACCCCTTCACCTTTTATGTAAGTGGTGATCACTTCCCCTTCTTTTGCAGGTCTGGCTAAAACGGGTTTGGTTTTAATTGCCACACCAGTGATGGCCATTTTCTCCGCTTGAGCAAAATAAGAAATACGATCTTTTTGAGGTAAATGAGTGAGTGGTTCAGCCACAGAAAATCTAGGTAGCAAGGCAGAGGCGAGGAATAATATTGCTATGCTATTTTTATAATGTTTGTAAGGCATATAGGTACTGTTTATCTTATCTGTCATCTTATTTATCTTATCTATCATCTTATTCATATAGATGCATGGGTAGCATTTTGGTTTTACCATATATCAATGGTATCTCGAATATTATGACAAATTAAAAAATAACAGTATCAATAAAATCAGCAAGTAATGAACTAAGAATAAAAAAGCGAGGAGTCTCACAACTTATAATAAAAAACTAATAAAAAACCACTGAAATAGTTATAAAGTGTCTCATTAGTAGTGAGAACTATTTGAAAAAACAGTGCGTTGAAAAAAATGATGACATGATAAAAGAAATATGCGAGGCAGCATGCTCAAAACGACAGAAGCTATAGCATATGGATAGCCTCTGTCTAGCATTATCATAGTCTACCTGTTTTTCGTAACGCTCGTCGAAAATAGGATACTGGCATTTTAGGACAAATTTGCTCTTTGACGGCTGGATTATTTTCTAGCTCTTCTTTTTCAATATCATTATTTTTGCTTCTGTTCCGTAATGGTGTTTCTGTTTTATTCATCTTCCCTTACCTCAGAGATTAATGCCTCATTAATGGCTTCTATTTTTTCGACTGCTTCATTAAGTATAAAAGCAATGCGTTGCGCTTTTTCTACAGAAAGTTGTTTCAATACTAACTTATGACGTAATACCGCTTTTAATTTTCCTACCGCAAATTCGATTTCCTCAGAAACTCCCCCTGCGTTTTGTGATAAATCACGTGCATAAGCCAGTTTATTTTGAATATTTTTTTCTGTTTCTTGGTTTTCTGCTAAAAATGCTGAACCTTCTGGCGTAATACTATAATTTTTACGGCCTTTTTCAGCGATATTAGCAACAACTAAATCTTGCTCTTCTAATAGTGTCAGTGTTGGATATATAACCCCTGGACTTGGTACATATAGTCCTGAAGATGCTTCGTCTATTCCTCGAATAATTTCATACCCATGGCTAGGTTTTGCCGCAATCATACTCAACAAAAGGACACGTAAATCACCATGGTCAAACATACGTTTTAATTGACGACCTTGGCCTCTTCCTTTTCCTTTACCAGCACCACAACCTCGGCCATGTCGTTTACCATGCTCTTGCTGTTTTTCACCGTGACAACAGCCATGTTCGGCATGATCATTATGCTCATGACTTTGCTCACCCTGTTGGCAACATTTGCCATGACCTTCTTGGTGATGGCCTCTTTCACCATGACAACAATGTTCATTATTGCCATTGTGGTGTTGTCCTCTGTGTTTACCTTTACCACCACAACGTCCGATGCCATGACCACCATTATCGGTGTGTTGTTGATAAAGCGAATGTAACGCTTGGATCATCATAATATTCCCTCATTTTTAGATATATCGAAATCATTGATAACCAATATAATCCGATATATCTAAATGATCAAGTTTTAGATATATCTATTTACTTTTATCTATCATAAGGAATAGTAACAATATGATTTATCTATAGTTACATTCTATAATTTACACCTAATTATGAATAATTCTCATTCTCGAGCTTGATTTTATGTGCTATTCATAGCGAAAATAAGGAGCTAGACAAACGAAACAAGCAAAGGAAGGAATAATTTTAGTGACAGCGTCACTTTTATAAGGGTAAAATAAAAAAGTTAGCAACCTTTTCCTTGCTAACTTTTACTATGTTAAATAATAAATAGAACAAAATAGCTATTTTAATGCAGATAGGACAACTTTTTTAATATAGTCGTACCCTGCTTTAATATGCTCTTCACTCCATTTATCAGTGTTTTTTATCGTTAATTGTAAAAGACTTAAGTGGTTAACTTGCTTCCATTCATCTTTACCTAAATGACATTGTTGACAAAACTGAGCAGGTATATCATCGCTATTACGAGCACACAGCACTAATAGGTTGAGATCTGGCTTATATTGGCTCTTTATTTCTAAATTTTTATAAATAGCATTATTTAGCTGATTTTGTATTTTTAAACATTGGTTGCCTTTAAGAGCAATGGCAAAAGTGAGTTTATTAAAATCTGAAACTGGCAAAATATGAATAGCATAAGAGATACCCGATTTTTCAAATTCGTTCTCTTGTTTTAATTGTTGTTCCAGTTTTACTCTAGCTTCCCATTGATTTTGAGCGCATTGCCCATACCCAAAATTATTAAAAGCATATAGCTGATGGATCCCCCACATTGATGCAACCGCAGGTGCTGATTGGATCCCATCAATTTCATCGGGAATATTCCCCTCTTCTGGGCACAGTTTTGGCGGGTTAGCGAGAAAACGACTTAATCGAGCATCTTTTATACAAACAATCCCCGTAGGATAAGGAGAAAATCCCGCTTGAAATGGCTCAAAAGAAACAGAATCAGCTCTTGATAGCTGAGTAAAACTATCATAAATATCTGAGGTTAACTCAAGTAAAGGTGCTTCTTGCTTAAGTTTATCGCACAATATGTTATAAGGGATGATGCTATTATTTTCGTCAAGAAACAGGCTTTTCATATAGCCTAATTGGGATGCATCAATGTGAATATAGAATGAGTTGTTATGTTGTTTTTCACACTCTTCACGTAATTCGAAAAGAGGCTTAAGTTTGTCAATGCTACCGTATGTCGATGAGCCTAACACGCCAATAATACCGAGTATCGGCTCTCCCTGCTCTATTAAGCGAAGCACAATATGACGCGTTTTAGCTATATCTGTTTTAAACTCTTCATCTATTGGTAAGGCAATGAGATTATCATAACCTAACCCCAAGATATCCATCGCCTTCTTCCAAAATTCGAAGCGGTATATCGGTACTAGTAATTTACCTAAATGCATCGTTCTTGTCATGCCGGTGCCACGACAAGTTAAATGGCTGACATCATCAAAAATATCTCGCTCATATAGCTGTTCACTGATGGATAAAATATCAGTGATAGACATATTAAATAACTCAAATGCTTTTTTATCTGCAACCAGATCTCTTGATTTTGGATGACGTGCAATCGCCATCGGCAGTGTTTTTAAATTTCTCAAAGCCCACAAAATTTCATAACAAGCAAAAACATGACTGGTGGTAATATGCCCAAATGCTTTATCTGGTTCAAAACCGATTAGTTTACACAAATCATGAGTTATTTTTTGCTCTTGCTGTTTTTGTATGGGTGAATGTTTGTTAAAAACATTATCAGCATTATAGGCCAGTGCAGAAAGGTAGCCTAATTTCGCCAATCGCATGACGGGAGAGTTGTAATGTGAGAAATAAGGCTCAATCTCAGGTTTATTATTCATTAGCTGCTGGTTTAAATTATTTAAAATATCACCATAAGATCCCTTCACAGCTTTATTTTCAATGGTATTGCTTTTTATTTTGTTCTCTAATCTCTCATTAGTATTTATCTGTGAGTTATTTGGACTAGAATAAAAGGACTCACTATCCATCAACATCTTTACCATCTCTCGATGATAACATGTTAGGGTATCCACGGTTCGGGTATCAAACACACGCTCTGCAGCACTCAGACAGGTTTCTTTGTGATTTGCCATCATCGCACCTATATATAAATTTTTGTTATCAATTTTAATCAGAATTGAGTTTATTTTACGTAAATAATTAGTCTCTTTTTAAATGATATACTACATGATGAGTAAGAATCTTCTTTATTTTATTGATATCAGATAAGATTTTCCAAGTTCGTTCTAAAGTTTTAACTTTTTCATGATAAATGATTTAGTTTTATTAATTAGTTTATAAATTTCATTATCAATTTTGATTTATGCTATTTTTCAAAACTTATTATAATATTTTTACCATAGTCGATACTTAAATCTGTTTTATTTTAAATAAGTGATTTTTTATCTTAGATAAGATGGATTATTAAGTGAGGTTTATTTTTATAATGACGCAAAAAGCACAGGATCATATTAAAGCTTCTTAAATTTTTTATAGAGAATAAAAAAACACATAATATCTTTATTATGTGTTTTTTCAGAATAATCGTGATTGAGAATGAGAATGCTTTTATAACTTATAATAAATAAAATAAATTTATTTTAGCTCTACACCAGTGATTTATTCATATCAATCTCAAGCACTACTTTACCAATTAAGTCACCAGACTCCATTAATTGATGTGCTTTGGCAACTTCTTGTAAAGAAAAGACCGCATTAATAATAGGCTTAATTTGACCTTTGATAATCAACGGCCATACTTGTTGTTTTAATTCTTGTGCTATATGCGTTTTTTCTTCTGGCGTTCTAGAACGCATGGTAGAACCTGTATGAATTAATCGCTTAAGCATCAGTGGCATCATATTTAAGTTTTTAGGGGCCCCTTTCATCATGCCAACTTGGATCACTCTGCCAAATTTCGCCGCAACTTGATAATTTTTTTCCACATAATCGCCGCCGATAATATCAAGTATGACATCAACGCCTTTACCTTGAGTTAATACAGGAATTTCTGTAGCAAAATCTTTCTCACGGTAATTAATAACATGATTAGCCCCTAATTTTTGGGCAACTTCGGCTTTTTCTTTTGAACCTACCGTTGTGTAAATTTCACAACCAAGATTGTGTGCTAACATAATCGCCATAGAGCCAATCCCAGAAGTGCCCCCATGGATCAAAACCGATTCCCCTGCTTTTAACTGACCGAGTTGAAATAGATTTGCCCAAACAGTAAATAAATTTTCAGATAATGCTGCCGCTTCAATATCGCTTAATCCTTGCGACGGTAAAGCGATATCTTCATGGACTAAACAATATTCAGCATAACCGCCACCAGCAACTAAAGCACAAACACGATCACCTATTGCCCATTTTGTACAATGTTCACCTAATTTCACCACTTCCCCAGCAATCTCTAATCCTAATATAGGAGATGCATCGGCTGGCGGTGGATAACTACCTTGACGTTGAAAAATATCAGGGCGATTAACACCCGCTGCATTAACTTTTACCAACATATAATGAGGGGGCAATGACGGTAATGGGCTATTTTCTAATTCATAATAATGGTAATGTGTCGGTGTGCTATTTTTAGCAATTTGTTCTACGACTTTTATTGATTTTGGAAAACAGACAACTTGGCAGTTCATACAACCGGTGCAACGTTTTTCATCAATGATAAAGCGATTATCTTCGATTGTGATTGCACCTTCATCACACACCTTGGCACATGCAGAACAAAGAATACAACTTTCTTTATCTAATTGAATATGGAACCAGCTATCTTGCGGATAAAGCTGTTTCCTTGCATTTAATCCTGTTTTTACGTGACCTTTATTAAGTGGCTTTTCATCTAATTTTTGTCGAAATAGCATAAAGCGACGACCACTATCGACCAGTTCAGGCTCCACTAAAACTAATTGCCAAATAGGCTCTTGTAAGGTTTTTAATTGCAAATTAAGTTGTGCGAGTATCGGCAGCCACTTATCAACCAAGGGTTCCGCTATTTTCATACCGCGTATTTGATATTGTCGATGCCAAACCAAAAGCTCTTCAATACTGGCCAGTGGTTCATCATGATTAATGACTAATAGATTATCTTGAAAGCTACGTTCATGGGGGGAGATATTTTCTATAGCATCAACAGGACAAGTAAATAGACAATTACCGCATTGGAAACAACGCTCATTATCTATTTCAACGTTCAAAAGACTAAAAGTGATAGCGTCCACAGGACAGACTTTTGAACAGCTATCACAAAGGCTTTGTTTGAGGCGTTTCCTAACACATTTATCATTAATGATAGGTTCAGGAGGAAGATCTACCCTAATAAAACGCCTCATACTTCATGACTCCATTACTATTACTTAACAATAAAAAATGCAAATCGGTTAAGTATTTCAGCAATTAACAGGACAATACCACTACTCCAAATTAGAGATAATCCAGAAGTAAATACAGCTATACGATATTTATACAGGCTATATCCCATCATTAATATACTGATAATAGACAATATCCATGCAGATATTCTTAATCCGAAAGTCTCATTATACGCAATTATAGGGGTATGAGGAAAAGTAATTGCATCATTGGTTAATTGTATTTCTGACATCCATGATAAATAAAGTGGTTGCTCTGCCATACGGATAGTCACAGCAAGAAAAATACCAACTAAAGCACTTAATACTATTTTTTTAGCAAGTTCGCCATCAGCAAAGGCTTTAACCCTTATTGAAGTGATCAATAACGTGATCACCGCTCCCACAGAAAAAACAGAACCGATAAACATAAAATAGGTATTAACATGCATCCAAGTTATCATCGATGTGCTGTAATAAAGCGAAGCCATACAGAAAATATCCACTAACCCCAGTAAACCGATAATGGCTAAGAGGGTTTTATTCATATGACCTTTTATTAGTACTAGCAAGGTATATAAACATAGTGCGCCCAGGTAAAGAGCAGCAAAGATAATCTCACGGCTTAACCATGATGATGATATATGGCGCAAGGCATGAAACGCATTCCACGGATATCCCATATGCAGTGTTGAGGCTAATAATCCTAAGCATCCCAATATAGCACTTGTCAGTAATACGGGGCGCAAAGTGCGTGTTGCTCGTTGATTACCTATTTCTTTCTCTAACCAACAAAAATAGAGGGCAGTAAAAATAGTAACACCAACAGAACTTTGTACTAACAAAGTAAAGGTAACTAATGGCCATTCACTCATGCTTGGTTCCCTCCTTTTTTAATTGCACCAGTATGTGGTTTAATGACCAAATTAGGGTGAGTGATTGTAAAATCAGGTAACCCTTGAACTTGGCTTAAATGACCATATTTAGCGCGTAGATCTTTAATTTTTCCAAACTTAATCGCATTTAATGGACATGTATCAACACAAATAGGATTTTTACCTTCTGCTAATAAATCTACGCAGAAATCACATTTCGACATTTGTCCCGTTTCAGTATTCATTTGTGGTGCACCATAAGGACATGACCATGAGCAATAACCACACCCAACACATTTGCTGGTATCAACACGGACAATGCCATCTCCGGGGCGTTTATGCATTGCTGTTGTTGGACAGTTTTTTACACATATAGGATCGTCACAGTGATTACATGAAATCGTTAATGTGTATGCAAAGACATTATTTTCAAATGCACCTTGCCCATTAGGTGCAAATCCCCCGCCCTGTATTTCATAAATACGGCGAAAACGGCGCCCAACCTCTAAATTATTTTTATCTTTACATGCAACTTGGCATGCTTTACAACCTGAGCAACGAGAAGAATCAATAAAAAAACCAAGCTGTTCATCGCTAACAGGCGCATATTGTTTGAATTCACTCATGCTTTGGTTACCTCAACTAAAACGGTTAAATGTGAATTACCATGGGCTAATGGTGTCATACGTGTTGATGTCAAAACGTTAGGGCACCCACCATGATCAACACCGTCTTTATCAGGAGACCACCAAGCCCCCGCCTGTAAACCAACCACACCAGGAATAATTCGCTCGGTAACTAAAGCGGGTATTTGGGTGATCCCTCTGTCGTTATAGATACGCACCATATCGCCATTTTTGATGCCTCTATTTTGTGCATCAATAGGGTTTATCCACATTTCTTGGCGTTGTACCTCTTGTAACCAAGGGTTAGCATATTGCGTTGAATTAGCTCTATTTTTTCCTTTCCAAGTTAACATTTGTAGTGGATATTTCTCGGTCAATTTATCTTCTGGACCTTCAATTGCAGGAACATAATGAGATAATGCAGGAATATCGACATTATTCATGTCATAGAGACGTTTAGAGAAAATTTCAATTTTTCCTGATGGAGTTGGGAAAGGATGATTTTCTGGATCACGAATATTTTCTTCAAATGCAACAAAAGGTGCATCTTTGAAAAGATAGCGGCGAGTCTTGAGTAATTCATCAAAAGTTGGGAAATCAGGTCTATCTTTAAAGCGTTCTTTGTTAGTATTAACGAGATAAGCTATCCACTCTTTTTCTGTTCGTCCTTCGGTAAAAGCCTCTTTGACTCCCATTTTCTCAGCAACATCGCTGATCCATTCATAATCAGAACGTCTTTCAAAAGCAGGTTCAACGACTTTTTCTGACAGTAAGAAATAGTTGCCCGTTCCCCATGTATTACCGATATTCCAACGCTCTAAAAAGCTCGTTTCTGGTAAAACTAAGTCTGCGTATTTGGCTGACGGAGACATATATAGATCACTAACAACGATAAACTCTACTTTAGATTCATCTTCAAGTAACTTAGCTGCCGCATTAACATCAGGGTTTTGATTGACAAGATAGTTACCCGCTAAAGAAAAGATCATTTTGATATTACTATCAAGTTTATCGACGCCAATAAGGCCATCTTCTGGCGTCACTTTGCTCGCATCCTCAACAGCTTGCATCCAATTCATAATGGATATTTGTGCAGTTACCGGATTTTTGCCAATATTAGGACCACGAATAGATTGACGGTTACCAATTCCGCCATATCCAGCCGCCCAAGCGCCTTTTTTACCCACATTCCCAGTAATTGCTGCTAATAACGTTGAACCACGGGCGGTACGTTCACCACAAATATGACGTTGTGGCCCCCAACCTTGAATTAAGGCCGCGGGTTTTGTCATCGCATATTCACGTGCTAATTGACGGATAGTATTGGCTGGGACTCGTGTGATTTTTGTCGCCCATTCTGGGGTTTTCGCTATACCGTCTTTTTTCCCTAATAAATAAGCCATTAATGATTCGTTAGCTGGCACCCCTTCAGGCATATGATCTTCATCAAAACCTACCACATATTTATCGATAAACGCTTTATCATGTAAATTTTCGGTCACAATGACATACATCATTGCATCCATCAGTGCATTATCTGTGGTAGGAAGTAATGGGATCCATTGATCAGCTAAAGATTGGGCTGTATCTGAATAACGAGGATCGACAACAATAAATTTGGTCCCATTATTTTTCATTTTTTGAAAATAGTGATTGGTGTGACCAAAAATGGTTTCGTTGGGATTATGTCCCCACAAAATAACTAAAGGCGTATCCGCTAAAGTATCAAGAGAACTTCCTGTTTTAGATACGCCATAAGTATAAGGTGTGACTTTAGCGGTATTCCCTAAGCTCACTGAGTGATAATAAGGAAGATATCCTCCTGTGAGATTAAAGAGTTTTTTCATCATAGTATCACCAGAGAAGATCCCCCCAGTGACGGCGGTATTTACCGTAAGAAAACGACTTGCTGCACCATGCTGTTGAGTTAATCGTGTTACATTCTCAGCAATTAAAGAGGTTGCTTCATCCCAAGAGATACGCTCAAATTTGCCTTCACCGCGCTTACCCACACGTTTCATGGGATATTTAAGTCTATCCGCATGATAAGTGAATTTACGATAACCTCTACCTCTTACGCAGGCTCTCATTATAGGCATTTGTTCATCTAAATCAGCATCTGGTCTTGTGGTAATACGGGTAACAATTCCCTCTTTAACATGAGCTCGGATATCACATTTACCACCACAGTCAAAGGTGCTGCATGTTGCGACGACAGTAGCAGGTTTCTCATCAATGTTGGCAATAGGTAGGCTTTTATCAAGATTGGCCTGTGCATTTTGTGCGAAAAAAGGCATACTCACTAATGCTGCACTGGCTTGTACAAAATGACGACGCGTTAATGGCATCCCCTCTTGATTAGCAAGCCTTTTTTCTTGTTTTTTTATAGACATATCATTCTCACATAACTATTTTTATTAATGAAAATGATAAAAGATAGTGGATAACCCTTATTGATACATATCAATACCACTTAATAGGTAAGCGAATGTTTCAAAACTCCATTCATCTTTGTATGGGATCTACCATTTTATAAGGAAAAGCTAATTCAAGTTAGCATTAAGTTGTATCAAAAATACATTTAGCTAACTTTACTTAGGAAGTGTTAACAGATGATTAATTTCTGTTGGCAAAACGAAAAGTTAAAAAAATAAAGTGAATAAGATGTTAATCCTTGAATAAAATTTCTTGAGTTCCCTCCTAATTTTTAGTTTTACCAAAGATAATTTAGCAAATACCCTATGACTTCCTTAAAAAATCGAATAATATACCAATCGTGTATAGGGTTAGCGCAAATTATTCTAAATAAGTCACCAAACAAAACACGGGCTTAATCAATCTATATCGTTTTTTACATTCAGAATTATTTCTATGCGTACCATTATTCCCCTTACCAATTACAGCAATGTGTGTTAAAATTGACACATATCAATATTTTTATTTGTAATGAGCAAGCTTATGATCCCAGAAAAACGCGTCGTTCGCCGAATCCAATCTGGCGGTTGTGCAATCCATTGTCAAGATTGCAGTATTAGCCAGCTCTGCATCCCGTTTACTTTAAACGAGCATGAGCTTGATCAACTGGATAATATTATCGAGCGTAAAAAACCTATCCAGAAAGGTCAAACCTTGTTTAAAGCCGGTGATGAGCTGAAGTCACTTTATGCCATTCGTTCAGGAACTATTAAAAGTTATACGATCACTGAAGAAGGCGACGAACAGATCACAGGTTTTCATCTTGCAGGTGACTTGGTTGGATTTGATGCCATTATCAACACCGAACACCCAAGCTTTGCACAAGCTCTTGAAACATCAATGGTTTGTGAAATACCATTTGAAACACTAGATGATTTATCAGGCAAAATGCCTAATTTACGTCAACAAATGATGCGTCTAATGAGTGGCGAAATCAAAGGTGACCAAGAGATGATCTTACTGCTATCAAAGAAAAATGCAGAAGAACGTTTAGCCGCCTTTATTTATAACCTCTCTCGCCGCTTTGCGCAGCGCGGTTTTTCACCTCGTGAGTTCCGTTTAACCATGACTCGTGGTGATATTGGTAATTACTTAGGCCTGACAGTAGAAACTATTAGCCGACTATTAGGTCGTTTCCAGAAAAGTGGTATGTTAAGTGTAAAAGGTAAATACATCACTATTGAAGATAGTGAAATGTTAAGTGAACTCGCAGGCAAACTGCCTTCCTCAACAGAAGCTTAATCTTTTACATTACATCACCTATTTTTATAACGGGGCACACAAATTTGTGTCCCGTTTTCTATTTTGTGCTATTGCATTTTAGCTTCTTGGGTTATCTTTAAAAATGTAGATGGATAAATCCAGCCCTAAAGAGGATATAGCAATGGAAAAATATCAAAACCTTCTCGTTGTCATTGATCCTAACCAAGATGACCAACCAGCACTACGTCGTGCTGTTTATATCGTTCAGCGTAATGGTGGGCGGATAAAAGCTTTTCTACCTGTTTATGATCTCTCATATGACATGACCACCCTTTTATCTCCCGATGAACGTAATGCGATGCGCAAAGGCGTGATTAATCAAAAAACCGCTTGGATAAAACAGCAAGCTCGCTATTATCTTGAAGCCGGCATTCAAATCGACATAAAAGTGATTTGGCATAACCGACCGTATGAAGCCATTATTGAAGAAGTGATCACCGATAAGCATGACTTACTGATTAAAATGGCTCATCAACATGATAAGTTAGGCTCCTTAATTTTTACTCCCCTAGATTGGCAATTGTTAAGAAAATGCCCTGCTCCTGTATGGATGGTAAAAGATAAAGAGTGGCCAGAATACGGCACTATTGTTGTCGCCGCTAATCTGTCCAATGAAGAGTCATATCATGATGCATTAAATTTAAAGTTAATTGAATTAACTAACGATTTATCTCACCGTATACAAAAAGATCCAGACGTTCATTTACTCAGTGCCTACCCTGTTGCACCCATTAATATTGCAATTGAGTTACCTGACTTTGATCCTAACCTTTATAACAATGCTTTGCGTGGACAACACCTTATAGCGATGAAAGAGCTTCGCCAGAAATTCTCTATTCCTGAGGAAAAAACACATGTCAAAGAAGGATTGCCTGAGCAAGTTATCCCTCAAGTATGCGAAGAGCTAAACGCGGGTATTGTCGTATTAGGTATTTTAGGGAGAACCGGACTTTCTGCCGCTTTCTTAGGCAATACAGCAGAACAGCTGATCGACCATATAAAATGTGATTTACTCGCTATCAAACCTGATGGCTTTACCTGTCCTATCACTGTCGATTCAGACAACGAATAACGCTTTTAATACTGTATAACAAAACGCCCGCTATCGCTTAAATAGTCGGGCGTTTTTTATTAAAGATTATTAGCTAAACAGATCACAAGGCTTTTAAAATCGCATCGACACTGGCTTTAGCATCACCAAATAACATTTGGGTATTTTCTTTAAAGAATAATGGATTTTGTACCCCCGCATAGCCAGTATTCATAGAGCGTTTAAACACGATCACGTTTTGAGCTTTCCATACCTCTAATACCGGCATACCTGCTATTGGACTATTAGGATCGTCTTGTGCGGCTGGGTTAACAGTATCATTTGCACCAATAACTAAAACGGTATCTGTATCAGCAAAATCATCATTGATTTCATCCATTTCTAAGACAATATCGTAAGGTACTTTCGCTTCTGCTAACAATACATTCATATGCCCCGGTAGACGACCCGCAACTGGGTGAATACCAAAGCGTACTTTTATACCACGCTGACGAAGCTTTTCTGTTATATCATGTACTGGGTATTGTGCTTGTGCCACTGCTAAGCCATAACCCGGCGTAATAATCACTGAAGTTGAGTTTTTCAATAGTTCAGCAACTTCTTCTGCGGTTGTTTCACGATATTCCCCCATCTCTCCTTCGTCACTGGAGCTGCTACCATCAGTACCAAAACCACCGGCAATAACGCTAATAAATGAGCGGTTCATTGCTTTACACATGATATAAGAAAGAATAGCGCCCGATGAACCCACTAATGCCCCGGTCACAATTAACAAATCGTTACTTAACATAAAACCAGCAGCAGCGGCGGCCCAACCCGAATAAGAGTTCAACATTGACACAACAACAGGCATATCCGCACCACCAATGGAGGCAACTAAATGCCAACCAAATGCTAATGCAATGACTGTCATCACAATCATTAAAAAGACTTGTAAACCAACACTGTCAGTTTTGACAAACCAGATCATTAATAAAAATGAAATAACTAAAGCTGCTAAATTAAGTTTATGGCGATTAGGCAACATCATAGGTTTGGATGACATTTTGCCACTTAGTTTGCCATAAGCGACAATAGAGCCGGTAAAAGTAACCGCACCGATAAAGATACCTAAAAAGACTTCTGTGAGATGAATGTTGGCCATTACAGGATCAATGGCAGGATTGTGATCTAGATAACTATTAAAACCAACCAGAACCGCGGCTAAACCTACAAAACTATGCAAAATAGCCACTAACTCTGGCATTTGCGTCATTTCAACTTTTTTGGCTAAACGGATACCAATAACGGCACCAATAACCATAGCAACAATGATCCAACCTACATTATCAGCATAAGGCCCAAAGATAGTCGCAAATAACGCGATAGCCATCCCTGCAATACCAAAGTAATTCCCCTGTTTTGAGGTTTCATGTTTGGATAACCCTGCAAGGCTAAAAATAAATAATATTGCGGCGACAATATATGCCGCTGTAACAACACCGCTGGACATAATTGTCTCCCTTATCCTTTACGGAACATTTTCAACATACGTTGAGTGACGGTAAATCCACCAAAAATATTAATACTGGCAATTAAAATAGCGATAAATGAGAAAAAGCTTACCCAACCACCACTACCGATTTGTAGTAATGCACCAACGACAATGATACCTGAAATGGCATTTGTCACCGACATTAATGGGGTGTGCAATGAATGGCTGACATTCCAAACAACGTAATAACCAACAACACAAGAAAGTGCGAAGACAGTAAAGTGTGATAAGAACTCTTTTGGCGCAACATTAGCCAACCATGCGAACAGTAAAAAGGCAATAGCCAATAAACCATATTTTTTCCACGGGGAAATAGGTTTCGCAACGGGTTTTTCTTGGGGTTTTGCTGCAGGAGCTGCTTTAGGTTGCGCTGAAACTTGAATAGGAGGCGCCGGCCATGTCACTTCCCCTGCTTTAATAACGGTAACACCACGAATAACCACATCGTCAAAATCAATATTGATATTACCATCTTTTTCTTTACAGAGTAATTTCAATAGGTTAACTAAGTTAGTACCATAAAGTTGAGATGATTGAGCCGGTAACCGGGCGGCTAAATCAGTATAACCAATAATTTTCACACCATGTTCAGTGGTAAAAATCTCACCAGGAACGGTATATTCACAGTTACCACCATTTTGGGCTGCCAAATCGACCACCACGCTACCTGGTTTCATTGAATCAACCATCTCTTTAGTGATTAAACGTGGTGCAGGTTTTCCTGGAATTAATGCTGTGGTAATAATGATATCAACATCTTTGGCTTGCTCTGCAAATAATGCCATTTCTGCATCAATAAATGCTTTTGACATCACTTTAGCATAGCCATCACCACTCCCCGCTTCTTCTTTAAAATCCAGCTCTAGGAACTCAGCGCCCATACTTTGCACTTGCTCTTTGACTTCAGGTCGAGTGTCAAATGCACGAACAACAGCGCCTAAACTACCTGCGGCCCCAATAGCGGCAAGCCCAGCGACACCCGCACCAATCACCATCACTTTGGCTGGTGGTACTTTACCTGCAGCGGTAATTTGCCCAGTAAAGAAACGGCCAAATTCATGAGCGGCTTCAACTACGGCACGATAGCCGGCAATGTTCGCCATTGAACTTAATGCATCTAAAGATTGTGCACGGGAGATACGTGGTACACTATCCATAGCCATTACATTAATCTCTTTTTCAGCTAATTTTTCTAGCAATGGTGCATTTTGTGCGGGCCAGATAAAACTAATTAAAGTCGAGCCTTTTTTTAGTAAAGCAATTTCATCTTCTAGGGGGGCATTAACTTTTAAGATAATGTCGGATTGCCAAATATTTTGACAATCTAAGATCTCAGCCCCTGCTTGTTGATAAGCGTCATTATCGAAACTAGAAGCAATGCCAGCTTCATTTTCTATCGCGACTGTAAATCCTAATTTCAAGAGTTGTGTGACTGTAGCAGGTGTTGCTGCAACTCTTGTTTCGTTAGAAAGTCGCTCTTTGGGTATACCAATTCGCATAATTTTCCCTTCTTATCCATCCGAAAACTGTTAATATTTCATGGCTAATTTCATTAATATGCAAAAAAATTGTTAAGCATTATCATTCACATGCCATTTATTGGGGTACTAATAACCTACTGAAAATAAAACCAATAATCTAGATCTGTGTAAAGCTAAAATTGAACTTAATGCGATCATTTTAGTCGAAAAGGCATATTAATGAATTATTCACTATATTTAAGTAAATATCTGGTAACATATACTGGTCATTTGACCCAGTGGCTATTCACTAAATAAAATAATGCGACAAACGCTATTATTACATGTAATAATTGCACTCTATGTGATAGATCACTATGTTCAGCACATGACCAATATTAATTGCGCAAGGCGGAAGGATTTTGTATGAAGCTGAAAACCTCAGTCATCGCAGCAGCGGTGTTATCTTTAACTAATATTACTGTTGCGCAGGCTGCACAGGAACTGTCTCCAGAACAAGCGGCAGAGCTAAAACCATTTGAAAGAATTACAGTCATCGGTCGTTTTAATGCGATTTATGAAGCAGCTGACGCAGTATCTCGTCGTGCTGATAAAATCGGTGCTGATAGTTTTTACATTCAAGGTCTAGATGATATCAGTGATAGTGGCAACATGAGTGTGACTGCCGATCTGTATCGAAAAGATGCACCAAAAGCAACTGAAGAAGAATACCGCGTATTTCATGGTGTAAAAGAATTACCAAAACCTGAAGCTATTTTGCTACAGCCTTTTGATACCGTTACTATTCATGGTTACTATCCAACAACACCTGATATTAATAACGAAATCGGGAAAGAAGCAGCAAAAAAAGGTGCAGCATCATTCTTTATTGTCCGTAATATTTCGGTAAATGATGGTGGTAACCAAGAAGTTACTGCTTATATCTATAAAAAAGATGCCCCTAAAAGAGCCATACAGTCTTCAGAAGCCGTGGTTCCTTATGACTCTGATGCGGGTCGAGCGCTTATTGCCGAAGGTGGAAGTGCAGCCAATAAAGTTGAAAAACCAGGACTTGCGTCAAATAGTGACTTTGATAGAAATGTAGGTGTATTTGCTGAAACACAATCATCAGGTAAAAGCGGACGTTACACTGTCACCTTACCTGATGGCACTGAAATTCAAGAGGTTAATAAAGCAGCGGCTGCATTAATGGAACCTTTTGATACCATTACTTTCAGTGGTTATTTTGTGAACTCACCGGAAGTTTCTTATCAAGTTGCTAAACGTGCCGCAGAGAAAGGTGCAAAATACTACCATATTACTCGTGAATGGCAGAGTAATGGTGGTACGGTAACAATCACCGCTGATTTATTTAAATAATCTGTTGTTACTTTCTCTTTTAAAAACCTTGCTCTATGCAAGGTTTTTTTATACGTGTCCAAATAACCTCACTCAATTTCTTATCCTTATGCATATAATTTATGATTTTATGCATAGACAACCAAGTCAACTCTCCGTAAAATCTCGCTGTTTTTTAGTGGTTTTATCTTTGTCTTAAATTAACAGATTCATATTTATGCTAATTATTAAACCAAAAACAAGAAAATACGCTATTTATTCACAATTTTAATCATGCAGGAACTTATCTTTGAATAAAAAACTTGGTTTAATGTCACTAACAGCGTTAGTGCTAAGCTCAATGGTTGGTGCAGGTGTATTCAGTTTACCTCAGAATATGGCTGAGGTTGCAAGCCCTGCGGCACTGATTATCGGTTGGATAATAACAGGGGTTGGCATCCTTTTTCTCGCCCTATCATTGTTATTGCTTTCTCGCTTAAGACCTGATCTTGATGGCGGTATTTTTACCTATGCGAAAGAAGGATTTGGTGAATTTATTGGCTTTTGTTCTGCTTGGGGCTATTGGGTCTGTGCGGTAGTTGCCAATGTCTCTTATTTAGTCATCGTTTTCGCTGCTGTGAGTTTTTTCACCGATAGCCCTAATAATATTATTTTTGGTGATGGTAATACATGGCAGGCATTGCTGGGTGAATCAATCTTACTTTGGGTTGTGCACTTTTTAGTTCTACGAGGTGTACAAACAGCCGCTAGTATCAATTTAATGGCCACGATGGCAAAATTAATACCATTGGGGTTATTTATTATTGTTGCCCTACTTGCCTTTAATATGGATATTTTTACCTTTGATTTCGAAGGGATAAAAATGGGCGTGCCCGTTTGGGAACAAGTAAAAAATACCATGTTAATTACTTTATGGGTATTTATTGGTATTGAAGGGGCCGTTGTCGTATCTGCAAGAGCAAAAAATAGAAGAGATGTTGGTTTAGCGACAATATTTGCGGTTGTGATCGCGCTGATTATTTATATTCTCGTTACCCTATTATCTCAAGGATTAGTTAGCCAATCAGAGCTTGCTATGATGAAAAACCCATCTATGGCACCTTTGCTGGTTCAACTAATTGGAAATATAGGTGAGATAGTTATTGCCGCCGGCCTTATTCTATCGGTATGTGGCGCTTATTTAAGCTGGACAATTATGGCTGCTGAAGTCCCTTATATTGCCGCATTACACCACTCTTTTCCCAAACAACTGAGTAAACAAAATCACAATGATGCGCCTTCCTCTTCCTTGTGGTTTACTAATTTAGCTGTTCAATTATCACTAGTATTAATTTGGCTTACTGGTAGTAATTACAATACCCTACTGACCATCGCGTCAGAAATGATCCTCGTTCCTTATTTCCTGGTTGGTGCTTTCTTATTTAAAGTTGCCATAGAACGCAGTAGCCGAGGATTATTACTGATAGCAATACCTGCAAGCCTCTATGGTTTATGGTTACTTTATGCATCAGGTGTAATTAATTTATTACTTTCCGTCGTTCTCTATGCACCCGGTGTATTAATATTTTTATATTCACGAAAACAATATAAAGATAAACAGTCATTAAATACTAGTGAAAAAATACTACTGATGATGGTATTAATTGGCGCAATTCCTGCTTGTGGCTATTTAGTATTTAATTAAGATCTATATTCCCCCTTGAGAAAGAAGCAAGGGGGCATCTCTTTCCCTTCACTCCCTTTTTTTCTACCCAAGCTTCTCTTGTTCATTTCCTTAAGCTTTGTCATTAGAAATTGAATAACGCCATGTTTTGGTTACTTAGCAAGTAAATATTATTGATGATGGTTAGGTGCATTATATTAGAGGGATAAATTGTATGTTGTAACTAATTATTTCCCTAATTGACTACAATTTACCCATATAATTTTTATATAAAATTCATTTTTTATATGATGTTTTTTAAAAAACCAGTGAATAACACAATAAAATGTATTATTTTTAGTTAATACAACCATGAATAATATTATAGGCAGACAAATAAGCTGGTTTTACAACAAAAAGCAGATAAATACACTTTATTTACTTTTTATTAGAAAACTATATTATCCACTCCGTCGCAACAAATAGGATAAACCTATTGCATTATCAAATTATTTATTAAAGGAAAAACGATGAAAATAAAAAATCATATCAGATTACTATCTGCATTATTAGTTATCTCTTCTAGCATGAATGTATTAGCAGATAATAGCAAAACAACAGAAAAGAAAAATAACAATATTATTAATTTTAGTGGAACAGTAATATCAACATCCTGCAATATAGATAGCCCTAGTTCTCCTATCACTTTGCCTACAATTAATAAATCGGAAATAGTCTTAGATAAAGATTGGGCCAATGCCAAAAGCAGTACAGGTAGTAATTTTGAAATTAAACTATTAGATTGTGGCAATAATAATGCAACATTAACATTTAACGGCACTGATTTAGCCGGTGAAAATAAAATTATGAAGAATAAAAGCATCACAAATAATAGTGCTAAAGGAGTAGGAATTTTCATTCGTAGTGATGAAGGTAATAAAAATATTATTCATTTAAATGGTAACCAAGCAATAACTAAGAGAATTGAAAATAAAACAGCAACTTATAAATTCCATGCCAATTACGCGAGTTATCTTCCAAATCCAACATCAGGAACTGTCAATACATCAGTAAATTTTACCGTTAAATATTCTTAATTAAAAAAACACAGGATTATTTTATTATGAAGTATAATGTTTATATTTTATTTATCATAATTCTGTGTTCTACTTTTTTTACACAAGCAAATGTAATTTATAGTGGAACACGGTTTATCTATAATGAAGACGATAATGATATTATTATTAATATAAAAAATAAAAACTCCGCTACTGATTATTTAATACAAAGCTGGATCACAAAGGATGAAAATGATAAAAATACACCTTTTATGATTACCCCACCTTTATTTAAATTAAATAAAGAACAATCTGCAATTTTGCGAATTGCCAAAATCACATCAATAGCTCAAACAGATCGTGAAAGTCTTTTTTATATAAATAGCAAAGCGATCCCTATAGCTGAATCAAAACATAATAGTATTCATATATCAATTAAGTCAGTGTTTAAATTATTTTACCGACCACATGGCTTAACAGAAACAGTTGAAGAAGCGACAAAAAAAATTATTTTTTCTATAAATAATAAAAAAGAAATGATAATAAAAAACAACTCTGAATACTACTTCACTATTATAAATATTTTTTCTAATGGGGAAAAAAAAGAGATCTCAGTCATGCTATCCCCTTTTAGTGAAATTAATATAGGAAAAAATCATTTTGGTACGGCTAAAGTAGGCTGGAGCTATATAAATGATTTTGGTAATGAAGTTAATATCAACATAAAAAATAGCGAATAGTATTAATTATGATAAAGTTATCTCCTATTTCTTTACTCTTATTATTTACGCCCTATGTATATGCAAATGCACTTTACTTACAAGCAATTGAAAACCACAATGGAAATATTGATTTTTCACTCTTGCTTAATGAAAATTTTCTCGAAGGAACCTATAACATAACAATTTATATAAATAACAATAAAAAACAAAATGCTGAGATATCATTTAAAAACAAAAACAATAACTTAACTCCAATAATAACTCTATTTGATTTAAAACAATGGGGAATAAACACCAATTATTACGAGCCTTTAAAAAATAAGTTAGACAACGATATCGTTGACTATGATTTATTAAAAAAATTATTTAATATAAAATTAGAAATTAACAAACAGTCGATTTACTTTAAAGTACCATTAATTGCGATAGAAAAAAACACTTCATATTCCAAAGAAAAATTGGATGATGGTGATAATGCTGCTTTCATTAAATACAACTATCAAGGCCATTATTATAAACAAAATAGTTTAAATGGACAACACATACATAACCTACAGCTATATAATGGAATTAATTTATTTGCATGGCGTTATCGTCAAGATCTAAACTATAATAATAATAATTCTTTTTCTATAAACCAGCAATATGTATATAGGACACTTAGAAATATTAATTCCATTTTAACTATGGGTGATTTCTATGCTTATTCTCCTAACTTAAACACTTATAAAATACTAGGCGTGCAAATCAATAGCGATAATGCAATGAAAGATGGCTCCCTAGTAGGTTATGCACCCATTATAAGTGAAACCGCCTATACCTATGCAGAAGTTAGCATTGAGCAAAATGGAGAAACACTATATAGCACATCTGTACCACCTGGGCCATTTACTCTTAATAACCTTCCCTCTTTAGGTACAAATGGTGAATTAGTATTAATTATAAAAGAAGAAAATGGCGAAGTAAGAAAGAAGAAAATCTGGAATTATTCTTCACAGTATTTATTAAGAAAGAACCAATGGAATTATTACTATACTATGGGTTTAGTAAATAATCCTCAAAAAAGACAGTTTCCTTCTAATAAGAAAAAAGAACTATTAACTCAATTGAATTTAAGCTATGGAGTGAGCAATTATTTAACGACAATGATAGGAGCTGAAAAAAAAGGAGATGATATTAAAGCACTTATTGGAAATACCCTAGGATTAAATATCCTGGGTATAGTCTCATTAGAAAACGCTTGGATAAGAGAGAAATATCATCAACAATATCAGTCCAATAAGATTAATTACCAAAAAGTATTTTCTATGGAAAATACAACTATTTCATTAAACTCATCATTCTACTTTAGATTTAAAGAGAATTATGCTGTAAATAAAGAATATAAGAAATATGATTTAGGATTTCACTTTTCACAATCATTAAATAATAATATTGCTTTAACGTTGGGGTATAATATTGCAACCTATTATCACTCAAAAGAAAAAAGCCAACGACTTTTTATTAATACTAGTTCAAATTATAAAAAACTTTCCTATTCATTAGAGCTAGAGAATAGCAAAGATCAGTACAGCAATAATAATCAATTATCAATTTTTTTAAATTATCCTATTGGTCAAGATCTCTCTCATTGGGCAACAGCAAGGATCAATTATGATAATAGAGAAAAATATTTTCATGAGAATATTTCATTTAGTGGAAATACATTAGAAAATAATCGGTTAAATTATAACCTTGATTTTTCTAAAAATAATAAAGAACGCTTAGATTCATCAATGAAAATTAATTATTTAAGTAGGATAGCCAAACTAAATATAAACTCTCGATTTAATAAAGATAGTTATTCTTTAGGCTATGGACTCAATGGCGGCATTGTGTTTCATAATGGAGGAATAACGTTAGCCCAAGATCTAAATGATAGTTTTGCTATCCTAAATTTTGCAGGTGCTAAGAAAGTAAAAATAATAGGAAAGCCAACAATAGAATCAGACCGAAGAGGTTATTTAATCATTCCTAATTTAACTAGTTATCATAACAATAAGTTCCACATTGATGCAAAATCATTAGATTATAATTATAATATTGATAATTATAGCTATCATTTAATTCCTACTAAAGGAGCTATTATTGCAAAAAATATTAAGGTAACTAAAGGAGAAAGTGCTTTATTTACATTTCACCAAAACATTCCTTTTGGTGCAACAGCCTATGTGAAAAATTCTGATGGCACCCTATCCGATATATCCTATGTAAATGAAGATAATAAATTATATATTTCTAATTTACCTATTTCAGGAAAGATTTTTGTAAAATGGGGAAGTTCCAACAAACAACAGTGCTCATTTAACTATCAATTAAATGATAATGAAAAACAAAATAGAATTTATTTTAAAACTGTAAATTGCATTAAAGAGGAATAATATATAAAAATGAAATACATTATTATTTTAATTTATTTACTCTCATTCCATTGTTATTCTGATGAACCATATAAAAGCTTTAGTAACAATTGCGTTTATGACGATATAACAGACAATGGGTTTATTCCAGTACATAATATTAGATTTAAAGCTAGTGATATTGATTTAGGTGTCGATATTGGCCAACCTATCGCAGAAATGAGTTTTACTGATGCCGCTCTATCTACGTCAATTCTTCATTGTAAAGATAAAGTTGATCTAAAATTAATTATTAATGCAAGGCATTATAAAGATGCTATTTTTAAAACAAATATTCCAGGAGTTGGCTTTAAGATATCAGCGAATAAAACACCTTTTAACTTAGTAGGCGATGAATTTAATGTAACACCTGAATATGCAAATGTCTGTAATGCTCAAACTAGAAAAGAAGGATATAAAAATATATATTGTACTGATAGTTGGCCAAGACTATATATTCAATTAATAAAAATAAGCGAAATCGTTCTAGAACCTCTGAGCGACATATTTGTTATGGATGATTTTCTTGTTTATACATTAGATAATAAAAAATTTACTTATAATAATTTGATTATTGAGAAGCCTCAGAATAAAGTTTGCGAACTTAATATTGAACAGCCTAATATTGAATTAGCGCCTGTAGAAAAAAACAGTTTAAGTGATTCAATACCCGCTAATGAAACACATTTTTCTATTGGTGTTATTTGTAACCAAGATACATTAGTTTCATTAAAGCTTGATGCACCTGCTATTTATAAAAGTAGAAATACTAATTTATTAACACTTCTTAATAATGGCACCCCTTCTGGGGTAGGTTTATCAATTAAATATAATGATAATAAATATTATTTAGGTAATGTTATTTATAATAGCGTTCATAGAACACCTTCGACGGAATATACTTTTCCTTTTTCAGTAGGTTATGTGAAAATGAGTGAAAACATCTTGCCTGGCAAGGTAACATCACAAATTAATGTAAACTTAGAATATAAATAATTTATTTCCCCTATGAAAAAACATTTAACTCCTATTATCATGTTATTAATATTACTACCTGTGTTTTCTGTAAATGCTTATTATATCTATGAAACTAGCTGTGAATACATAATGGATGATAATAAATCAAAAGAGAACCAAGAAGTTATATTGAAGATATCAAATTGTCCATCAATAATAAAAAACGCTAATAGAATATTGAATATTAAAAAGAACACTGCCATTTCAATAAAAAATAGCGCAATAACATCTTTTATCTTAGACAGTAATAAAGTGGTTTTAGCTGACAATATTAATGATCAATTTACCATTTCAGTACATTATCAATAATAGTAGTATATAAACCCACAATGGCCATAACTCACCATTGTGGGTTTATCTATCAGCTTTAACTTAATGAGATAGACTCAATAGCTTGTAAGATGCGTTTATCAGAGATGGGATAAGGCGTTCCTATCTGTTGAGCAAATAAACTCACTCTTAATTCCTCTATCATCCAACGAATATTTTGTACCTCTTCTTGTTGTTTTTGCTTCTCGGTTAACTTAGCTAACCACTGTTGCCACTGCAAAATGACATTTTCAACTCGGCTCATTTGTGCTCTATCACGGTTAGGATCAATCGCTAATTTCTCCATACGTTTTTCAATGGCACTGAGATAGCGAGGAATATCCGCAAGACGTTTCCAGCCATGGGATGTGACAAATCCGGGGAAAACTAATTGATTAAGTTGTGCTTTAATATCAGATAATGCAAAAGCGACACTAATATCAACCCGCCCTTTTAAGCGTTTATTAATCGCAAATACTTGAGTTAAAATAGACTCAACTTGTTTAGCAATTTCGACAACAACATCGTTTAATTCAGCACGGACATAATCTTGGAGTTTTTGGTATTGCTCTTCTTGCCATATTAATCCCCCATAAGAAGCAATGAGTTTATCAACCCCACAAGCGATACAGTCATCAATCAGATCTAGCACCTTGCCATAAGGATTAAAATAAAGACCTAATTTTGCTTTATTAGGCAATTTTTCATGCAAGTATTTAATGGGTGAAGGAATATTAAGTAGTAATAACCGTCTTATCCCCTGCCACATTGCCGCTTGTTGCTCTGTTTCTGTTTCAAATAGCTTGATACCAACACTATTCTTTTCATCCACTAATGCCGGATAGGCTTTAACTGAATAGCTACCACGCTTTTGTTCGTAGCGTTGTGGCAAGTCACCAAAACTCCAAATATGTAAATCTTGCTGCTCAATACCATCATCTGCTACCGCTGATAATGTTTCTTGAACTTTGTCCTTTAAACGTGCTTTTAACTGATTAAGATCTTTTCCTTCCGCAAGGGTTTTATTGTTGTCACCAACAACTCGAAAAGTCATTTTTAAGTGATCGGCCACTTGCTCAAGTTGCCAACTATCACGTTCGACCGTAACGCCGGTCATTCTACGTAGCTCTTTTTCTAATTTATCGAGTAATTCACCTTCAGGGGTAACCACTCGTTCTAAAAAAGCTGAAGCGTAGTTAGGCGCAGGAACAAAATTACGACGTATAGGTTTAGGTAATGATTTTATTAAGGCAACGACTAATTCATGACGAATACCCGGAATTTGCCAATCAAAACCTTCATCTTTAACCTGATTTAAAATCGGTAATGGAATATGGACAGTGACGCCATCTGCTGCTGTACCTGGCTCAAACTGATAAGTTAAGCGTAATTTTAAATTATCTTGATGCCAATAATTTGGATAATCTAATGCACTAACACGTTTAGCATCTTCTTTGATAAGCATGCTTTTTTCAAAGCTCAGCAAATCAGGTGAATTCTTTTGCGCTATTTTCCACCATTTATCAAAATGGCGGGTAGAGATAACATCTTGTGGTATTCGTTGATCGTAGAATGTAAACAGCGTTTCATCATCTACTAAAATATCGCGACGACGTGATTTATGCTCTAGCTCTTCAACCTCGGTACGTAATTTTAAATTTTCACGGAAAAAAGCATGCCGAGTTTGCCAATCGCCCTCTACCAACGCATGGCGAATAAATAACTCTCGACATAATAGTGGATCAATTTTGCCATAATTTACTAATCGTGAGGCCACAATAGGTAAACCATATAAGGTGACTTTTTCATTAGCCATTACCGCACCCTGTGCTTTTGACCAATGAGGCTCACTATAGTGATATTTAACTAAGTGGGTCGCGATAGGTTCAATCCATTCCGCTTCAATGCGTGCAGCAATGCGCCCCCATAACCGTGATGTTTCGACTAATTCTGCCACCATGGTCCATTTTGGCGGTTTTTTAAATAACCCAGAGCCGGGATAAATAGCAAAACGCGCATTTCTCGCGCCAGTAAACTCTTGCTTATCGCTATCTTTTTGTCCGATATGTGATAATAGCCCACTTAATAAAGCCACATGAATACTTTTAAAATCGGCCGGTTGGCTATTAATTGGAAAACCTAATTCCTTCACAACTTGGCGTAGTTGCGTATAGACATCTTGCCATTCCCTAACTCGCATAAAGTTTAAAAACTCTTGGCGACAGTGTTTCCGAAACTGAGAGTGACTCAACTCTTTCTGCTGAGTTTTTAAATAGTCCCATAAATTGAGTAATGAAAGAAAATCTGAATCTTTATCTTGGAAACGACGATGTTTTTCATCTGATGCTTGTTGCTTGTCCATCGGTCTTTCACGAGGATCTTGAATAGAAAGCGCCGATGTGATCACCATTAATTCTCTAACTGCACCATATTTGCGTGCTTCAAGAACCATTCTCGCTAATCTTGGATCGATAGGAAGCTGAGCTAATTGTTTCCCCATCGGCGTCAAACGATAAGCACCTTTATTATCAGTACCCTCTTGTAAGGCACCCAGCTCTTCTAATAAGCGTACACCATCTTGTATATTGCGTTTATCGGGCGCTTGTACAAAAGGAAATCCGCTAATATCCCCTAATCCTATCGAGGTCATTTGTAAAATAACCGAAGCAAGATTGGTTCTTAGTATTTCAGGATCGGTAAATTGCGCACGGGAAATAAAATCATCTTCAGAATAAAGACGAATACAAATACCATCAGAAACACGACCGCAACGCCCTTTTCTCTGATCCGCAGAAGCTTGAGAGATAGGCTCTATGGGTAAGCGCTGAACTTTGGTTCGATAACTGTATCGACTAATACGTGCATAACCCGTATCAATCACATATTTAATGCCAGGTACCGTAAGAGAAGTTTCGGCAACATTGGTTGCCAATATGATGCGTCTTCCGGTATGAGGCTGAAATATCCGGTTTTGTTCACTATTAGAAAGACGAGCAAATAGTGGTAAAACTTCGGTATGACGTAGTTGTAATTTATTTAATGCCTCTGCGGTATCCCTTATCTCGCGCTCACCGCTCATAAAAATAAGAATATCACCCGCACTTTCTCGACTTAACTCGTCAATTGCATCAATAATGCCCTCAGTCATATCCTTATCACTATCCAAAGCATCACCACCAATAGGACGATAGCGCACTTCGACCGGATAAGTTCGGCCAGATACCTCAATAATAGGAGCTTGATTAAAATGCTTAGAGAAACGCTCAGGATCGATAGTGGCAGAAGTAATAATCACTTTTAAATCTGGGCGTTTGGGTAAAAGCTGCTTTAAATAACCAAGAATAAAGTCAATATTTAAGCTACGTTCATGGGCTTCATCGATAATAATAGTATCATATTGTAATAACAGCTTATCTTGTTGTAGTTCAGCTAATAAAATCCCGTCAGTCATTAACTTAACTAGCGTGTTATCACCAACATGATCACTAAAACGAACTTTATAACCGACAGACTCACCTAATGTTGTGTTTAATTCATGAGCAATTCGCTCTGCGACAGAGCGTGCAGCTAAACGTCGAGGCTGCGTATGCCCAATATAACCTTTTACGCCTCGCCCTAATTCGAGACAAATTTTCGGGATCTGAGTTGTTTTACCCGATCCCGTTTCCCCTGCAATAATAACCACTTGGTTATCTTTGATTGCATTGTAGATAGCCTCTTTTTTCTGGCTAACAGGCAAGTTTTCTGGATAAACAATTTTAGGACAGTGAGCTTGTCGATTTAATATACGCTGTTTTGCAACAATAATATCCTGCTCAATCTCGCTTAATACCGCGTGTTTCGACGTTTCTTTACTTATTTTATCAACGCCACGTAAGCGTTTTCTCAATCGTTGCTGATCCCGCAACGAGAGTTGCTCTATCTCTTTGTAGAGCATCGCAGATGATAGTGCCACCTTTTGTTATCCTTTTTGAGGTTTATTTAACCAAATAATATTGTTGCCATGATATCACAACAGCCAATTTGCACATAAAGGGTTGATGAATTTTCTTATTCTATGAATATATATAATCAATAAATTTGAATAGCATATTCAAACGATTATGGTGTGAAATTTTTCAGATAAGATAAAATTTGGTCTATATAAACATAACAGATATTTACCGAGAGAATAAAATGAACAAGCTTCTTGTACTAAAATCCAGTATTTTAGAAAATTACTCGCACAGCAATAAAATGGCTGACTATCTAATAGAAAATTGGCAAAAGCATCATCAAAATGATCTCATTACCCTACGTGATCTGGCAAAAGATCCCATTCCTGTTTTAGATCAAGCCACATTATTTGCTTTTGGCAAAGATACGGCTATGTTATCGGAACAACAAAAAGCCGCTAGAGCACTCTCTGATACATTAATTAATGAATTAAAAGCACATGATATTATTGTGATCACGGCGCCTATGTATAATTTCTCCATCCCTTCTCAATTAAAACACTATATCGATTTTATTGCGCGTGCAGGCGAAACTTTTAAATATACTGAAACAGGGTCAGTCGGATTACTTGAAGATAAGCAAGTTATTGTATTAACGAGTCGTGGTGGGATCCATAAAGGACAACCCTCTGATTTAATTATTCCATATCTAACACAATTTTTATCATTTATTGGTATTAATAATGTACAGTTTATTCTCACCGAGGGTACTGCGCTAGGCGAAGAATATACCCAGCAGTCACATGCTCAAGCACAAAAAGAAATAGATTTAATTATTAATAAAGAAATAATGATAAAATAAAAATATATCTAATGGCACCTTTAACTAAGGTGCTATTTATTTATAAATATAATTACACAAAAAAAACCTCTATTTTTTTAATAAAAAAACTCAACAGATAAATACTTCACTGTTTACCTATACTTTGATATTTAAATCTAACTTACCCGCCATATAAAGTATCTATTCCTAATTATTTAATAAATAAATATTTATTGTAATTACATATAAGTTGTCAAGCTTCACGTAAATAAATATTATTATCTCGCTCTTAATTATGAGCAAACTTGTAACTACGATTAATACTTAAATGGACTTTAAAATGAAAAAATCATTATTTTCACTATTAATTCTATCTACACTTGCTTTATCAACACAAGCTATTGCACAACAGATTCACCTTGTTAATGAAAATATAGCTATCCAAGGCAGAGTAATTGACGAGAAACTAACTTGTGTCGTTCAAGATGTTGCTCCAATTCAATTGGATGATGCTTACATTGATTCTTTACTACTTACTCCTGAAAAACGATTTAGTGTGGATTTTTCTGGCTGTACTAATCAAGAAAGAGCAAGAAAAGTCAAAATAGTTGTTGCACGACAAAACACTACTCATTTAATGAATGCTAGTTCGACAGCAAATGATACCAATGCTCGAGTAGCATTATTGGGTTCTACAGGTGAACTTGTTCCACTTAATGGTGAGCGAGAACAACGTACATTTTATTCGGATGTTGCCGGTGATAGTGGTAGATTAGTATTTTCATTAAAATATGATAGACCTGAATCGATTGATGATGCTGTTACCGCAGGTGCTTTCAAGGCTACCTTATCTCTTGATGCTTACATCACTGATAATATCCAATAAAAACAGCCAAAACTAAATATAATTCTGCTTTAATTTTCAACCCAATAAAAAGTCGGGGAAATACCGACTTTTTATTTATAGGTTAATACAATAAATAACTTAACTAATGATTAATTAAAAAACATAAGATTAAAATTTGGCAAAAACACCATCAAAATGACCTCATTACCCTACGTGATCTGGCAAAAGATCCCATTCCCGTTTTAGATCAAGCCATATTATTTGCTTTTGGCAAAGATACGGCTATATATAATTTCTCCATCTTCTCTCAGTTAAAACATTCTATTGATTTTATTGCGCGTGCAGGCGAAACTTTTAAATATACTGAAACAGGGTCAGTCGGATTACTTGAAGATAAGCAAGTTATTGTATTAACGAGTCGTGGTGGGATCCATAAAGGACAACCCTCTGATTTAATTATTCCATATCTAACACAATTTTTATCATTTATTGGTATTAATAATGTACAGTTTATTCTCACCGAGGGTACTGCGCTAGGCGAAGAATATACCCAGCAGTCACATGCTCAAGCACAAAAAGAAATAGATTTAATTATTAATAAAGAAATAATGATAAAATAAAAATATATCTAATGGCACCTTTAATCAAGGTGCTATTTATTTATAAATATAATTACACAAATAAAACCTCTGTTTTTTTTAAAAAAAACCTTCAATAGATAAATCCTTCATCTTTTACCTATAATTTAAAATTTAAATCTAACAAACCAACCCAAAAAAACATATTTCGCTAATCATTTAACAAAATAATACTAATCATAATTATATATAACTTGTCAAATTTCACGTAAAAAAATATTATTATCTCGCTCTTAATTATGAGCAAATTTGTAACTACAATTAATACTTAAATGGACTTTAAAATGAAAAAATCATTATTTTCACTATTAATTCTATCTACACTTTCTTTATCAACACAAGCTATTGCACAACAGATTCACCTTGGTGGTTATAATATAGATATCCAAGGCAGAGTAATTGACGAGAAACTAACTTGTGTCGTTCAAGATATTGCTCCAATTCAATTGGATGATGCTTACGTTGATTCTTTACTACTTACTCCTGAAAAACGATTTAGTGTGGATTTTTCTGGCTGTACTAATCAAGAAAGAGCAAGAAAAGTCAAAATAGTTGTTGCACGACAAAACACTACTCATTTAATGAATGCTAGTTCGACAGCAAATGATACCAATGCTCGAGTAGCATTATTGCGTTCTACAGGTGAACTTGTTCCACTTAATGGTGAGAATTCAGAACGTACATTTTCTTCGGAGGTTGCCGGTGAACGTGGTAGCTTAGAATTTTTATTAAAATATGATAGACCAGAATCGATTGATGATGCTGTTACCGCAGGTGCTTTCAATGCAGCCTTATCTCTTGATGCTTACGTCACTGATGATATCCAATAAAAAAGGCCAAAATTAAATATAATTCTGCTTTAATTTTTAACCCAATATAAAGCCGGGGAAATACCGGCTTTTTATTTATGGATTAATATAATAAATAACTTAACTAATGGTTAATTAAAAAACATATGATTAAAAAATATATTGTTTATATAATATCATTTGTCTTTACATTCTCATGTTATGCTTCTATTCAAATTAATAAGGATAGATTTTTTTATAAAGAACAAGATAAGGAAATTCTATTTGACATAAGAAATAAAAGCGAACAAAAAACCTATATTATTCAAAGTTGGGTATCACACTATAACAAAGAAGATAATAGTGAGGCACCATTTATCATTTCTCCTAGTTTAATAAGATTAGCACCCAATGAAAATTTTACATTAAAAATTATCAAAACGGATGATATAAAAGAAATCAACCAAGAATCTGTATATAGAGTAAATATAAAAGTAGTTCCAGTTATAGATGATGAGATGGCTGATAAAAACTTGCTTCTTATCTCTTTAAACTCAATATATAATCTTTTCTATACACCTAGCAATATTATTAACAAAAGTGATAATAAAGATATTAATTTTTTTATTAATGATGAAAATTTTATTAAAATAAACAACCCCACTCCTTATTTTATTACCATAGCAGAAGCAAAGGTAGATAACATTGATATATTAAATGAGCGAATAACCCTATCGCCATTTAAAAATTACAGTATAAAAAATAAAAAAATAACTAAAAATATTAAAGATAAAAAAGTACATTGGAAGAGAGTCGATGAGTATGAGCAGACTATCATTGCAACCCCAAAGGAACTTATTTATGAGTAAGATAAGTTTTAGACTAAAAACATCTTTGCTATTGATATTAAATGCATACCCTTTCTTTTCTATTGCTAACAATAATATTCATTCTCTATATAAAAGTGTATTGTCAAATATTGATAATAAAACCATCGGCAAGTTATTAAATAATGAACATCCTGATGGTTATTACTCAACAAATATTTATATCAACGAAAATAAAAAAGAAACCATTATTTTATATTATGAAAATAAAGACGGTATATTAACACCAAGGATTAATGTTAATGATTTAATTCGTTTAAATATTGATCCATCTTTTTATAATATTCCTATTGATTTAAGTTCTGATTTGTTATTAAGCGATTACAATATTGATTTTAAATATAATTTCTCCTCGCAATCATTATATTTAACTATTCCACAAAAAGCCTTAGATAATAAAAAAAATATGCTTGCTAGCCAAGTTTTATGGGATGATGGTGTCCCTGCTTTGTTTAGCTCATATTCTTATTTTGGCAAATATAACAATCAAAATAAGATAGAACACAAAATCAGTTTTAACTCAGGTGCTAACTTAGGTGCTTGGCGAGTACGTAGTAAAAGTTATTATCATCATACGGATAAGCAACAGCAATTTAAGCTATACTCATTATATGCTTATCATCAATTAAATACGCTGTTGGCAACGCTTAATGTGGGGGAATTTCGACCAACCAGTAGAATGTTATCAACAGATAAATTAATTGGATTTCAATTTATATCTAGTAATTTGCTCTCTGGTAATGATCTCTATATGAATAGTCCTATCATAGAAGAGATTGCAGAATCTCATGCTGAAATTAAAGTGAAACAACAAGGAAGAACCATTTATGAAACTATTGTTCCTCCTGGGCCTTTTATTTTAAACGATCTACCTGTTATAGGTAGCAATGAATTGGTATTAGAAATAAAAGAAGCAGATGGACGTATAAGAAAAAGTACTCATTACTTTACTACAATGCCAAACCAATTAAAAAAAGGTCGTTATCAATATAATTTTATTTCTGGATATTCTTATGATAGATATAACCAGTTTAATAATCAAAATAATAACCCTATTTTTTTACTGGGTGAGTTCTCCTATGGTATTAATCAAAAAATAACCGCTTATGGTGCAATTAGAAAGAAGCTGAATAGCAATACTTTCTTTTCAGGATTATCATTAGATTTAGGACGCTGGGGGGGAGTAGCCAGTGATATTAGTTATTTTGAACACAATAATCTATTAAAATACCAGTTGCGCTATAATAAACGATGGAGCAATATTGGTACTTCTTTAAATATATCTTCTAGCCATTATCAATCAATAAAATCTGATAGTGTTAGCATTAGAAAAAGTCAAACAGACAACATAAAAAATAGCTATACAATTTCTCTCTTTCAACCGATTAAATCTTTCGGGACATTTTCTATTGGTTATCATCAAAATTCTTATGCCAAAAGAAAAAATGACTTTACAATCAATACTTCTCTATCATCTTCTATAAAAAAAATGAATTATAGTATAAAATATCAATATAAAAATGAAAAATATTATAATGACAATCATTTTTCTTTAAATTTTAATATTCCACTAACAAATAGCTCTCAATCCTATCATTGGGTAAGCAATCAATTTGATTATCATCCAAACAATAAAGGTTATATAAATAGTACGACTATAGGTGGAAGTTTATTAGAACACTATCGCTTAGGCTATTCTATTAATTACCGACGGGATTTTAGCCACCCAAATGCTGGCTATCATACTTCAGTAAATACTCAGTATAAGGGGAGATATCAATCTTATTCTATTAATACAACTAAATCGTCTAATAATAAAACCAATTTAAGATTAGGGATTAATGGTGCAATAGTGTTACATCAAAGTGGAGTAACTTTGGCACCTGACTTAGGTAATACTTTTGCTATTGTAAATACGAATGGCATTGCCGGAATTAAAACTAATCGTTCTTCACAAGCCATTACAGACAATAACGGTAATTTAATATTACCGCACATCATGCCATATCGTAAAAATACTATTGGACTAAACATAAATTCGTTACCTGAGTTTAGTAATACTAAAACTCAAAGTAAAATCATCGTACCTACTTTAGGAGCGGTAGCAAAAATCAATTTCCCTATAAATAGGGGCTATAATGTTTTATTTACCTCAAATACACCAATTCCTTTTGCTGCCAATGTAATGGCATTTGATGATAATAATAATCTCATTTCTAGTGATTCTGTCTATGACCACAATAGAATATTCCTCTCCGGAATAAAAGAAAGCGGAACGGTACAAGTAAAATGGGGAGATACAGAGGAGCAACAATGTTTCTTCCATTATAACGTAAAAAATGAAAGTAAAAATAATTCAATTATTAAGAAACAAATTTATTGCCAATAATGAATAATTTTTATTCTTGAATATTTATGTAAGGTGTTTCTATGAAATCAATAAATATAACATTTTTAATTCCTCTACTATTACTATACTTCCCTTTTATTGCTTTATCTGATAATAGAAGAGGTAGTTTACCAGCGCCAATAAGTTGTAGCTTTGACATACCTAATAGCACTAAAGTTAGAAGTATACGTCCTGATTCTTTCCCTAGCAATTATGCAGGAACCTTAGCTAATGACAGATATTCTAAAAGAATTGCTATAGTTTTTAGTCTTTGTTCAGAAAAGAATACTAAAATAACTTTACGTATTGATAATACAAATATTGATTTTAATAATGGTTACCTTATCAACGATGTAACAGGCTCTGAAGCAAGTGATAATGTGACATTCCAATTAATTGATGATGAAAATAATCCTATTGATTTAAATCAGAAAAATACATTCACTAAAACTATTGATGAAAGTGGTACTGCTTATTTTAATTTCTTTATAAATTATGTCAAAAAAGATAATCTTCGCGCAAAGCCAGGGTATATATCTTCTCGTATTACGTTCATTGTGGAAGCAAAAGATCAGATTGTTGAAAATGATAATGAATTTGCGGGTGTAGAAAACAGAGTACTGTAGTGATAATAAGTATTATCACTATATCAACGCTATGAGAATAATTTAGTCTCTCTTTTATCGCTACTTGGGTAGTGGATATTATTTCTTAACCCACTGCCCATTAATTCCTTTAACAAACTCACCTGAATTGGCTCTTGCCACTAATTTTTCACCCGCTAAACGGGCAACAGATTCAGGAGTCACTTGATTGGTTTTAGCAATTTCAGCATATTTGGCTTTTCTGGCTTGATTGATTTCATTCACCAATATTTGAGCTTGCTTATGGTTTGGTTGTACTAACTCAACATAACCACTAAAAGTTTCCCCTACTAAGCCTTGCGCGCGCGCCTCATCAAGTGTTAAAGCAACGGCATTTGAACTAATCAATGCTGTGATTAATGCAAAACTAAAGAGATATTTTTTATAATTCATTATTCACCCCAGCGTTAGAATATAGCACTATTGTTTTTCAGCAAGTCTTCAACTTGGCGATCTATTTTGACATTAATTTCATGTTCAATCTTAACGTTCATATTAATGTTTATCGGTTTTTCCGGGGTAGCAACCTCTAATCGAATACATCCGGTAAGTGCTGATATGCCGATAGTGAAAATAACAAATAAAGATAATCTTTTTAAAAATAATAACATCATTCTGACTCACTCCCTAAATCGGATAGGCTCTTTTCTAACCACTCTTCCAATTGCGAACCAAATCGCAAGCTGCGCCATAACTGAAAAATATTTTCTTGATGGCGATAATTAAGATTTACTTGTCGCCGTTTGTCTTCTAATGGATTTTTCCCTTGGATTTCCGCTTCAAGCACTAATTCACCTAGGTTGCTTAAATTAACCCGCGTCCAAGAGCGACTAATCTCTAAATATCGTAACCATGCCATAGCGACACCGGCTGTCATATTGCTATCATCAATAGAGTCAACAAAATCTTTATCAAGCCTGAGGGTTAAGTACGATGAATTAGCCAGCCACCCATCTTTCACTATCCACTGATTATTATTGATAAAGAAAGGCAATTCGCCACTGACTTTACCTGATGCGGCAAATTGGGTCACCTTCAATAAAGTGAAAAGCCGACTTAACTCTAGATTGTCTAATGAGATAATCGCCGCTTCATGCTGTGGTAATGCTAATTTAGCCATAGAAATAGTGCCATCAAGCATAGCAACCTTGACATTAGATAAGACTAAAGGTTTTGCTTCTGTAATAGGGTAAAATCCTTGCAGATCGGCGGTAATGTCTGTCATTTCAAATAAATTATTGACGCGCTTAATCCGTAATTGCACTGGCTGCTTTACACCTAGTTGCCATTCATCACCGTTTAAACGCCAAGGTAAAATAAAATCGAGTCCTTCTAATACGCCATCTTTTAGCCACATGCTGCCTTGCTTAACTACTAAATGTCCACCAGCAACTAAACCTTGTTGAGGGGCAATAGAAAAGTCAGCTTGTGTATAAAATTCGCCATTATCTAATGTGATGCCTAATTTTTCTGGCAATAAAGATTGAAAGGCATTGATTGGTTGTGCAGGCCAACGCATCTGCCCTCTTAGCCTTTCACCATCCCAACGTGTATTAATCGTTATCGGTCCAATATTTGGCTTGGCATTGAGCTCGCCTTTCATATTAAAACGAAAAGGAGATTGACCTTTTACACTGGCAATAAAGTCAGCTCTATCTAAGAATCCCCCCGCAGGAAAATCGATTCGTTGACTGGTTAACTTCAATTTTCCTTCAAATAATGGGTTTTTATCGTCTCTTAACCAACGAAATGGCGTTAAGAGCGTCAATCTGGGTGCTAACATACTGGTATGCTGATAAGTTAAAACATCAAATCCGGTATTTAATGTCTCAAAACTCACCATGTTATCTACCCAAGAGCCAGTTCCAGCGATATCCCAACGCGCTTTTAATGGCAATAAATTGCCCTCTCCCCAATAACGCCATTGCCAATTGCCCTGATCAGGTAAGAAATCGGTCGAACGTCCAGCAAAATGGACCCGATAATCTCCCCAAATAGTATCTTCAGCTAACACAATCGCATTTAGGTGACCATTAAATCCTTTGGAAGATAATGTTGAGCCAGCCAGTGGTAAACGAGCATCTTTTACCGTCAGCGTTTCTGTTAGTTGCCCTTTAAAGCGTAATAGTGAACCGGGCTGAAATTCGATAGTAGGATCTGTCAACATACCAGTCACTTTAACGGGAAGTTGTGCACTGGCTTGCATGAGATCTTTATTTACAATGCCTGTCAATTGAATAGGTATATCAGCATCTAACCAGTTAATCGCCGTTTCAGGTATCGTCATCACTAAATTCCCTTTCCCTGCATGCCCTTGCGTCATAACATTTAAGCGCGCAGTTAAGCGTAACCCCGTTAATCCTTGCTGCCACTGGGCAATGTTGATATTCACACCACCACGTAAGGGTTGATCAAGCCCAAACCATTCCCAACGCCCTTTTTCTATCGTGATATTTTCTGCAGTTACATTCCAAGGCAACACAGCTAACGCTTGCCCTCCACCTTGTTCAGCAATAGAAATGGTACCGCTATTCCCTTGCCATTGAGCAATAAAGACTAATGGGTAAGCATAATGGGATGTTAACAATGTTGTGCTGATAGAACCATTTTCTGGTAATGAATCAACATTAAGGGGTAACGCTATTTCAGCCGCCAGCTCTATCTGATTATCGTCAGGTAAATTAATCTTTAATTGTTTAATATCTAACCATTGATTATCACGGATCAGCGCTTGTATCTGCGTATTATCTCCCTGATAGCTGATTAATCGCCCATTTGTATCACTTTTAAGCTGAAAATGGCCGTTATAGCGCTGATTATCCATTAAAGAAACATGATTGATATCAACCGATAAGTGAGGAATAGTAGCTAATAACGCATGAATATCGAGAGGAACTGTTGCGGTCTCTTTTTTATCTGCAAAAGATAATTGTGAAAAACACCCTTCGTTAATAGCAAGTTGTTGACTATTAAATGATAGGCTATCAATTTGCTGTTTTTGATAGTTAAACGTAAATTGCTGCACATTAGCCAAGGTACAGCTATCACTTTTTAATGCGATATCATCAATAAAAACACCCCATTGTTGTAACCTTGGTTGTGTTAAAGAGAGTGAAACACCTTCAGGTAAATAGCTTTTAGCCACAACAGGTAACCAACGTGGAATGGTGAGCCACAAGGTCGTGCTAACTGCGCCGACACCCAGTAGTATCATCCCTGTCCATTTGATTGTTTTCTTTAACAACACCTCATTTTCCTTTTGATCACATTAACCACATTCCGAACATCCACTTTACCCATTAAATTGTTTATAATAATAGTATTAAATGCTTCTCTAATGGGGTTGGATAATTCTTGTTTTCTCACTCTCAAAATAAATTTTAATCGATAATAAGCGAGTACAGGATGAAAATTGTTTCCTATAGTACTAAACATTATGACCGCAAACACATGGAATGGGTCAATCAGCATAATGGATATCATTATGATATCGAATATTTTGACTTTAATTTGACTGAACAAACAGCAAAAAATGCCGTCGGCGCAGATGCAGTCTGTATCTTTGTTAATGATGATGCTAATCGTGCGGTATTACAAGAGCTTGCCAGTCTCAACATCCATATCCTTGCACTGCGTTGTGCGGGGTTTAATAATGTTGACCTTAAGGCAGCAGCCGAATTAGGGATCACCGTAGTGCGTGTGCCGGCTTATTCCCCAGAAGCGATTGCTGAGCATACTGTTGGGATGATGCTCTCGTTAAATCGTCGTATTCACAGAGCCTACCAGCGTACCCGTGATGCAAACTTTTCCTTAGAAGGCTTAACTGGCTTTAATATGCATAATCGCACTGCAGGGATTATCGGTACGGGGAAAATTGGTCTAGCGACTTTACGCATACTAAAAGGCTTTGGTATGAAGCTATTGGCCTATGATCCTTATCCAAACCAAGCTGTATTAGATTTGGGTGCGGAATATGTTGACTTAGCGACTCTTTACGCAAATTCACATGTTATTTCGTTGCATTGCCCATTAACCGCAGAAAATCATCATTTATTAAATGAAAGTGCTTTTTCGCAAATGAAAGATGGCGTAATGATCATCAACACTAGCCGTGGGGCCTTAATTGATTCTGCAGCTGCCATTAATGCCTTAAAACAAGGTAAAATTGGCGCATTAGGCATGGATGTCTACGAAAATGAGCGCGATTTATTTTTTGAAGATAAATCAAATGATGTTATTCAAGATGACGTGTTCCGTCGCCTTTCCTCTTGCCATAACGTATTGTTTACCGGGCACCAAGCATTCTTAACTGAAGAAGCATTAATTAGTATTAGTGAAACGACATTGCACAATATTAAAGAGGTTGCTGCAGGTATAACATCACCTAACGAAGTGAAAGCCTAAGTCTCTAAAAAACCCCTGTTAGTCACCTTTGAGTGGCTAAAGGGGTTTTATCTTATTCGTCTTGGTTAATGAATTAACAACATATTTATCTTCTTAGGTACATTTTTATCAAGCGTAAACTATCCCTTTTATGCATGCCTAGTATTTTCTTTCTCATCCACTTTAAATTGAGAGACTAAGTTGGCAAGCTGATGAGCTTCGTCATCCATATTGGCAGTAATAGTGGCAGACTCTTCCACAAGTGCCGCATTTTGTTGAGTCACGGTATCCATCTCACTTACGGCCATAGCAATTTGATTAATCCCCATACTTTGTTCATTAGAGGCTAAGGCAATCTGTTGCATAAAATCATTAACTTGACTAATGGTGGTCACAATTTCCGACATGGAGCGCCCTGCTTCGCTCACTTGTTGTGATCCAACCTGTACTTTATTTACCGAATGGGTAATAAGTTCATTGATCTCTTTGGCTGCCTCTGCACTACGACTAGCTAAGTTACGCACTTCGGCTGCAACAACGGTAAATCCGCGACCTTGTTCACCCGCTCTAGCCGCTTCAACCGCTGCATTCAATGAGAGAATATTGGTTTGATTGGCAATACTGTTAATGATGTCATTAATATCTGAGATCTTTTTTGCACTTTCAGAAATCGATGACATGGTTTCGATAACATTATCCATCACCTTTTCGCCGTTTTGTGCTGACGTTGTCGCTCTTAATGCCAACTGGCTAGCTTGGCGTGAGTTATCGGCATTTTTTTCAACCGTCGTTTTGATTTGCTCCATGCTTGCAACAGTTTGTTGTAGCGCACTAGCCTGCTCTTCAGTACGTGAGGAGAGGTCAGTATTACCTGTTGCTATTTCACTTGCACTGACGCTAATGGTGTTTACTGCATTTTTTACCGAAGCAATCATTTGACTTAATGAAACTTTCATTTTATTCATTTCATTAAATAGCTTACCAAATTCATTGTTACCGTGATTTTCTACTCGCATACTTAAATCGCCTTGGCTCATTTTACTAAAAATATTAATAAGCACTTTAATATTGCCGATAAAGCTATGGGAGAACCAACGTAAGATAATGATAAAGAGCATAATGACAATAATCGCTGTGACTAACGCCATTAGCATAATGCGCTGTTGTGAGGTTTTCGCAATATCAATATAATTATTCTCAATACCATTGGCGACTGCATAATATGTCATGGTGATCTCGTTGAGTTCATCCATTTTTTGACTAGCAGAGTGCGTAGTCAATTGTCCTTTACGTAATTTAGCTAAGGCATCGGTAAATATATCTAAAAGCTCATCAAAGCGTTTCGTCATATCATCAGCAACCTGACGCCCTTCCATGGTTAACTTTTCAGCATCCGCCCAACGGTGGATCTCTTCACGGGTGATTTTTATATATTCTTGAGTTTGATGAAGGTATTTAGCAGAAGGTTTTTCATTCACTCTTAACTGCCCATCCAATCCATTAATATTCGCTCTGATCACCGCCATTTGATAACGCGCTTTTCCCATCAGCAACATTTGCTGACTTAAGTTATTTGATGAAACAAAGTTATGATAAGAGCGTGTTGAAGCATCATAACTAAAGTAAATAATGCTCATAATAAGTACAAATAAAATAGCCAGCATAACTTTAACGGTTTTTTCTATACTGATGTTTTTAAACATAATCATATTCCAGCAAAATATACAGCTTTGATTTTTCTGTATATTTGTAAGATATCAGAATGCACTCTTTAGTAAAAAAGAGTGCATTCCCTAGTGTTAACAAAATAAATTAAAGATTATTTTTTAGATTATAGAGACAGGTAAGAGACTGCTCACATTGATAATGTCGGTCATTTTTATCAAAAACTTTAGAGCATAGTGAAATCTATTTTTTATTTTTGAAATAAACATTTCATTTCACTGTCCACTAAGCAATTCGTTACATAATATTCCATTAGCATTATGATTTGATTGATAAAAAATTAAATGATTAATTATCTTTTAGAATGAACAGGATAGATTTTAAAGCATGACCAATTTATCATACAATATCAGTATTTATTTTATAAATTAAACTAATCATACTTTTTTATTTAAACAGAAAGAATTGTTGTTACTTTCTTAAAAAATAATGCTATTGCTTAATACTGTGGACATTAGGTTATTTAACTCAAATAGATTAACGATATTAAGAAAGATTACTTATTCTATTTTTAATTATTTTTTAGTTAGTTCAATTAAACTTATCTCTTTATTCAATCGCTATGTTTTGCTATTCAATAATACAGTAATAATTGAACAGAATTATTTGTTGATTGTTAATCTTTTGCACAATGCTTAGAGGTATTTTAATACCTCTTTATACCCTATGTTGATGACGCTGTGGTGATGCTTGTTTTACCCCGATTAAAAAATCAGCAAAAATAGCTTTAAAATCACTACATGCCTCTTTCGGCAATGACGCTTCATTTTTTAGATTGATAGCAATATGAGTAATAAAACCATAAATTAAATTCACCACAATAGCCGGTGAATAAGCACAGATCTGTTTTTCAGCAAAGAGAATATCAACACAGTGTTGGATACGAGGAATAAGAATGTTGGCGTCAATCTCTTCCCACTCTTTCCAACCTAATACCGAGATAACTTCTTGTAAGGGAATTAACTCGTTTTTACACTGATAAATATGGTCAACACAAAGAGAGAAGAGCGCCGTTAGCTCTTGCCATTTATCATCATAAGTAGGCACTTCATCTAATTTTTGAACAGCATGCTTAACTTGCAGTAAATAACACTCTCTCAAAAGGGCTTTTTTATTACTGAAGTGATGATAAAACGCCCCTTTAGTGACCCTTGCATAACGTGATATTTCATCAATGGAAACATCATAATAGCATTGATTTACAAAGAGATATTGCCCAGCTTCAAGTAAAGCTAAGCGTGTTTGTTCTGAATTCTCTTGTTGCCGTGATTTTAATTTCATGATAAAAAACCCATAAAACATACCATAAGTATGTAATAATATATGGGTATCAGTTTTGTGTAAACTGAACAAAATATCTTTTCAGGAAATCATCATGTCATCTCAGTTCAATGGACTTATCCCTTCCAATTCTTTATCTTCGTTTAATATAGAAGTGATTAAAGAACTTCTGCTCTGGATCGAGGTAAATCTAGAAAAGCCGTTATTACTTGATGATGTTGCGATAAAATCAGGTTATACAAAATGGCATTTACAACGGGTGTTTAAGCAAGCAACGGGCTTAACATTAGCCTCTTATATTCGTGGTAGACGACTGACCAAAGCCGCCACTGAATTGCGCTTAACTAAACTTCCGGTATTAACTATCGCACTACGCTATCAATTTGATTCGCAGCAATCTTTTACACGCCGCTTTAAAGCTGTTTTTGGCGTCACTCCTTCGGAATACCGTAAAGTTGATGTGTTGTGTAGCGACAATTTTCAGCCCCCCATCAATTTTGAAGTTACCGACCTCCCTATTCCAAATATTATCGAGCTACCTGAAAGCTTTCTTTATGTTATTCAATACCAATACTTTTGCTCTATCGAGGATATTGGCAAACTACATGAAGATATTCGTCATCAGTTTTGGAATGATTTTTTGTTGTACACTGATAAAAACTTTACGGAAAGTAGTGTGTTAATTTCTTATCAGCCAAATACATTACGTAAAGATAAGATCCAGATTGATTATGAAATTGGCCTAAACAATTTAGATCACTTTACCAGACCCCGTGGTTTTAGAAAAAAAGCGATTGCAGGCGGGCGTTATGTTCGTTTCCAATTTAAAGGCACGTTAGAAGAATATAAACAATTTGCCATCAAGATCTACTTTTATACTTTACCGGCTTTGGGGTTATGTCGTCGTTTAGGGCCAGATATTGAAAACTACATTTGTATAGAAACAGATAGCGACATTATGGAACTACCAAAAACACTGGAAATTGATTATTACGTTCCAATTCATTAATCAGTAATAAGTACTTAACGACTTGACTTTCAGTTTATTGATATGGCTAATTAACCGTCTTGATGGATTATTTAGCCATCCTTCTCTCTCACCCTCCCTTGGTTAATAAGGTTGTTCTATGCGTATTTGTTCTTTGTTGCTATGCACCACTTTCTTAGTATCATCAATAACATCAAGCTACGCAGAAATAAGCACACATAAACTGATTCGCCAAGATAATAGCGAACTGATTTATTATCTAGATAAACAAGCTGAACATAACAAAACACTGTTAGTTTTAATGCAAGGTTCTGACTGTAATAGCATAAAAAATAATACTTTTATTCAAGAAACCTTTGGTAGATGGCTACCGAGTAGTGATGTTTTAATGGTTGAAAAGTATGGTATTACAGCACAATTGACTTATTCTGACGATAATGGTGAAAGAGAAGATTGCCCTAAAAACTATAAACTGCATGATAATCCTAGCCAAAGGCTTGCTGATTATTTAGCAGTGCTAGATAAATTATCCCCTAATTACACCAATATTGTATTACTTGGAGGAAGTGAAGGCGCAACAATGGTTCATTTAGTTGTTGCTGAACGTCATGATATTAGCGCTGCAATCGCATTAAATGGCGGTGGTCGTTTTTTCCTTGATGATGTACTGTACAATATACGCAATACAACACCTAAAGAGCATGTGGAAGAAGCAATAAATAGCTTTCAACAACTCGCTAATGCAATAATAACGAATCAAATTGGTGATGAGCAATTTGTTAGTGAACATAGCAAATTATGGTGGCAACAATATCTTGCTATTGATCTACTTGAGGTGATTAAGCGCAACACGCAAACTCCGGTATTAATTGTTCAAACATTAGATGATATCAATGTAGATGTGGCTGCATTCCATCAATTATCTCAAGAGATAACGCAACCTAATGTGACATTTATTAAATATGATAAATTAAATCATGGTTTTTATAATCAACAAGGTGAGCGATTAACCGGAAAAGTCGTTCAAGATATACAGCAATGGTATGCGCAATATAATAAATAACATTCATCCTATCTTGACTTATTATATTAAGATAATTTTACGAGCTGATGATTAGGCCTATTTTATCATGCTTAATCTTTTATGCTGCGTTATCTTTCTGTTTCCCCTATTGGCTATTTAATATTGATTGACTGATAGTAGTGATAGAGAAAAGCAATTTATCATCACACCTTTATGCTCTTATACTTAAGTTAAATCTTGTTATCAGATCACTGATATGGAACAGGATCATTATACAATTAACCTTGTATAATAGTGATAACTTCTCTCTTCTAGATGTATAGGATCAGAATGAACAATAATCGCGCACTACTATGTCTGGAAAAAATTGGCTTTCAACTCGATAGCAAAATTATTCTAGATAATGTGACTTTCTCACTACAACCTTCTGAATTTAAATTGATTACAGGCCCTTCTGGCTGTGGAAAAAGTACGTTATTAAAAATCATTGCCTCTTTATTATCACCGACAAGTGGCACACTTTTCTTTGACGGAAAAGACTACTTAACCCTTTCTCCTGAACAATACCGACAACAAGTTTCGTATTGTACTCAAACCCCGATGTTATTTGGTGAAACGGTTTATGACAATCTTAAATTTCCTTATTTACTACGCAAAATCGCCGTTGATGAGAAGAAATTAGCGAAAGATTTAGATTACTTTAATTTGCCCAATGAGATTTTAAATAAAGGTATTAATGAACTTTCTGGTGGTGAAAAACAGCGTATCTCACTTATCCGTAACCTACAGTTTTTGCCTAAAGTGTTATTGCTTGATGAAATTACTAGTGCTCTTGATGAAGACAATAAAATAAAAGTCAATGAGCTTATCCATCATTATGTCAAAGAGCAAAAAATCGCTGCATTATGGGTAACTCACGATCAAAATGAAATCAAACATGCCGATGATGTGATCCACTTACCGAGTCATATGAACAATTAAGGTTAGGTTGACTTCCATTACCCCCTTAGTTTTAACTTTATTGAGCAGTGAGCAAATAAATTATTATGAACGAACATACAATCAGTAATGAATCTCTTATTTTTTCTCTGTTACTGGTCTTAGTGGCTATATTTATTAGCCGAAAAGAGAAACTTTCATTAGAGAAAGATATTATTTGGAGTACCGCCCGAGCGATAATTCAACTCTTTATTGTTGGCTACGTATTAACTTATATTTTCGACGTCGACCATATTATCCTTACATTTCTAATGGTCTTATTTATCTGTTATAACGCTGCCTATAATGCTAAAAAACGCAGTAAATACGTTAAAGATATTTTTATTATCTCGTTTGTCGCTATTACCACAGGGGCATTGCTCACCTTAAGTATTTTACTTTTTACTCATGCTATTGCCTTTACCCCTATCCAAATTATTCCTATTACCGGTATGATCGCGGGGAATGCAATGATTGCGACCGGACTTTGTTATAATCAGCTTGGGCAACGTTTTGAAAATCATCAACAACAGATCCAAGAAATGTTAAGTTTGGGGGCAACCCCTAAAATTGCTTCAATGGCTATTATTCGAGATAGTATTAAATCGTCGTTAATTCCGACCGTTGACGCAGCCAAGACAGTGGGGATTGTAAGCTTACCTGGAATGATGTCTGGATTAATTTTTGCCGGTGTTGATCCACTACAAGCGGTTAAATACCAAATTATGGTCACCTTTATGTTGATGGCAACCGCCAGTATTTCAACAATTATTGCTTGCTATTTAACCTATAAGAAATTCTTTAATCAACGCCATCAATTAATGACGTTTAATCAATAAAATAATGGCTCTCCCTCTGTGTAACACAAAGGGAGAGCGCAATATTAACCGCGTCCTTTGGGGCGATTAAGAATATGATCTTCCCAGTCTTCAACTTCCACTTCAGGAACAGCAATATATCTTACTGAGATATTACCTTGATGCATTTTTGCTTTATTACCTGCAATAAGGGGATGCCAATCCGCTAAAGGCTTCCCTTCTGCTAATAAGCGATAAGCACAAGTCATCGGTAACCATTCAAACGTCGGCAAATTATATCGCGTGAGTTTGATACAATCAGGCTCATAACGAAAACGATCTTCATAGTTACTGCATTGGCAGGTTTTAATATTTAACTGATTACAAGCGACGTTAGTAAAATAGATCTCATCAGTATCATCATCCATTAACTTGTGTAAACAGCACTGCCCACACCCGTCACATAACGATTCCCACTCATCATCACTCATTTCATCCAAAGTTTTTGTCTGCCAAAAAGCCTGTGTCATCTCTACGTTATTACCTTATTGCTCATCATATTATTAAATAACCCGTGTGGTCAGCTGATGTTCATTGACACTTAATACCAACATATCACCCGATGCTAAGGGACCGACACCTTCTGGTGTTCCCGTTAAAATGACATCACCTGGGCGAAGGGTAAAAAAGCGCGACATATAACTGATAAGGGGTAAAACAGGCGTTAGCATATCACGACTGTTGCCTTGCTGACGAATTTCACCATTAACTTTCAACATTAAGTCAACATTTTGGGGATCACCAAAAGAGTTCACCGGAATAAATCCCGACAAAGGCGCTGAACCATCAAACGCTTTACTTTTCTCCCAAGGTTGTCCCGCTTTTTTTAATTGACTTTGTAAATCACGTAAAGTGAGATCTAAACCAACACCAAAACCAGCAATAGCACGATCAACCCTATCTTCATTGGCTTGTTTCAGTGGCTGACCAATTAATACCGCTAACTCTATTTCATGATGCACTGCCCCCATCTCTTTGGGGATCGCAATAGGTTGGCGAATATCACACATCGCCGTTTCTGGTTTAATAAAGATAACCGGCTCTTCAGAGCGCACCGAGCCCATCTCTTTTATGTGGTTTGCATAATTACTGCCCACACAAATCACTTTATTAACAGGAAAATCAAGCAACGAACCTTCCCAATCTCTATGTTGATACATAATATTTTCCTTATTAGGTAAATCGCTGTGTTTTATGTCACTGCTAACGTGATTTAGTGTTGAGTTGGCAGTGTATTTATTTTATTGGCAACGCCATCAGCCATCGTCACAATACTCAAAGCAAAAAAGTAAGAGCTATTCCAATGCATGATAGTACGGAAATTTTGGGTGACTAAATAACTTCTATGCAAATCATCATCAGGAATTATCAGCCATACCTTCATATCATCACTTAATTGGCTATTAGCGGGTAATTGCACCCCTAGCGCCTTCCATTGTGCGACCGTTTTTTGTTGCTCTGTTTTTATACCTTCCAACTGTTGATTAAAATTAGCAGGTAAACTGACTTGTTCCCCCCAAGGGAGATCGCGTTGCCATCCCTCAGTTGCTAAATAATTAGCGGCTGAAGCAAACGCATCTTCACGGCTATTCCATATATCAATATTGCCATCACCATTGCCATCAGCAGCGTAAGTCAAAAATGAAGATGGCATAAACTGTGTCTGCCCCATTGCGCCTGCCCAAGAGCCTTTTAAACGCTGCCCTACAGGTAGATGTCCATTTTCGATTATCTCAAGTGCGGCCATTAATTGGCGACTAAACAAGGCCTCACGGCGACCTTCAAAAGCTAATGTGGCCAGTGCTGAGATAACATCTTCTTTCCCTTGTACTCGACCAAAACCACTTTCTAATCCCCATAAAGCAACAATATAATTTGCAGGCACACCATATTGATTGCTGATCTGCGCTAGGGTTTGTTGATTAACTTGATAAAGTTTCGCCCCTTCTGCGATACGTCCTTTCGTCACCACTCGAGGTAAATACACATCTAAAGTAATTTTCTTTTCTGGCTGATTACGGTCTGACTTCACCACTCTGTCAATAAAGTGAATTTCCGAAAAGGCAAAATTGATAGTTTCAGGTTTATAACCCAATTCAGCCGCTTTTTGTTTTAAAGCATCTACATAAGCAGGAAATTGTACAGGTGTCCGTGACTGTTTTGGAAAAGCCTGTTCAAGTGAGGCAACATCAATCTGTTTCCAGCGAGCCGGTGCTGATGTCGCAATATTGGCAATTTCACTTGTTACAGGTTTTTTTTCTGCACTCTTCTGATGGCTATCTGCACAAGCAGATAGCAAAACAGTAGAAACAATCACCGCGATGAACGAATATTTGAACATTTATGCTCCTTTTATCTCGATGATTTATTCAGTTTTTTCTGAATTTTTTAATTCATCTAAATAAGCATTTAACATACTTTCGACGGGAGGTGGCACTTGTAGATAAAAACCTTGGTCAGTCAACGCTTGTTTGACTTTTTCTATGTCTGCATTCGCTAAACGCTGTCTTTGCGCGAGATCTAGCAACATTGCAAACTGTGGTTCACCAAAACTTTGTAATAATTCCTCAGGAATTCGAGAGAAATCATCTTTTTTTTCGATGTATAAATAAGTTTGATCACGCTTGGTACTACGGTAAATTGCACAAATCATTTTCATTAAACTCTAATTATTAAAATAAGCGACTTGCCTGAATATTTTAGTAAATATAACATGCTTATATAATTTCGTAATATCGTCTCTGGTTTTTTGTGCCAGATTATAGAAAATTTACTGAGTCAGATAGATGTCAAACACGCCCATTGAGTTAAAAGGCAGTAATTTTACCCTCTCGGTACTTCATTTAAATGATGGATCACCGAAGGTTATTCGTCAGGCTATTTCAGATAAAATTGCCCAAGCGCCTCAATTTCTGAAAAATGCGCCTGTTGTTATCAATGTCTCTGCTATCGCAGATCAAACGATTGATTTTAAAAAACTGAGGCGAATAGTAGAAGATGCTGGCTTACGTGTTGTGGGAATTAGTGGTAGTCATGACGCTCAACAAAAAGAAGCGATAATTGCCGCACAGTTACCTATTCTAAATGAAGGTAAAATAACTAAGCCAGCAGCTCAAGCAAATAACGATAAAACGAATGAAGTACCGATAAATGTACGACAAAAAACCAAAATCATTCATACACCAGTGCGTTCAGGGCAACGTATTTACGCACCAAATAGCGATTTAGTCGTGTTAAGCAATGTCAGTGCTGGCGCTGAATTAATCGCAGACGGTAATGTACATATTTATGGTGTATTGCGTGGACGGGTTCTTGCCGGAGCATCAGGCGACCAAGAGAGCCATATTTTTTGTACACATTTATCTGCAGAACTAGTTTCCATTGCTGGTCAATATTGGCTAAGCGACCAAATTCCTACAGATTTTGTTGGCAAATCAGTCCAACTTAGTTTGCAAGAGAATGAATTAACAATCGAGAACTTAATTTAGAGCATCGACAAGGAATCACTCCATGGCACGCATTATTGTTGTTACGTCAGGTAAAGGTGGGGTTGGTAAAACAACTTCCAGCGCGGCCATTTCTACCGGCCTCGCTCAAAAAGGGCATAAAACGGTTGTTATCGACTTTGATATCGGATTACGTAATCTTGACCTAATTATGGGTTGTGAGCGTAGAGTCGTTTATGACTTTGTTAATGTTATTCAAGGTGATGCTACTTTAAATCAAGCCCTGATTAAAGATAAACGTACAGAAAACCTTTATATCCTCCCGGCTTCACAAACAAGAGATAAAGACGCTTTAACCCGTGATGGTGTAGAGCAAGTGTTAGATGAACTGGATGAAATGGGTTTTGATTTTATTATTTGTGATTCACCTGCAGGGATTGAAAGTGGCGCACTTATGGCACTCTATTTTGCAGATGAAGCCATTATCACCACCAACCCAGAAGTCTCCTCTGTACGTGACTCAGACCGTATTTTAGGTATTTTAGCCTCTAAATCACGTCGCGCTGAACGAGGTGAAGATCCTATTAAAGAACATCTTCTATTAACACGCTATAATCCAGGCCGAGTAAGCCGTGGTGATATGTTAAGTATGGAAGATGTGCTAGAAATTTTATGTATTCCACTGCTGGGTGTTATTCCAGAAGATCAATCCGTTTTACGTTCATCAAACCAAGGTGAGCCTGTTATTCTTGATAGTGAATCTGATGCAGGTAAAGCTTATTTAGATACAGTAAATCGTTTATTAGGTGAAGAACATCCATTCCGTTTTATTGAAGAAGAGAAAAAAGGCTTCCTAAAACGCCTTTTTGGGGGGTAAAAGATGGCTTTATTAGATTTTTTTCTGTCGCGTAAAAAGTCGACAGCAAATATTGCCAAGGAGCGCCTACAAATTATCGTAGCAGAGCGTCGACGTGGCGATACTGAGCCAGCTTATTTACCTGATATGAAAAGAGATTTATTAGGTGTTATCTGTAAGTATGTGCAGATAGATCCCGATATGCTATCTGTTCAGTTTGAGCAGAAAGGCGATGATATCTCCGTACTAGAATTAAATGTGACATTACCTGAAAATGAAGAATCACCTAAGTGATCATATTTAATTCGCTGATATAAGCTAATGATCCACAGAGCCAGCTATAAACTATCACATATTTGCTTGGCTCTGTGTTTTTAATTATATATAAACTGGCTGAATACAAATGTGCAAATAGCGCTATATATTGTTGCTATTTTAAACATTCATTAATAATAAGTTGGAGTTGCTATTTATTGGATGATAGAAGGATGATAGAAACTCATATTGGGTTTGAGAAAATTTCAGGCTAAATAATTACTCTTTAGCCTGAATTAATATAACGTGATATTAAGGATATTGCGCCAAAATTGCAGTAATTTTTTCTGCTAATAATGCTTTACGCCAGCGTGAAAGCAATTCAGGCTCCCCTGTTTTAATTTTCCAGTGAATATTAAGCAATTGGTTTATTTGTCTTCTTGAGGCTAATAACTCGGGGTTATAACGCTGTCCTTCACTTACCTCTTGGATCACCGTTTTTATTGCTTTAAAGGCTTTTTTATAGTTAGGTTGTTCAATTAAATTGCCAATAGGCTCAGGACAATCTTCATCTTTGATCTGTTTGGCTTTAGCAACAAAATCCAACAAGCGGCGGCCATGACAACGAATTTCTTGCCCCGATAGAGAAAGCGCATCTAATTCAGCAAGAGAGGTCGGTAAATAGCGTGCTACTGACCATAAATGCTCTTCCCTTACAACAAAGTTTAATGCCATATCACGGGCTCTAGCTTGATTTAAACGCCATTCTGCCAACATTTTTAAGCATGCTAATTGTTGACCTCGTAATTGCCATGCATTACCAATATCGCGATAGGCAAGCTCTGGTGATACGGTCTCTTGGCGACGCTCGGCTATCATTTCACACTCATCAACAATCGCGTCCATATAACCGGCTTCTTGTGCCTGTGCAATTAATTTCTTCGCTAGAGGTAACAAATAAAACACATCACCACTCGCATATTGGCACTGTTTTTCGGTTAATGGGCGTGCCAGCCAATCTGTTCGTGATTCACTTTTATCGAGAGCAATATGTTCATATTTTTCTACTAAGGTCGCAAAGCCACAAGAAATGGGATAGCCCAGAAAAGCGGCCACGACTTGGGTGTCGATCATGGGTGTCGGAACACAACCAAATTGATGAGAAAACACTTCAAGATCTTCACTTCCAGCATGCAAATATTTAAGGACTGCGGGATTAGTTAATAATTCAACAAAAGGAGTCCACTCAGTAATGGCCAGGGGATCAATAAGAGAGATCTGTTTACCATCGTACATTTGGATAAGCCCCAAATGTGGGTAATAGGTGCGTATACGGACAAACTCTGTATCTAATGCAATTTGTGATACCTCGGACGCTGCTTTACAGACATCTTCTAGTGCTGTGTTTGTCGTGATAAATTGATAATTCAAAACAGGTTTCTCTTGTATTTTTATGTCTAATGACTTTTTCGTAAAGACAAAAACGCCGGTATAAACCGGCGAATTTATCAAAGGTTATACTTTGTTGTATCAAGATCCAGTTGATGTTTTCAACTGTTTTTCTTCATTTCTTAATTCTCTGCGTAAAATTTTACCAACATTTGACTTAGGCAGCTCTTCTCGAAACTCAATAATCTTAGGTACTTTATAACCCGTTAAGTAACGGCGACAATGAGTTTTAAGTTCATCTTCTGTCAATGAGGGATCTTTTTTGACAACAAAGATTTTCACAGTCTCACCCGAGCTTTTACTCGGTACACCAATAGCTGCTGATTCTAAAACTTTCGGGTGCGCAGTAACCACTTCTTCAACTTCATTAGGATAGACATTAAATCCTGAAACCAAGATCATATCTTTTTTACGGTCAATGATGCGGATAAAGCCTTCATCATCCATTGTGGCAATATCACCTGTGGCAACCCATCCATCATGTAGTACTTCTGCTGTCGCATCAGGACGATTCCAGTAGCCTTTCATGACCTGAGGGCCACGAACCCACATTTCACCGCCTTCTGTGCGAGACACTTCATTACCTTCATCATCCATAAATTTTACTTCCGTTGAAGGTACAGGAAGCCCAATACTACCACTGTATTTTTTTAGGTTATAAGGGTTACCTGTTACTAAAGGCGAACACTCAGTTAAACCATAACCTTCTAATAGATGCTTACCGGTTAATTCTTCCCACTCTTTCGCAACACTACTTTGTACGGGCATTCCGCCACCAACAGAAAGGTTGAGCTTAGAAAAATCAAGTTGACGAAACTCAGGATTATGTAACCAAGCATTAAATAGTGTATTTACCCCGGTAATCGCCGTGACAGGATAACGCGATAACTCTTTAATAGTGCCTTTAACATCTCGAGGGTTCGTTATCAGTAGGTTTTTCCCGCCAACTTCAATAAATAACAAGCAGTTCACGGTTAAAGCAAAGACGTGATACAAGGGTAAAGCGGTTACCACCAGCTCTTTCCCTACATTAAGTGCAGGAACATAAGCGGCTTTAGCTTGTTCTAGATTAGCCAACATATTACGATGAGTTAACATCGCGCCTTTCGCAATTCCTGTGGTACCACCAGTATATTGTAAGAAGGCTAAATCATCTCCAGTAATTTCGGGCTTAATATATTGCATTCGGTAGCCTAAATGCATCGCTCGACGAAATGATATCGCGTCAGGCAAATTATATTTTGGGACTAATCGCTTGATATATTTAACTACAAAATCAACCAGTGTCGCTTTAGGACGAGATAGCTGATCTCCCATACGTGTTAAAATAACGTGTTTAATGCTGGTGTTAAAGACGATTTTTTCCAGCGTATGGGCAAAGTTAGAAACAATGACAATAGCTGTGGCGCCACTATCATTAAGCTGATGTTCAAGCTCTCTTGGTGTGTAGAGTGGGTTTACATTGACCACTACCATACCGGCACGAAGAATGCCGAAAAGCGCTATAGGATATTGCAGTAAGTTAGGCATCATTAAGGCGACACGATCACCTTTTTTCAATCCTAAGCCATTTTGCAAATAAGCGGCAAAAGCACGGCTACGCTCTTCTAGTTTGCGGTAAGTCATGACCTCGCCCATATTGATAAAGGCGGGTTGATCTGCGTAATTTGCGACAGCGTTTTCAAGCATCTCCGCAAGAGATGCAAAACGGTCCGGGTCAATTTCAGCCGGAACATCTGCCGGATAACGTTTAAGCCAGACTTTTTCCAAAGTAGTACTCCTGATTAATCGCACTTCTTGGTTAATATTATGTTTCTTTTTAACAAAGTATTAACTCATCCTACCAGCACAAACAATTTTCTGTTGTGAAGATGCGAAGTGTATCACTAAATTTTTTCTTTTTATGTTTAACAAAAAAGAAGGCGGTCAAAACCGCCCTCTCTTTTGTTGTCTTCATCTTTAATAATTATATTAGATAATTGCCATCTAATATATTACAGGTATTGATTATACACCGTTTCAAACTCATAAAGGTAAAATATTATATCGTCATTAACAATTATTCTAGTTTATTACTCCAAAACGGGGACAACTTGGCCAGTACCATATGGATATGCCCCATAGCCACCATAGCCATAATTATACCAGTAAGGGGCATTACCATAGTATCCCCATGTCATAACAGGCGCAGGCATAATAACTTGTTGCGTTAATGTCCAGCGTTTCATTCCTGTAACATCGATACGTAAAAATGGATAAACGGCTTCACCCACTTTGCCTGTTTTTACACCTTTGATCGTACCCACTACCGTGACATACTGATTTTTATAATCTGTTGGATCTAAAAAATGAGTAACATTCGCATAAAGACGACCAACAGAAGGTTGCTGTAACTCAGGAGCCGCATCATAGTGAGAAAGTGGCATCACAGCAATTTCTAACTGGGTTGATGAAGGTAGATTCTTAACCTCTATCACTCGCCCACCAAAACGACCTTCTTGACCGACATAAAGCTCCGGTGCCGCTAGAACTACATTTAAGTCAGTAACAGGAGTTGCTGTTGTCCCTTTAATAGATTCAGGTATAGAGACGCAGCCCGTTAGTAATAGAGCGCCAGATAAAAATAGCGCTTTACTTACCAAACGGTAGTTTAATTGTCTGTTCATAAACCACCTCTTTGTACGTCATTAAGTACGTTACACTCTAAGATAAGTATAGCGTCACTCTGTCACTTCTAACAGAAAATCGCTAACAATCTATTCCCGTCCTGGTAATTTTTTCCAAGTGACTTCATTACGTAAATAAACAGGCTCGGCCTCTTCTACTTTAGTTGCTTTCCCTTCATGCCATGCGGTAACGGCAAGTGGCAACATATCTTGTGCCGCAGGCAAAGTAATTTGCGTTTCAACCACGGTAAAAGGCAATGATAAAGCTAAATCAGGATAAGCTTGCCACCCCGTACCCGCAATTGCCCAGCGACCTGTGGTAGCTTGTAGCGTTTCGGCAAATTGTTCTGGTTTCATTACCGCTTCTGTTTCTTCACCAGACCAAATGCCAGCGTCATTACGCTGATATTGGGCACAGTAGATTTCCCCCATACGGGCATCAATGGCGACTAAAACTTGCTTAATGCCTGTTGTTCTAAAAACGCCTTCTGCCATGGTGGCAAGAGAAGAAATACCAATCAGTGGCAAATTAGCCCCTAGTGCGATACCTTGCGCAACACCGACACCAATGCGAACACCGGTAAAACTGCCCGGACCACGACCAAAAGCGAGGGCATCTAAGGATTGCAGTGATAAATTGGCTTCTTCTAAAGCACTTTTCACCATTGGTAAAATTTTTTGTGTATGTTCACGCGGTGAAATTTCAAAACGTGAAGCAACGACACCTTCATTCCAAACCGCAACAGTACAAGACTCAGTTGCGGTATCAATTGCTAAAATTCGCAGTGACACGCCATAACTCCGGCAGATTCAATAAGTAAAAAGAGAAAGAATAATATCATAATAGTATTCAACAGAATAAATACACATCATATGTAATCACTATTATGACTCCGACACTATTTCATTTCGTTGTGCCCGTTGGCTTAAAAAATAACTGGTTTTTTCTAATGAACGGGTTCGTGGTGATGGGGGCAAACTACTTAAAAACACTTCCCCATAAGGTCTTGAAACTAATCTATCATCACAAACAATAATGGCACCATAATCATGTATATCGCGGATCAAACGCCCGACGCCTTGCTTTAGAGTGATCACCGCATCAGGGATTTGTACATCCCGAAATGCATCACCACCACGTAATTGACAATCTTCAATACGTGCTCTTAATAATGGATCGTCAGGTGCGGTAAAGGGTAATTTATCAATGATCACACAAGAAAGTGTATCTCCCCTGACATCCACCCCTTCCCAAAAACTTTGGGTCGCGACAAGTAACGCATTGCCTGAGGAAACAAATTTTTTCAATAATTGCGATTTCCCCATTTCGCCTTGCATTAACACGGGAAGTGGTAAGCTGGCTTTAAACTCTTCGGCTAATCCACGCATCATAGCGTGAGAGGTACAAAGAAAAAAACAACGCCCCTGATTTTTTAAGATCACAGGAGCCAGCATAGCGGCTAAACGCTTCGCGGTGTATGGTTGATTTAACGGAGGTAAATAACGTGGTACACAGAGCAACGTTTGATGTTGATAATCAAATGGGCTATTTAAAATTAATGTTGTGGCATTTTCCAGTCCTAATCTATCTGTGTAATAAGACATTTTTTCATCTACAGAGAGTGTTGCAGAAGTAAATATCCAACTACTTTTATGGGACTTTATCAGCTCACGAAATTTATCAGCAACCGAAAGTGGCGTGATCGCCAGTAAAAAATGGCGACCATAGCTTTCAAACCAATAACTGTATCCGGCAATCGTCGTATCAATTAGGCGTTTTAAACGATTACGATAAAGTGTTGCCCGTTCAAACGCACTATCCAGTAATTGGCTACGCCCTAAAGAGAGCTTCATTACATCATAACTTAGCTCTAACGCATCATCTAATAAGGTTAAATAGCGTTTGGTTTCCTTATTTTGTAATAATTCCCTTAAGTTACCCCGAAAACCCGTATCACCTAAGCTAAGACGAAAATCTTGTACCATTTGAGTTAAACGGTCAGCACTTTTTTGCAGTTGCACTTGATCACGCACTTCAGTGCGATACGCCACAATCATATCTCGCGCTAGATCGAATAATTGACGACTAGTGAGCTGTTGACCGAAGTAGTGGCTCGCTATATCAGGAATTTGATGCGCCTCATCGAAGATCATTATCTCCGCATCGGGGATCAGCTCACCAAAACCAGTATCTTTTACTACCGTATCTGCCATAAAAAGGTGATGATTAACAACCACCACATCAGCGGCTAACGCATTTTTACGGGCACTTAATACATAACACTCTTTGTAGCGAGGACAATCACTGCCCAGACAATTATCATTAGTGCTAGTCACCAGTGGCCATACTTTGCTATCTTCCGCCACACTATGACAGCGACTAATATCACCATCTTCTGTTTGCGTTGACCATTGGCGTACATGCATAACATCAGCAAGTACTTCTGCTTCTAAATCACCGCCACTGAGCATTTGCTGATCTAAACGTTCTAAACACAAATAATTAGAGCGACCTTTTAATAAAGCCGTTGTACCATCGTAGTCTAGCGCTTCTATTATGGTGGGGAGATCACGACTATACAGTTGATCTTGTAATGCCTTAGATCCGGTAGAGATGATAGTTTTTTTCCCAGAACGTAATGCAGGCACAAGATAGGCATAGGTTTTCCCTGTCCCGGTCCCCGCTTCTGCAATAAGCACACCTTGTTTATCAATAACCTCTGTTACTGATATCGCCATTTGTCGTTGAGCTTCACGGGGATGAAATCCAGGAACGCGTCGGGTTAAAATCCCGTTTTCTGCAAAATCGTCTGACACAGGCATACTCTTTTTATAAAATAAGACGTAAATTATGCCAGTGGATAGCTAAAAGTACCACCCACGTTGTTAATACAAAGGAGAATTTATCGTGACTATAAAACGTATCGATCCAGAGGACCGTTGGTCTGAAGCGGTTATTTATAATGATACTGTCTATTACACTGCAGTTCCTGAAAACTTATCAGGGGATATAATCGAACAAACTGCAGATACATTAGCTGCTATTGATGTGTTATTACAAAGAGTGGGATCAGATAAAAGTAAGATCCTTGATGCAACACTATTTTTAGCAGATAAAGCCGATTTTGCAGGTATGAATCAAGCATGGGATGCATGGGTTGCTAAAGGGAGCGCGCCAGTACGTTGTACCGTTCAGGCTCAACTCATGCATCCTGAATATAAAGTAGAAATTAAAATCATCGCTGCTCTCTAATTTTTTATTAGCACCCGCACATGCGGGTACTATTTTCTCTTATATCTCGGATCAGCTAATTCAATATAATAATTTGATAAATGATCATGCCCATAACACATACCAATATGACTGTTTGCCATAAAAGTTAAAAAAAACTCTAATGGCCCATAAAATTTTTGGCTCGTGAAATGACGTAACGTAAAAATAGTTATTTTTCTTAACGTATCGGGTAAATGGATTATTTTAATTTTTTTATCTAATGCGCTTCCTGCGAGTTCACATATTTGATTCAAAGATAGAATATCCGGTCCACCTACAGTGAATTCATTTATATTGGTTGTCATTTTCTCGACAATAAATTGCGCTAAATTTTTTCCAGAGATAGGATTTATTTTTTGTTCGCCATCACCAAATAAATAGACTTTACCCGATGCCGCCATCTGTAAAAAATCCCCCATATCGCTAAAATAGCCATTAGGTCTTACAATACAGTATGCTAAATTGGCTTGTTTTAATTTATCAACAAATCGCTCCTTTGCTTGAAAAATCTTTAGATTTCGATGTGTTTCGCCATCAATAGCCGAGATATAAATAAATTTATTAACCTTCGATTTAATCGCTTCTTCTAATAAATTGGCATTTGCCTGATAATCCACATCCATATAGGTTAACCCTTCTTTTTGCCGAGTGATCCCTACCGTTGATATCACGCAATCAATATTTTGAGCAATCAAAGAAAGTTGCTCTGGTTTTGTGATCTCGCCGATGAATATGTCATCAACATCCGCAAACTTTGTCGCTTGTTGATGATTTCTAACTAAAACACGTACCCAATATCCTTGTTTTTTTAATTCTTGAACTAAAAAACCACCCAAATATCCTGTTGCTCCCGCGACTAATATCCGTTTCATTTCAACTCCTTTATTTTTTAATTATCATGAAAAGTAACATCAATGATAAATTAATAGCAACTGCGTTTAGCATAATATATGCAATATACTCACCATTGTTAGTGATAGATTCTATAGCATCTTCAAATTTCACTCTTTTTAGTGTTGAAATAGTAAGGTTATTTTTACTATAAACTTTTGTTATTTTAAACACATCGTTTTTAATAGATATTTATAGAAACAAAAAAGCTAAGTTTACAAGAAACTTAGCTTTTTTATTTAATATGCTTTACTTTGCTATGTAAAATAGAGTTAAGCGAATTTAATCATTATCATACCGACTAATAATAATATAATTCCACTCCATCCTTTATAATTTAGGCGTTGATTAAATAAGATCCACCCAGCGGCGATAGTGGCAATAATACCAAAAGCTCCCCATAGTGCGTAAGCAACAGAAAGCTCTATCCCCTTTACGGCCATTGCCAATGAGCTAAATGCGCCTAACACACAAAGCAATGACAATATTCCCAACCCCCAACGACTAAAACCGTTAGACATTTTCAAGAATATATTGGCCACGATTTCAAGCACAACAGCAAGAAGAAGAAAAGCGCCATGCCACCATTCAAATTGAGCTAACATATTAAGCCTCTTTAACATTAGAAGAAATTGGCTTATTAACTCCCTTTACCACAGTAGCAACCTGTTTGGCTTTTCCGGCAATATTTTTTACCGAATCGGTTGTTTTTTTAGCAACCGCCGATTTTTTAGTGCCTGACTTAATCAGAGTGATCCCCGCAATTAACATTGCTAAACCACCTAATTTTAATGCTGACAGTGATTCACCAAACCAAAGCACGCTAAATGTTGTAATAATGACAATTCCAATACCTTCCCACAGTGCATAAGCTACACCTAATGCCACTTTTTTTACGGCTATGGCTAAAAAGATATAGGAAGTGGCAATCATTAACCACATAACGATCATACCAGTGTAACCACCGCTGACACTGGCATACTTCATTGATAAAGTGCCGATCACTTCACAGATAATAGCTAAAACTAAAAATATCCAATAAATCATTTTTCATCTCTCATACACGTTTAAAGCACGCCTAAACGTTTCTTGCGCAGAAGATAGAGAATATGCAGATAGTCTTTCTGGCGGTATAAAACCGAACGTTAAGGCAACGTTATTTCCTGATATATCAGGAAGTAGGATGAGAAATTTCTATAATGCGCCACACCAGTAGTGTTCGCTGGATAAAATAGCAGAAAGGAATAACTTATAAGTAGAACGTTTAACTTTTACGCTTTTGGCGCTAGTCATGATTATTTATTCTTTCATCGCGCAGACCATCCGCACGATATACTCCGAACCCTCATATAATATGGATAAATGTTACATGATATTTCTATCATGCCGAATTATTTAAAGCAAGGATCTTCTGCAAAAATTTTTTAGGTAATTGATTGGTTTTATTTAGGTTTTAAGTTGAAGATTGCAATACACTGCATAGTTAATCAATTCTTAGCTGAACTTGTTATTAATTTATTCATTTATATCGCAGTAATCATGCTTAATAAAAAAACACCGCAAAACTCGACCTCTTATTTTACGGTGTTATTTATATTAGTTAGGGACTATATCTGACGATGAAATTCCCTACTCAATTTCATTCCAAGAGCGGCCATCACGAGTGATCATTGCAACAGATGCAACCGGCCCCCATGTTCCTGCTTGGTATGGCTTAGGTAATTCATTATCGCATTCCCATGCATTAATAATTGAATCGACCCATTTCCATGCTTCTTCTACTTCATCACGGCGGACAAATAGCGCTTGAATACCCCGCATTGCCTCAAGCAATAACCGCTCATAAGCATCAGCTAAATGAGTTTGGTTAAAAGTTTCGGAGAAACTTAAGTCTAATTTAGTGGTTTGTAAGCGGTGTTTATGATCAAGACCTGGTGCTTTATTTAGCACTTCAATATCAATACCTTCATCAGGCTGTAAACGGATAGTGAGTTTATTTTGTGGTAACTCTTGATAGGTTTCACTGAAAATATTCAGAGCTGGTTTTTTAAAATAGACCACCACTTCCGAGCATTTACTTGGCATACGCTTACCGGTTCTTAAATAGAAGGGTACACCCGCCCAACGCCAGTTATCAATATCAGCACGAATTGCAACAAAGGTCTCTGTATTACTGGCTTTATTTGCACCCTCTTCGTCTAGATAGCCCGGTACTTTTTTACCTTGTACAAAACCAGCCGTATATTGCCCACGAACCGTTTTTTCACGGACATTAGTCATATCAATACGACGTAATGAGCGCAGTACTTTCACTTTTTCTTGGCGGATACTATCAGCCGTTAAATCAGCAGGTGGTGACATGGCGATCATCGTCAAAATTTGTAATAGGTGATTTTGCACCATATCACGCATTTGACCCGCTTGATCGAAATACCCCCAACGTCCTTCAATACCAACTTCTTCTGCCACCGTGATTTGGACATGATCTATCGTTTTGTTATCCCAATTATTAACAAATAAGGAGTTAGCAAAACGTAAGGCCAATAAGTTTAAAACGGTTTCTTTACCCAAGTAGTGGTCGATACGATAAATTTGACTCTCTTTAAAGTATTTCGCCACACTATCATTAATAGAAACTGAAGACGCTAAATCTGTTCCTAGTGGTTTTTCCATAACCACACGGTTTGGCTCTTTATTTAATTTAGCATGTCCCAAACCTTTACACATCGCACTGAAAGTACTTGGTGGCATTGCAAAATAGTAAATCGCCGGTAATTTGTCTTGTTTTAGGTGTTTTGCTAACTCAATAAAGTGGTCAGTTTCATTGACATCAAGATTACAAAAATCGAGACGAGCACTTAAACGTTGCCAAATTTCAGGGTTAATCTCTTCTTTTAAAAAAGTTTGTAATGCTTCATGGGCAACATTTGTATAAGCAGCTACATCCCAATCAGCACGACCAACACCGATGATACGTGTATCAGGGTGAATATATCCTGCCTTTTCCAGTTGATAAAGTGATGGAATTAACTTACGACGGGCAAGATCCCCTTTAGTACCGAAGATAACCAGATCACAGGCCTGAGCAGTCGATATCGCTGCCATAGTACGTCTCCTCATGATGAGATTTTGTAATTTTGTTACATAATTTCGTATTAATGTACTCTTTTGGGTGTACGCAGTAAATACGCTTGCGTGTTTTAGTCTTTAACGCCCCTTACATCTTATTAACCACCGGTTTTTTATGTCTAGCTTTTTCTATTTCTATGTAAATTTACAACAGTTTTGTTAATTGTTTTCAGCTTTGAAAGTTAGACACAGGTCATACTTTGATGAAAAAAGCCCTTTTAAGGGGCTGTCAGCGATGTAAGTGCTGTTATATGCGTAGTATATTTTCATAAAACCGTTATAGATTTCTCCTTTTATTGAAATTGGCAAAGCCAAGGATCTGTATATTTAATGAATATATTGGAAAGGGTTCAGTCTAGTCTGGACATCTTGAGTAAATCAGAAAAAAAAGTGGCTGAGGTTGTTTTAACAACACCACAAACCGTGATCCATTCAAGTATCGCTCTTATGGCGAAAACAGCTGATGTTAGTGAGCCCACTGTAAATCGTTTTTGTCGACGCATGGCAACAAAAGGATTTCCAGATTTTAAGTTACAATTAGCACAAAGCATTGCCAATGGTACACCTTATGTCAATCGTAACATTGATGACTCCGATTCTGTCTCTGCTTATACCAATAAAATATTTGAATCCGCGATGGCGGGTTTAGAGACTGTCAAAAATAATCTCGATATTGCGGTTATTAATCGAGCTGTCGATATTCTTACTCAAGCAAGAAAAATCTCGTTTTTTGGTCTAGGTGCTTCTGCCGCCGTCGCACATGATGCCATGAATAAATTCTCACGTTTCAACATTCCCGTGACCTATTTTGATGATGTTATCATGCAACGAATGAGCTGTATAAATAGTATCGACGGTGATGTTGTGGTGATTGTGTCTCACACAGGTCGTACTAAAAATTTAGTCGAAATTGCTAAAATTGCACGTGAAAATGATGCATCAGTAATAGCGATTACCACTTCTGGCTCTTTATTAGCCGCCGAAGCAACGTTACCCATCTTACTTGATGTACCGGAAGATACCGATATCTACATGCCGATGATTTCTCGCCTTGCACAACTTACCGTTATTGATGTTCTGGCTACAGGGTTTATTTTACGCCGAGGGCCAAAATTTAGAGATAACTTGAAGCGTGTCAAAGAAGCATTACGCGATTCGCGCTTTGATAAGTAACCGTTTTAAATGAATTTGTTAGTATAGTCACATTTAGCAGTGTGCCCTTGACTAGATAACTTTTTGAAAAATGGTAGCATAACTGCGAGCTAACTCTCACATATGATGAAAACACCTAAGTATGTTACAATTAGCTTGAAGCGTTTCACTTAACATATTGGATAGAATGTTACTTACCTCCGTTTTATCCAATAGCCAATACCTTTCGTTCAAGGTCAACGGAGTAATGCATGTCCAGACGGCTCAGAAGAACAAAAATTGTTACCACCTTAGGCCCAGCAACAGATCGTGATAATAACCTAGAAAAAATCATTACTGCTGGTGCAAATGTTGTTCGATTAAATTTCTCTCATGGCTCTGCAGAAGATCATCTTGCTCGTGCTAATCGCACCCGTGAAATAGCAGCTAGACTTGGTCGCCATGTTGCTATTTTAGGTGATTTGCAGGGTCCGAAAATCCGTGTTTCGACATTTAAAGAAGGCAAAGTATTTCTTAATGTGGGAGACAAATTTCTCCTTGATGCCAATTTAGAAAAAGGCGAAGGCGACCAAACTAAAGTCGGTATTGACTATAAAGGGTTACCTGCCGATGTTGTTCCTGGCGATATCTTGCTACTTGATGATGGACGTGTTCAATTAAAAGTCCTTAAAGTCGAAGGCCTGAAAGTTTTCACTGAAGTGACTGTCGGTGGCCCATTATCTAATAATAAAGGGATCAATAAACTCGGTGGTGGTCTTTCTGCTGAAGCATTAACTGAAAAAGATAAACAAGATATTATTACTGCAGCCAAAATTGGTGTTGATTATCTTGCTGTCTCCTTCCCAAGAACAGGCGAAGATCTTAATTATGCACGTCGCTTAGCACGTGATGCAGGCTGCGAGTGCCAAATTGTCGCGAAAGTTGAACGTGCCGAAGCCGTTGCCAATGATGAAATTATCGATGAGATCATTCTCGCTTCTGATGTTGTCATGGTTGCCCGTGGTGATTTAGGCGTAGAAATTGGTGATCCTGAATTAGTCGGGGTACAGAAAAAACTCATCCGTCGTGCTCGTCAGCTAAATCGTGTTGTTATCACAGCCACTCAAATGATGGAATCGATGATAACTAACCCAATGCCAACTCGTGCAGAAGTCATGGACGTCGCCAATGCGGTATTAGATGGTACAGATGCCGTTATGTTATCGGCTGAAACAGCAGCAGGACAATATCCCGCTGAAACTGTAGCCGCAATGGCACAAGTCTGTTTAGGCGCGGAAAAAATGCCTGCGGCCAATGTATCAAAACACCGTTTAGATATGGTATTTGATAATGCTGAAGAAGCGATAGCCATGTCAACCATGTATGCAGCTAACCATATGAAAGGCGTTAATGCGATTATCGCTATGACTGAGTCCGGTCGTACTGCCCGTATGATGTCACGAATTAGCACCGGTTTACCTATTTTCTCTATGTCACGCCATGAGAAAACATTAAACCAAACTGCACTTTATCGAGGTGTTACGCCTGTTTATTGCAGTACTCATACTGACGGTATTGCTGCCGCTAATGAAGCTATTATGCGTTTATGTGAAAAAGGCTTTTTAGTTTCAGGTGATTTAGTCTTAGTCACGCAAGGTGACCAGATGGGCACGATCGGAAGTACCAATACTTGTCGTATCCTTACCGTAGAATAATCGTTCTTATTCTTTTATAGCAAAATAGCAAACGGGCACTTTAAATAGTGCCCGTTTTTTATCTTCCTATTCGTTCACCAGCAATAGACTAGTCTAGGATATTCTCACGCGCATAAGGTTCTATTTCCCCCTCTTTACGCGTTTTTAATAGTTTTAAGATCCAAGTATATTGCTCTGGTGTCGGTGAGACTAACGCTTCTAGCTCTTCATTCATCCGACGCGCAATATAACGATCATCTTGCCCTTCTATATCATCCATCGGCTCACGGATAATAATCTTTAGTTGATGCGTTTTATGACAGTAAACAGGAAACAGTGGCACAATGGCCGCTCTGCATACTTTCATTAATCGGCCTATCGCCGGTAATGTGGCTTTATAGGTACCAAAAAAATCCACAAATTGACTATGCTCGGCACCATGATCTTGGTCAGGTAAATAATACCCCCAAAACCCTTGGCGCACCGTTGAAATAAAAGGTTTTATCCCCGCTTCGCGCGAGTGTAAACGTCCGCCGAAATGGTAACGTGCTTTATTCCATAAATAATCAGTCACCGGATCTTTTTGGTGGTGAAACATTGCTGCCATTTTTTGCCCTTTAGCAGCCAATAACATGGCAGGTACATCAACAGCCCATCCATGCGGTACCATAAAAATAACATTACGCCCTTGTGCTTTTAAGCGCTCTATAATCTCTATCCCTTCCCAAGAGGTACGCTGTAATGTGTGTTTAGCCCCTCTTAAACAAAGATCTGCAAGCATCACGAAAGACTGTGGCGCTGTTTCAAACATTTTATCAAGCACATCTTCTCGTTGTGCTTTATCCCAGTGAGGAAAACAATATCTTAAATTGATATCTGCACGACGTCTGGCACTTTTCGCTTTACGCCCAACAAAACGACCTATAGAAGCAAGGAGCGGATCACGCCATCTTACCGGCATATACGCTAATGCACACAATACGCCTGCACCAAACCAGGTTCCCCAATGACGAGGATGCAAATAGGCGCGGTGAAAAGTCGGTACATAACCCGCTTTACTATCTGTATCTTTTTCTTTATTCATCAGATAACTCGCTGAACTGACACCTCTAAATAGGCGTAAAAATCATTAAAACAAAAACGGATGATATCAATCATCCGCTTTTATGTCTTTAACTTCTTGTTTAATGTCAATTATCTAACGTTAATTGAGGCATGATCTCTTTTACTTTAGCTAAGTATTCACGCTTTTCTTTGCCTGTTAGGCCATCTGCACGAGGTAATTTAGCTGTTAATGGATTAACTGCTTGTTGGTTGATCCATAATTCATAATGTAAGTGTGGCCCTGTGGAGCGCCCTGTATTTCCGGATAGTGCAATGCGATCACCTCGTTTTACACGTTGTCCCGGTTTGACTAACAGTTGGCGTAAGTGCATATAACGAGTGGTATATTGGCTACCATGACGGATAGCAATAAAATTACCTGCTGCACCACTGTATTTAGAGACAATGACTTCACCATCTCCCGTAGCTAAAACAGGCGTACCAACAGGCATGGCAAAATCAACCCCTTTATGCGGTGCAACACGGCCTGTGACAGGATTGATACGGCGAGGATTAAATTGAGAAGAGACTCTAAACTGTTTTACCGTTGGAAAACGCATAAAACCACGTTCTAAACCACCTGCTTGGCTATCATAGTAGCGGCCATCTTCAGCAAGAAAAGCATAGTAATCTTTACCACCACTTCGTAACCGCACACCAATAAGTTCGCTCTGTTCGGTACGACCATCTAAGACTTCACGAGAAAAAAGGGCTGAGAATTTATCACCACTTTGTAATTTTCTAAAGTCTAATTGCCATTGCAAAGCTTTAGTCACTGCGCGAGCTTCTGCGTTAGTTAAGCCAGCATTTGTTGCACTTGCAGAGAAACTACCACGGATAACCCCTGTGGTCACACTATTTTTCCATTCGCCTTTTTGGAACTCTTTTGCTTCAGTAAAACCTGTTTCCGTACGCGTATAAACACGAGTTTCTCGGCGAGAAACGCCCCAACTTAACTCTTGCAATAAACCATCATCATCAAGTTTCCAACTTATTGGTTGGCCTATTTTAAGGTTTCTGAGATCTTTATTTTGATTGGAGAGCGTTGCAATATCAGCTGAGTCGATACCAAATTGCGTTAATATCGAACTTAATGAATCTCCACTGGAGACAATATAAGTATGAGGAACCTGTGCCACTGCGGTGCTAGTATCGACACCATCATCAGCACCTACAAGTCCTTCATCTGTTAGCTGATCACTACTGTCGGTGATAATATCGTCGGTGTTTTCCCCTTGGGTTGTTAGGGGAGTCTGAATACTGATAGGAACTTCTCTGCTTTGTTCGGTGTGAAGCACAACTGGCCGCCATATTGCGACAGCCAGTGTTGCTGCAGTTAACGAACCAAGCATAATTTTATGTGGTAAGGGTAAATTTAAATATACCTGTGCAATGGATCTCGTCTTCTGCTGCACGTTCTTAATTCCTTATTGTGTTTCATTCAGGCAGCTCGCATATTGGTTAGCTAATTGGGTAAGGAATTTCACATAACTATCTTGAGTTAATGCAATCCCACTTCCTAGGGGATCTAATACCCCCATTTTAACTCCAGTGCCTTTCGCCACTGTCTCAATTACTGTCGGCCTAAATTGTGGCTCAGCAAAAATACATGTGGCTTTTTGCTCAACCAACTGTGTTCGTATTTGATGTAATTTCTGTGCACCTGGTTGTATTTCAGGGTTGATCGTAAAATGACCTAATGGCTTTAAATTATAATGTTTTTCGAAGTAGCCATAAGCATCATGAAAGACAAAATAACCCTTGTTTTTAACAGGCGACAGAATATTAACAAGATTTTTATCTGTTTGCTTGAGTTGTTCGCTGAATTTACTTAGGTTTACGTCCAGAAGTTCTTTTTTATCTGGATAGAGCGTCACTAACCTATCGTGGATCTGTTTCGCAGACGACAACGCAATCTCTGGTGATAACCAGATGTGCATATTATAATCACCATGAGAATGATGTTCGTGATTTTCCTCATGTTTATGCACATTGTCATTATCA